>JACCDW011277453.1_pt1 | contig 10107 bp, 11 predicted proteins | sample 7449781 | NCBI WGS metagenome assembly JACCDW01 (sample SAMN15323449, study PRJNA562643) | freshwater metagenome | isolation source: river surface water | place: USA:Blue River Watershed | collected 2017-08-18 | reverse complement strand
TCTGCAGATTCATCTAAACGTCGTAGACGAGTGGCAGCCGACATTCCGCCTGCCACACCGCCTATGATGATTACACGCATTAGTTATTCACTAACGGATAGCCAGAACCCTGCCAAGAGATGATTCCGCTCTCCAAATTTGATAGCTTGGTAAAACCTTTATCAGACATCAAATCAGCAGCCACAATTGATCTACGGCCACTTCGGCAATAAATCGCATACTCTTTTGACTTATCTAAAGTTGCAATTTGTGACTGGAAATCTGGTCCTTCGACATCAATATTGATTGCACCTTGAATATGCCCCGAAGCGAATTCTCCCGGTGTGCGCACATCCAAAATAACGACTTCCGAATTTTTAATTGAAGATGCAAATTCTTGGGTGCTGAGATTTACAACATTTGCTGAACTTCCGCCGCATGCAGCTAGAAGAAGCATTAATGGCGCTGCAATTAAAGCTAAAATTTTTCTCATTTGTTTTCATCCTGTTCAGAGATCTCTTTTTTGATGGCTTCCATATCAAGTGCAGAAACTGCTTTGATTAATTCTTCAAGTTGTGGGGCTGGCAAAGCGCCTGCCTCTCTATAGACCAAAATTCCATCACGAAATGCCATCAACGTTGGAATAGAGGTTATTTGTGCAGCTGCTGCAATTGCCTGTTCGGATTCTGTATCAACTTTAAAGAACTGCATATCTGGATACTTGTCAGAAGCTGCTTCAAAAATCGGTCCAAATGTACGACAAGGACCACACCAAGCTGCCCAGAAATCTACAAAAGTGATTCCTGATTTAGTGACAGCAGCCTCAAATTCTTCTGAAGATAAGTTAACTGTGGCCATTTAATTGCACTTACAAATCTGATCTTCAGAGAAGCCAGCTAACGCTTCTTCTATATGCTGGCCACAACCTGACCAAGTGGCTTTGCCACATCTATCACAACGCACTGCACTGCACATACTTATCTTCTTTCTCTTTTTTTCTTCCTTATTATTTAAGCTAATGTTAAAAATAGTTTTTGAAGTTTCTCAGTAACTTCTTCTTGATTGCTCTTGCCAGCCAAAATACATTCTTCAAGGCTGGATGAAATCAAGGTGAAAGCAGCGGTATTAATCGCCTTTGATGCTGCTGAAATCTGAGTTACAACCTCTTCACAGCTTCTGCCTTCTTCGATCATTCGGGCTACTGCGCCTAGTTGACCTTGTGCGCGTTTAATGCGCTTAACGATTGCCTCAATCTCCTCAGAATTTTGAAGCACATGGGTGCCGTTTTTCTTGGTCATTTCTTACCTCCAGACCTGAGAGTAACATACCCCTAGGGGTATATCAAAATTTGGCTACCCTTAGACTCTGCCTCGTGACCAAGCGCGCATTATTTATCGAACATGATCACGTCACCTTAAGTGGTCCGCTCTGGCGCGCATTTAAAAATCGCGGCTACGAAGTAGTTCGAATGCCAGTAGTTGAAGAGCAGAATTTTGATCATCCAAATGTTCACGTCCAATGGCCTGACTTTTCCGAATACGACATCATCGTTCCAATGGGTTCACCATGGGGAGTTTGGGAGGATGAACGAATCGGCAATTGGTTACTTCCAGAATTAGAGCTCGTCACTGCAGCACATAATGCAGGGCAACCAATCTTTGGTGTTTGCTTCGGCGGACAGCTGATGGCCCGTGCATTAGGTGGTTCGGTATCCCGAGCTCCTCGCAGTGAAATTGGTTGGCATTACGTGATGACTGATTACCCAGAGATAATTTCAAATGGCCCTTGGTTTCAATATCACTGGGATCGTTTCCAAGTACCACCTGGAGCAACTGAATTAGCGCGTACTCCGATTGCGTCACAAGCATTTGTCATGGGCCGAACTCTTGGGTTGCAGTTTCATCCAGAGATTGATTTAGAAGTATTAGATTGCTGGTTGGAAATGGATGGCGGCCCAGAAGAGATTGAAGGTGAAGGTTTAGATGTTGAGATCTTGCGCCAACAAACCAAAGCAGAAGAAGCTGGTGCCAATCAAAGAGCCCAAGCGCTAGTTGATTATTTCCTTGATCACATCGCCACCAGCGAGATTAAACCTGTTAAATAACTTCGAGAAACGATAGGGTAAAAACATGGAAAACATTCATGCATTCAATAATCACCTGCCAGTAAAGGTCCGTTTCGGCGAAGGAATCGCAGAGACCCTTCCGGAAGTAATCAAGGAAATAGATAGCAAGAAGCCTTTCTTGATGGTGGATGAAGGCATCGAAAAATTCAATCCCGCAGCTGCTGCGCTAATCGATAAGGTAAAAGCAGCTTCAAACGTGACTATCTTTGAAAAGCCAGCTGGAGAACCAACTATTCAAATGGTCGAAGATGCAATCAGCGCATTGAAAGCAGCTGGATGCGATTCAGTAATCGCACTTGGAGGTGGCTCAGTAATCGACACTGCTAAAGCCGCACGTCTTTGCGCACAATTAAATTGCACTTTCCGTGAATTCCAATCAAAAGCGCCGGTATATCCAAACCCAACTATTCCTTTGATTGCACTTCCAACTTCTGCAGGCACTGGTTCTGAAGTTTCTGGTGGTTCCGTTATCTCTGACCCAGAGGCGGGACGCAAAGCTGGAATAGCAAATGGAAATCTCCGTGCCCAAGTTGCACTAGTAGATCCCGTACTTACTTATTCAATGCCACCATCGATGACTGCTAACACTGGTATCGACGCACTTGCACAAGGTATCGCCGGAATTATTGCTAAATGCTCAACACCAATTGGTGATGCGATTGGTTATGAAGCAGTCCGCTTAATGACACCAGCAATTGTTGCTGCATACAAAGATGGCAATGACAAAGTTGCGCGTGCAAATATGGCCGCAGGTTCCATGATGGCTGGATTAACTATGAACATCTCAGATTGCACCGCAGAACATTCACTTGGCCAAGCAATCGGTGGACTTAAGCATGTTCCACATGGGCTAACCATCGGTTTGGTTTTAGTTGAAACCCTTACTCGCGAAGCACGCGTAGTTCCAGAGAAGATGGAACGTATTGCTGATGCGATGGGCTTGCCACAAGATGGCACCAGAGATGGTTCGCGTGTGATCAATAAAGTGCGCCAGATCCTAAAGGAACTTAACTTCCCAGTGCTATCAAGCCTTGGCTTTGAATCGAAAGATATCGATGAACTTGCTGATATTGCGCTCAAAGATTTCTTCATCACTCAAGCTCCAAAGCCATGGAGCAAGGATGAAGTAGTTGAAGCCTTTAATTCAGCGCTTGCACTAACTGCTCGTTAATAATTTTTTAATTTAATTAATCAGTTTTAATTGATCAGTAAGTATTCGCAACTGCCCAATCAAGTTGCTCCAGCCAGCCTTCGATTTCAGTGAAGAACTGTGACAGTTCCATGCCATGGTATTTCTTAAATGCGTCGTTAAAGCTCATATTTGGGCCAACGGCATCGTAAACCTTACGGATATTATCGAAGGTCTTATCTTTGGCAACTAAATATTCGACCATTCGACGACCGACGCTGTATTCGCAATTATTAGTTAGTCCGTGACCCCAAGCCTCATTTTTAACTTTCCAATTATCAAAAACTGCTTTACAGCGAGGCTTAGACCAACTGTTGTTCTCCCAATCATCTAGTGCTGAGTAATCTCCATTTGCAAAATCGCTTAAGGAGACCATAACCAACCCGGCACCAACAGTTGCTGAGCCTTCGCGATACCAGGCAGGAAATTTCTCCCAATTGCCATTTGCATTACCACTTTGAATCAAATGCACTGTCTCATGAGAACCTGAGAAACCAAGTAAGGTTCTAGCAGAATGTCTTGGGGTGTATTGATAAGTTCCAGGTCGCTCGTAATCTCCCAAACTACCTACCCAATACTTATTACAACCAGCATTTGCCCAACCACTATTTTTCTGGTCATTAATTAAATTAGGACAAACATCTTTGATCTTTGATTTTTCTAACCAAGCGATATCTCTAAAAAGAAAGACTTCGTTATCGGGAAAATCAGGCACGATGGCACGCATCATCTCTATGGTTCGATTTACATTGACTCTTGTAACTTCAATCAGTGGGTTATTTGGCTCGTCGCTCAAAATCTGTACATTACCTCGTTTAACCGAAGCTGATCTTTGAAAGAGTTCTGCAGATATTTGATTAAGCGCTTTATAAATCGGCTCTGCCGCTGCTCGTCCAGCCGCAGTCTTTGGACCGTTATTTCGAATAATTGTTTCTGGTGTTGGTGCAACTGTTGGCGAAACCGTTGGCGCTGGAACTACTGGTTCAACTGGTTTTGATTCAGTAGTTGGTGCTGCCGAAGGAATCGGTGCCGGCTTTTTCTTCTCAATTTTCTTGGTCCAAATTAACTTTGATCCAGATTTAGTACAAACAAAAGTAGTTGATCCAACTTTGCTAGTGGTGCCCGCCTTTTTACAAGCAGATCCAACTTTCAGAGTCTTAACTGTCGGCGCAGCATTGGCATTACCAATCAAGCCTGATGACAATGAAGCGATTATTAAAGCCAGAAAGGTCTTCGAGCGCACCTAAGAATTAAAGCACTATGAATGGTCAGTTTGTAAGGGACATATCGCCCATTATCAGTCTGATTTTCTGCTTTGCCCTACAAATTACTAAAAAGGCTAACTTTCGGTATTGAAGAATACGTTCTTGGTTTCGGTGTACATATCCAAAGACTCTGGTCCAAGTGCGCGACCTAAGCCTGATTGCTTGTAACCACCAAAAGGTGTCCAGTAGCGAACAGATGAATGTGAATTCACTGAAAGATTTCCAGATTCAACTGCACGAGCAACTCGCATTGCACGACCTAAGTTGCTAGTGAAAATCGAACCAGATAATCCATAAATCGAATCATTTGCTTTTTCAATTGCATCTGCTTCATCGGTAAATGGCAAAACTGAAACTACTGGACCGAAGATCTCTTCTTGCCATGATTTTGCCTTTGTATCTTTTGGCAAGAGAACTGTTGGTGGCACCCAGTAACCAGGACCAGATGGCGCAGTTCCTTGGAAAGCAACTGAACCATCAATATATGACTCAACTGTTTCCTTCTGCTTCTTTGAAATCAGCGGACCCATTCCGGCGGTATCAAGATTTGGATCTTCGCAGCGGAATGCCTTTACGCTCTTCTCAAAATGCTCCATGAACTTATCGAAAACATTTTTCTGAACCAAGATACGTGTACGTGCGCAGCAATCTTGTCCGGCATTATCAAATACGCCGCCAGGTGCACTGGCAGCTGCAGCTTCGATATCAAAATCATCGAAAATAATATTTGCACTCTTGCCACCGAGCTCTAGCGTTACGCGCTTAACTTGTTCGGCGCAACCTGCCATGATGCCTTTGCCGACAGTGGTGGAACCGGTAAAAGAAACTTTTCTAACCGTTGGATTGGTGACAAAGCGAGCGCCAACGACGCTACCTTTTCCTGGCACTACGTTTAATACGCCTTCAGGGATACCAGCCTCTAGCGCCAATTCTCCAAGCCTGATTGCAGTAAGCGGAGTTAGCTCTGCAGGCTTTAAAACAACGGTGTTACCTGTTGCAAGTGCTGCGCCAAAACCCCAACCAGCGATTGGCATTGGAAAATTCCAGGGAACAATGATTCCGACAACGCCGATTGGCTCTTTGAAAGTAATGTCTACGCCACCTGCAACTGGAATTTGGCGACCATACAGACGCTCTGGAACTCCTGCGTAATAATTTAAAACATTTGCAACATTGTCCGCTTCCCAAAGTGCATTGCCGCGGGTGTGGCCTGAATTCTCGATCTCTATCTTTGCTAACTCTTCGCGGTGTTCGCGAACCTTATTTGAAAATGCGCGTAAGAGATTAGAACGATCATACGGTGTGACATTTCGCCAAGACTTGAAAGCTGCTGCAGCCTTTGCGATAACTGCATCAGTCTCTTCGACTGTTGCTTCACGCACCTGCTTTACAACTTGTTCGGTGGCAGGATTGATTACATCGTATGTATTAGACAATTCTTTATACCTCTCTTAGTGACACTTAAAGACACAATTATTAACACTATTAGTAACGCTCAAAGTTACGGATTAGCTCCCAATCGGTTACGGCTTTTCCATAAGCTTCGATTTCGACTTGAGCCATATTGGTGTAATGCTTCTGAACCTCTTCGCCAAATGCCTCTTTAACGAATGCGCTTTCAGACCAGAGTTTCTGCGCCATCTCCATGGTGTGTGGCACGAATTCAGAATCTGATGCATATGCATTACCTGTAAATGCTGGCTCAAGCGGCAACTTATTCTTAATGCCATCAAGTCCAGCTGCGATCATTCCGGCAACTGCTAGATATGGATTTACATCTCCACCCGGTACACGGTTCTCAACGCGAAGTGATTGACCTTTACCTACCAAACGAAGCGCACAGGTGCGATTGTCGCGACCCCAACGGATCGCAGTAGGTGCGAAAGAGCCTGGTTGATAACGCTTATAAGAGTTAATAGTTGGCGCCCACATCAATGAAAGTTCGCGCAAATGCGCCTGCATTCCGGCAAGGAAGTGGCGACCGACATCAGATAAACCATGCTCCTTATCTTTATCATCTGCCAAAACCATCTCTCCGTTAAGGCCGCGGAATGAACAGTGAATATGTGAAGAGTTACCTTCGCGCTCGTTGAACTTAGCCATAAATGTCAGCGCGTAACCCATATCGGATGCAATCTCTTTCGCACCATTCTTATAGATAACATGGTTGTCGCAAGTCTTTAACGCTTCATCGTATTTGAATGCGATCTCATGCTGTCCGAAATTGCACTCGCCTTTTACGGATTCGACATACATACCAGCGCCAGTCATACCCAAACGGATTGCACGAAGTAATGGTTCGATTCTGGATCCGCCAAGAATTGAATAGTCGACGTTGTACTGATTTGCAGGTGTTAATCCGCGGTAACGCTTATTCCAAGCATCTTCATATGTGTTATTGAAAACGATAAATTCAAGTTCGGTTCCGACAAATGCCTTCATGCCCGCTTCTTCTAAGCGCTTGATTTGACGGCGCAGAATCTGGCGCGGCGATGCCACAACATCACTGTGATCAAGCCACTGCACATCTGCAGTAACCATCGCTGCACCCTCTTGCCAAGGTATGTAGCGAAGCGTCGACATATCTGGAACCATCGCAAAGTCTGAATATCCGCGATCCCATGATGACATTTCGTAGCCACCAACGGTGTTCATATCGACATCGACTGCTAGAAGGTAATTGCAACCTTCAGTTCCATGTTTGAGGATTTCATCTAAGAAGAACTGACCTGAGATGCGCTTTCCGACCAAACGACCTTGCATATCGGTCATTACGACTACGACGGTATCGATGGTTCCGTCAGCTACATCTTTTTTCAATTGCTCGACGCTGAGATTCATGGTTTGAATTTATCCTTAATGTCCGATTTTCGCCACAGGTAAATTGAATTTACATCGCGGTCATGCCGCCATCAGCGCTGATAATCGAGCCAGTGATGAAGGAAGCTTCATCTGAGGCGAGGAAAAGGACCAAATTTGCGATTTCACGAGGCTCTCCGGGTCTTCCAATCGGTTGGAAGTTAGAGATCTCTTTATAGACCTTCTGGATACCGCCCAGCAACTCTGCGTGTGCATAATTAATTGGAGTATCTACCCACCCTGGGCAGATCGCATTGCAGCGAATTCCGGTCTTTGCATAATCAAGTGCAATACCACGAGTCAACATCACAACTGCGCCTTTTGATGCCGAGTAAACGCTAAGGAATGGTTCGGAGACTAGACCATTCACCGATGACATATTCACTATTGAACCACGGTTATTTTTAAGCATATGTGGAATCGCTGCACGAGATAAATACATCATGCCAGCCACGTTAACTTGAAGTGTTCTTTGAATTGTTTCATTTGAAACTTCATGAAATACACCTGGCAGATTTACTCCTGCATTATTTACCAAAATATCTACTGCACCATATTTGGATATGGTGTCGGCAATACAGGCATCGCACTGAGCAGAATCGGAAATATCAATCTGATAAGAAGTAGAAATTCCGCCAGCTGCTTGAATCTTCTTTGCGGTCGCTTCAGCGCCTGCGCCATTCAAATCCGCGCAAACAACCTTTGCGCCTTCTTCTGCCAATCGAATTGCGCTGGCTTCACCAATACCTGATGCGGCGCCAGTGACGATTGCTACACGTTCTTGAACTCTTCCCATAACAGCCTCCAAAGTTAATCTGCTTAAAAGTAATGCAGAACGGCCACCCCCGCAATAACTTTCTGCGGGTGGTGACCGTTCTTTTTAAGTGTCTTCGAGTGTTTACTCGACCAAGCGCGCCTTATGTTCTGGAGCTTTGAACCAGTTCTTAGCACTTGCGTACCACCAAGTCATTGCACCACCAATAACAACAAGTAGCGCAATCGGTGCGTACTGCACTGATAGCCAAGAGAAGTTCTCGTTTCCAGGCACACCCGCCGGAGTAGTTGGCAAACAAAGGACAATCGAGATGTAAATAATCTCAATTACCGCAATTGGAGCCATCCACTTGTAGTGCTTACCTAAGTTCCAAGTACCAGGCTTGAAGTGATCTCCTTGCTTCCAACGTAAATAAATTGGAATCATGAATGATAAGAACAATCCAAGTACGGTTACAGATGTAACTGCAAAGAATGCAATTGGAACCACAGTTCCCTCTGGTGCCCATAGCGCAGGAAGCGTTAGAACTAGTGCAAAGAATCCAACACCGAATGCTGCATGTGATGGATTGCGATTTGCATCTAACTTGGTCCAATACTGATGACCAGGAACTGCACGGTCGCGTGAGAAAGCAAACAACATACGAGATGCTGCAGTTACGCAAGACATTCCGCAGAAGAACTGACCTACGCATGTGATGATCATCAAGATCTCAGCCCAACCTGGTGAGAGCGCTGATTGGAAGATGGTCGGAGCAAATCCGCCAGCTTTATTTAGCGCATCAACATCGGTTGCTGCGAAGAGGAATGAAAGTAGCAATAACCAACCACCAACTGCGGAGAATGCGACAGATTGCCACATTCCCTTTGCAGCAGCTTTGGATGCGCCACCAGTCTCTTCGGAGACGTGTGCAGATGCATCAAAACCAGTGATCGTGTACTGCGTTAGCAAGAAGCCAAGCGGCAATACATACCACCAGTACATACTCTGACTAAATCCGGAATTATTGTTCTGCGTCGTAAAGACCCACTCGACTGATTGGTGGCTCTTTGGCAAGAAAATCAAAATTCCAAGAATTGCTGCAACGCCAAATACATGCCAGTAAACGTTGATGTTCTGCAACAAGTGAATGATCTTTGCGCCATAGATATTCATGAGAATATGTAGAAGCACCGTGACCATGAAGACCACGAAGACCAGTTTCAAGTTTGTTGGATCCCATGCATCGTTAAACAAGCTCATAGTTGTTGTGAAGAAGGTTGCAAATCCATAATCCACACCAGCGATAACTGCGACTAGACCGACTAAATTCAGCCAGCCTGTCAGCCAACCATGAACTGGTTTACCAAGCGCAAAGGCCCAGTAAAAGATGCCACCGGCAGTAGGCATCGCAGAAACTAATTCCGCCATACATAACGCGATGATCAGGATAAAGATTGAAATCAGCGGCCAACCGATTGAGATCGCGATTGGTCCACCGTTATTCCATGCCTGGCCAAATGTGGTGAAGCAGCCAGAGAGCACAGAGATAATTGAGAACGAGATTGCAAAGTTAGAGAAGCCAGACCAGCGGCGATTAAATTCTTGCTTGTAGCCGAGCGACTCTAAGAGTTTGGCATCCTCATCATGCTGATTGCTCAAATTTGAACTCCTTTGTTCAGCGCGCCAGAGTTACGCAGCCAAACGGATTCAAATTCAGAATCATCATCACTCGTGGTACGGACTTACTTCACGAGTGCCAACTAAGTTCTCTTGAACCTTTCTGAACCAATCTGTACTAGCTACAACTTTGGCGCCAATGCCCCCGGTGGAGGTCACCGAGGAGACCTTGGTACTCCTAGAATGCACCTAACGGAAGGGTAATTTCAGAATATGTGTCGTTTATTAGGGTACGTGTCCGATTCAGATACCGATT
>JACCDW010174499.1_pt1 | contig 10108 bp, 5 predicted proteins | sample 7449781 | NCBI WGS metagenome assembly JACCDW01 (sample SAMN15323449, study PRJNA562643) | freshwater metagenome | isolation source: river surface water | place: USA:Blue River Watershed | collected 2017-08-18 | reverse complement strand
TTCAATTCACCTCTTCGCCGATCAAATTCCTGACGCTTATTTTTTTGAAACCCATACTGAAAATTGAGTTTCCAGGAGGGATTAAAATGATAATGCGCTTTTAGTTTTGCCAAATGGTGGGTGACCACTTGTTTGGGATTGTTGATGGTATAGGTGAAATCTGCTTGCGAAAATGGCGCTCCGTTTTCAATAATGGCAAGCAAGTCGCTAAGATTGCCCGTATGGGCATCACGGAGGATGCCTAATTCAGTAGTGAAGAAACTGTAATAAGCCTCGGTTCCGATTTTGGAGGAACTGTATCCCAAGGCCCCCGAGAGGCTGGATTCAGACATACCCGTATTTCCTTGGTAATAATTGGGCGTTTGGATATTGCCTGCCCGTCTTGTGGCTCCTTGGATCCGGTATCCCAAACCTGGGTATTTTTCGGATCCTCCAGCATGGGAAACCGCCACATTGCCCGCTCGACCATTGGTATTGCCCACCAAGTTGAGTTCCGTTGTAAATTTTTTGGAGGTAGGTAGGGCAGGAGGGTTGACCAAAATCACCCCACCCATGGCCTCAGGTCCATAGCGAACGGTCTCTGCACCTTTGACCACCGTAAGTTCATCAGCTAGAAAAGGATCAATTTCCGGAGCATGCTCAGCTCCCCATTGCTGTCCCTCCAGGCGAATGCCATTATTCAAAATTAGGATGCGGTTGCTATGAAGCCCGTGGATCACCGGCTTTGAAATCGTGTTTCCTGTAGAAAAGGTAGTTACGCCAGCAACCCGCTTCAAACTTTCTCCCAAGCTCTCTCCTCGCGATTGAAGGAGGGCTTCCCCGTAAAGGGTGGATACGGCTGTAGTCGTTTGTACTGCTTCACGGTGCCCATGTACCTCAACGCCCGTGAGGGCTACCGCCTCTTCCTCCATTTTGAAGGTCAAATTGCTCGTTGTGGAATTCAAGACAATAGATTGCTTAATTTCCTTATGCCCAATAAAAGTGATCTGTATTGTTTGCTCCCCTGCACAGAGATTTTTTAAGGTAAAATTGCCATTTGCATCAGTGGCTACGCCGGTAGCTGATTCCGAAAGCCATACATAGGCGGCTTCAATGGGCTGGTTATTCTCCAAATGCAATACTCTTCCTCGTAGTACGAGGTCACATTTTTGGGCGGAAAGAGTACCTAGGGAAACTGCCATTGCCAGACAAAGCATAATTGCTTTTTGAATCATAGTTGCAAAAATAAAGTATAACTTAAAAATACCTAGCATTTTTGTAACAAAGTTGCAAATGATGACCAAAGGTAAAATTTATAGTTATTTCGTTGATTTAGCTATATCAGAGAATTAGGCAAAAAAAAGATCCAGCACCTGGCTGGATCCAATACTGAGAGGCAGTGTCTAAGGGATCAATTCCCCAACCAATTTTCCCATGGAATTCGGCTCAAAATCAACACTAATCCAACTGCATATAGCATGTAAATGCTTCGAAATTTGGCTTTGGAACTTTCCAATTTCTTTGCTCTGCTGTATCCAATCGTAATCAATACAATGGCAATGATATTGATAAGCGGGTGCTCTAAGGCAGTTAAACGAGCTGCAGCATCAGCCATGGCTCCACCACCAGAAAGCAGGGAATAGCCTAGCGGGCTGACAAAGTACAGAATCAAGCCTACTAGCAATTGCACATGGCACAGGATAAATGCGATTAGGGCAATTTTGCGGTCCTTCTCTTGGTACTCACGGCCGGTGAGCGCGCCAACGAGTGACCATAGAATTACAAGAATAAGTGCCAACAAAGCCAAATAGGCTAGGCCAGAGTGTGCGTGTTGAAGTCCAGTGTACATGGGTATGATTTTTTGAGATGATTTAATTGATGTAAAGAAATTTCGATGGCAATATCTTTTAAAACTACTCTACATACAAGACAAGCCCCTTCAAATATTCCGTTTCCGGGTGAAAGCAATTGATCGGGTGATCGGCAGGCTGGGAGAGCTGGTGCAGTATGCGCACATTTCGTTTGCTCTCTAGCGCTGCAGCAGTGATGGTATTGGCAAAAAGCCGCTTATCGACCACCTGGCTGCATGAGAAGGTAAATAGGATTCCTCCCGGTTTGATTTTTCGTAGTGCTTCAGCATTGAGGCGCTTGTAGGCCTGTACCGCATTGTGTCTTGCTTTGAGGCTTTTGGCAAAGGCCGGGGGATCCAAAATGATGAGGTCGAAGTCATCCCCAATCTCTCTGATGTATTTGACCACATCGGCTACGATGGATTGGTGCTTGCCTTTAAATCCTGCGTTCAATGCCACGTTTTCTTCTGTGAGGTCAATTGCTTTTTGAGAAATATCGACTGAATGGACTTCGGAGGCTCCTTCTTGAAGTGCCAAGACTGAAAATCCTCCTGAATAACAAAACGTGTTCAGTACTTTTTTGCCTTTGGAGTAGCTGGCGACTAACTTTCTATTTTCGCGTTGATCGATGAAGAAGCCTGTCTTCTGTCCTTTTTCCCAGTCAATTTTATAGGAAGCCCCATATTCCTTCACCAAGTCTGTTTCTGACTTGCCCCAAACCCATTCGTTGGAGGGTACTACCTCAGCTTTTGGAAGAGTTTCAGAGCTTTTGTCATACACCCCTTTGAGTTGCTTGCCATAGACAGCGCGTAATCCTTCCGTGATATCCTTCAGGTGCTGATGCATGCCGATGTGATGCGCTTGGATCACAGCAGTGCCGTTGTAATAGTCAATGATTAACCCGGGCAGCCCATCGCCTTCACCATGAACTAGCCTGTATACGGTTGTTTCTTTTTGTTCAGTGAGATTTAGGGCTTCTCGTACCGCATGGGCAGCACGAATCTTGGCTGTCCAAAATGCAGCATCGATGGCCTGTTCTTCGAAGGAGATAATCCGAACCATGATGGATCCCATCGCATAATGCCCTATCCCCAAAAAATCATTTTTAGAAGAATACACAGCAACCAAATCTCCATTCTGTATGCCTTCTTCTTTTTTGGCAAGTGCCCCAGAAAATACCCAATGGTGTTTTCTGAGCAAGGAAACTTCTTTTCCCTTTTGAAGAAATAACTTAGGATAGGTCATGGTTTGTTGCTGTTTTTTTAGGAAAAATCAAGCTTCCTAGTAGCATGGCGAGTCCACTAGCGAAGAGGCCAATGAGATGGGTTTCTTGATCGGGCAAATGGAATTCTGCTGCAAGATAGGCTGCCATACCCACAAATAAGGCAAGATAGGCTCCACCTGGAGAGGATTTTTTCCAATAGATCCCAGCAGTCAATGGAACAAACAAGGAAACGAGCATTAAAATAGATGCTCCAGCTACTAACTCGTAAATATCTGATTTCCAATAGGCCATGACCAGAGCCACGGCTGCCACCAAGACCACGTTTGCACGTAGTATCCACAAGAAGTGTTTGTCGGATAAATGCTTTCCAAAATAGGGACGAATCAAGTTTTCAGAAATGATGGCCGCAGGGGCCAAAAGTCCAGAGCTCGTCGTACTCATAATTGCGGAGATCAATGCCCCAAAAAAGAGCACCTGAATGGGGAGGTTGCTGTGCTGCAAAACCATGGAAGGCAAGAGCATTTGCTTGTCTGCTAAGTACAATTCAGGATACAGGATTTTGGCTCCCAGGGCGATGAATAGCGGAAGCAATCCGAAGGTCAAGTAAAAGATGCCTGCCAAATAAGTGGATTGCACGGCCACCTTTTCAGATTTGGAAGACATCACCCGTTGGTAAATATCCTGTGAAGGGATGCTCCCCAATCCTAAGATGATCCAGGCTCCAAAGTAGGTGGTCCAGGCAGAAAAGTTGGCCTCAGGGAAAAATTGAAAACTTTCAGGTGGTGCTTTTTCAATAATCACGGCCACGCCACCTGCCTCGTCAGCTACGAGGTAGGCTACTGCCAGCAAGCCAACCACAATCAAGGTAGTCTGCATAAAGTCGGTAATGGAAATGGCCCACATTCCACCCAAAAAAGTATAGAAAACGACAATGAAGGCAGAAATAACCGCGCCTTCTAGGAGGCTGAGATCCGTGACTGCTCCCAATACTAGACTCAAGGCAATCAATTGCGCAGCAACATAGCCAAAGTAGGCGGGAATCATAAAGATGGAGGCAAAGAAGGCGAGGCGTTCGCCAAAGAGTTTCTTAAACACGTCTCCAATGGTCAGCACATTCATGCGGTACATGGGACGGAGAAAGAAAAGTCCAAACAAGATCAGACAAAGCGCCCCTCCAAAAGGATCCTCAATTACACCCAGAAGGCCTTCTTCAAGGTATACGGAGGAAGCACCGAAAATGGTCTCGGAGCCAAACCAGGTGGCAAAGAGTGCAGATGCAGATAAAAATAAGGGGAGAGATCTGCCTGCAAGCACAAAGTCATTCGAATTTTTGACTAGCCTAGACGACCAAGCTCCAATAGCAAGGGTGATGGCCAGGTAAATAAGAATTGCAGTGAGCAGCACGACAGGAATGCTTACGGTTTAGACGGTTCCCCCGTACATTTTTTCCCGCATAGCCTTGATTTCAGGACTCAACAGGTAATCGTCGTAGGACATCCGTCTGTCAATGGTGCCTTTCGGCGTAAATTCTACGATGCGATTACAGGAGGACTGCACAAAGGTGTGGTCATAGGAAGACATCAGCACTGTACCGTTAAACTCGATGATGGCATTGTTGAAGGCAGTAATTGATTCCAAATCCAAGTGGTTGGTTGGTTCATCCATCACCAACAAGTTAGGATTTTGAAGCATCATTTTAGACACCATGCAACGTACTTTTTCTCCTCCAGACAATACGCTACATTTCTTCAAGGTCTCTTCACCTGTAAATAGCATTCGACCAAGAAAGGTGCGCACATAGGCTTCTTCCTGGTTGCTGGAGTACTGTCGCAACCAATCGATTAGGTTGAGTTCGGTCTTGAAGTAGCTGGAGTTGTCATTGGGAAGGTAGGCCTTATTGATCGTCACGCCCCACTTCAATTCTCCTTTGCTTGGCTTAATTTCTTCTACAATAGTTTGAAAGAATTTATTGACGGCCTGCTTGGTTTTCGAAATGAAGGCAATCTTGTCCCCCTTGTCCACCATGAGGTTGACATCCGTAAAATAAGTGACTCCATCGGCCTTCAACTCTAGATTTTCAGTCATGAAGATCTGGTCTCCAGCTTCACGTTCGGGTTTAAACAAGATCCCTGGATATTTTCTACTTGAGGGCTCAATGTCATCTACATTCAGTTTCTCAAGCATCTTCTTACGGGCGGTAGCCTGTCTAGACTTGGCCACGTTTGCAGAGAAGCGGGCGATGAAATCCTGCAATTCTTTACGCTTTTCCTCCGCCTTTTTGTTCTGATCTCCACGCTGCTTCAAGGCAAGCTGGGAGGATTCGTACCAGAAGGTATAGTTACCGGAATAGATTTTGATTTTCCCAAAATCAATATCTACCACGTGCGTGGAAACGGTATCCAAGAAGTGACGGTCGTGGGAAACGACAATCACTAAGTTTTTAAAATCAATCAAGAAATCCTCGAGCCATACGATGGTCTCAGCATCCAAGTCGTTGGTAGGTTCATCCAGAATTAGGATGTCAGGATTTCCAAAAAGTGCTTGAGCCAAAAGTACGCGTACCTTTTGATTACCGGCGAGGTGCTTCATTTGCTGGTAGTGCAGGTCTTCAGAGATCCCAAGCCCCGAAAGGAGAGAGGCGGCATCCGACTCGGCGTTCCAGCCATCCATCTCGGCAAATTCAGATTCCAACTCGGAGGCACGGATTCCGTCTGCTTCAGTAAAATCTTCCTTGAGGTAGATGTCGTCCTTTTCTTTCATGATGGTGTACAGTTTTTTGTGTCCCATCAAGACGGTTTTCAAAACCTCTATTTCGTCAAATTCAAAGTGATTTTGCTTCAATACCGCCATGCGCTGCCCAGGAGTGATGTTGATTGCACCCGAGGTAGAGTCCATCTCACCAGAGAGGATCTTCAAAAAAGTGGACTTTCCAGCACCGTTTGCACCAATTACTCCATAGCAGTTGCCAGGAGTGAACTTTAGGTTTACTTCTTCGAAAAGGGTTCTTTTTCCAAACTTGAGGGAAAGATTATCTACTGAAATCATGTGGTATCGAATTTTAGAAGCGCAAAGATAGGCAATAATCCCTTTTATGAGGATTTGTGTGAGAGCAATTCCCTGGAAATTTATCCCTGCAGGTAGAGCTGGTTTGTTCAATAAAAAACTTTTATATTGATCCTGTTATTTTCCAACACCACTCGCCATTATGCGCGCTATTTTCCGTGCCCTCTTTCTTTTGATATTTCTGCTGGCTACCGCTACCTCGGGCTATGCACAGCTTTCCACTATTGGAAAGGAGTTTTGGGTAGGATTTATGGAGAATAATTCAAATTTGAATAATCCCGATTATGCGGTATTGGTAATTACTGCCACAGAAAATGCCACAGGAGTAATTGAGTTCCTAGGTCAAACAGAACCTTTTTCATTAAGGGCAGGGGAGCAATATACCTTTCGGAAAAACTCATATGTTGATGTGGATTTACTCCATCGAACTTCAGGGTTGATTAAAAATCTTGGAATCCACATCACTTCCTCCGGAAAAATTGCTGTTCATGCGTTCAATGAAAGGAGACAAAGTGCTGATGGTACCGTGGTATTGCCTTTGGGTGCATTGGGTAAAGATTACTACATCACCTCACATTTTGAAGTCAACCCAAATGCTTCAAGGAATGTTAACAACGAAAGCACCCTTTTGGTGGTTGCGACAGAAGACGATACCCGGATTGAAATTACAACCACAGAAAATTCGATTTCTGGCCCAGGTAAAGTATGGACAACTGGGATATCTGAAGAAATCACATTAAATCGTGGAGAAAGTTACCAAATCAAAGCTCGAGGAGACCTAACCGGTTCGAGAGTTCGGGTAGTAGGCGACAATGCAAATGACTGTAAAAAAATCGCAGTTTTTGGAGGAAATAAGTGGACTTCAGTTGGAGTTTGTCCACCTCTTGGACAAGCTAATGATCACTTGTTTCAGCAAGCCTATCCCACATCTACATGGGGTACTTCCTTTGTGCATACAGCACTTTTGGGACGATTATCCGGTGAATTGGTAAAAGTATTAGCCTCGGAAGATGGTACTCAAGTACGTGTTGATGGGGTACTTCAACCCCAAGTATTGGATCGAGGGGATTGGATAACTTTAGATTTTCCCGCAAATAAATCTGTAAAAATTGACACCTCTAAGCCATCTTCGGTAACCGTATTTTCAAAGAGTCGTGACTGCAATACAGATTACGTTCCTAATGTATCCGGGTTGAATGGTGATCCATTCATGATTACCTATAGTCCAACAGAACAGCTGCTCACTGATTTGTTATTCAACGCAATTGATCTTCCAGTAATTGAAAAACATTATGTGAATATAGTAGTCAAGACCGGAGAAGAAAACCAAACTAAATTAAATGGAACCTTAGTAGGAAATCGGTTTACTTTATTACAAGGAGACCCTAATTTTTCTATTGCTCGGATTGAAATTCCTGAAGGAGTAAACCAACTTTCTAATCCTGCAGGCTTTGCAGCTTCTGTTTATGGTTTTGGTAATTTAGAGTCCTATGGCTATGCAGCTGGAGCAGCATTGAATAATTTGAATTTTACGCCAAAAAGTGATTACGATTTTGATGTAGTGGGTGAGAAAGTAGCTTGCCTCAATCAGGAATCCGATTGGACCATTGATTCCGAAAACCCGAATTTCACCTACTTTGTTTGGGATTTTGGCGATGGTTCGCCTACTAAGGTGGGTCAAACTGTACCCCATACCTACACCGCTCCTGGTCGGTATGAGGTAACTGTTGTTGCCTCCATAAGCCCTAACTCCTGTGAGGAGCAACAGGAAACTACCTTCGAGGTTCTTGTGTTGGAGTCCATAGCAGAATTGGAAGGACCGCAATCGGTATGTCCTGATGAGGCAGTTTGGTACAAAGTGATCAATAAGCAAAATGTAGCTCGCTTCGAATTTGAAGTAGAGGGTGGAAGTGTTGAAGATAGGAGTGGGGATGAGGTATTAGTCAAATGGGGTGCTTCAGGTGATGCAGTTCTACGACTGTTACCATTTACAGAGGATGGATGTCCGGGTGAACCAGTAGAATTGGATGTAGTAATCAATTTGCGAATTGTGGTAGCGGAAGCATTGGGAGATAGGGAGGTTTGCTACAATCCTGCTGTTCCTATTACTTATTCTGTTCCAAATCCTTTACCCGGGCGTAGGTATGAATGGGTGGTAACAGGTGGAACTTGGGATAATGTACAGGGGTCTGATAACATAGATGTTACTTGGAATCAAGAGGATATCATTGGTACGATTATGTATACTGCAATTAGTACGAATGATAATTCCTGTGCTGGAACTTCCCCGCCTATCCAAGTACGCGTTGCGAAGCAACTCAACCTAGCTACCCAACTGGTCACCAATGTGGCTTGCTTTGGGGGCTCCACCGGTAAAATTGAAATGCTACCCAGTGGGGGCACAACCAATGCAACTACCGGATATACCTTTGAATGGTCACACGATGCTACCCTAAAAACTGCCGTTGCGTCAAACTTAAGGGCTGGTCTGTACTCCGTAAAGGTAATTGATGCACTCGGCTGTGAGCGAGAGGTGACAGGGATTCAAGTTCAAGAACCTCCATTACTTAAGGTAGCATCCTTGACTACTACTCCCACTACTTGTTTTGGGAGACAAGATGGAAAGTTACGCTTGGAAGTGATTGGTGGAGTAGCTCCCTATCGTTTAGAATTTGGAGGAACGCAGATTTTTAATGGCACCTTTGAAATCAACACACTCAAAAAGGAAAGATACAATTGGGAAGTAACTGACTCGAATGGCTGTAAAATCCCTGTTTCTTTTGAAATCGATTCCCCTCCGCCCTTGGTGGTCGAAGTATCACTCGCAAAGCCAGCATGTCCAGGGGAAGCCAATGGTGAGCTATTGGTAGAGCCCTCAGGGCCTGCAGGGCCTTTCACGTACCTGTGGACTCCTTCGGATCAGCTTACCCAGCTCGCTACAGGACTTGCCAAGGGCAGCTACCAAGTGAAAGTTACGGATGCCGCAGGCTGCGTATCTTTCGGTTCGGGTCAGGTGATTGAAGAAGCTCCCAAAATCCGTATGCCGAATGCCTTTAATCCCAAGGATCCAGATCGGTTTACCGGAGTATCCAATTGTGTGGTTAATTTTTCATTGCTAGTATTCAATCGCTGGGGACAGCTGGTCTATTCTGGAACTGAGGGCTGGGATGGAAATTTTGCAGGGGACATTGCTCCCGTAGGAACCTATTCTTACGTCAATACCTACAGCTACTTGATGGAAGGCAAGACGGTTCAGGTGACCTTCCGTGGCTCCGTGTTATTGGTTCGCTAAGCCTGCAAAGCAGCCAATCTCCTGCTCATTTGGTCTCATTTGGGATAAATTCCCTAGTTTTGTCAGGAACTCTTTTTAATAGAAATGAAAAAAATTTTGATCACCGGAGGTGCCGGTTACATTGGTTCGCATACTGCAGTTGAACTTTGGAATGCAGGCCTAGAGCCGATTATTTTGGATGATTTTTCCAATTCCCAAGAGGATGTACTCGATCGTTTGGAAGAGATTACAGGCAAGCGCTTTGCCTGTTACCGGGGGGATTGCAACCAACGAGCGATTTTGGACCAGATCGCAAAAGACCATCAGCTCGAAGGGGTAATTCATTTTGCTGCCTTCAAAGCAGTAGGAGAGAGCACCCAGCAGCCCTTGTCCTACTACAAGAATAACCTAGGCTCCTTACTAGTTTTACTGGAATTTATGCGGGACAATGAAATCACCAATCTGGTATTTTCTTCTTCTTGCACCGTCTATGGCCAGCCAGATATCTTGCCCGTGACCGAAGCAACCCCTCGAAAAGACGCCGAAAGTCCCTACGGCAATACCAAGAAAATCGGAGAAGATATCCTCGTGGATTATGTCAAAAGCAAACCTGGTATTCGGGTGGTAGCACTGCGCTATTTCAACCCAGTAGGAGCGCATCCGAGTGCAAAGATAGGCGAGTTACCCATGGGTACTCCCCAAAACCTGGTTCCCTTCATC
>JACCDW010013820.1_pt1 | contig 10109 bp, 4 predicted proteins | sample 7449781 | NCBI WGS metagenome assembly JACCDW01 (sample SAMN15323449, study PRJNA562643) | freshwater metagenome | isolation source: river surface water | place: USA:Blue River Watershed | collected 2017-08-18 | reverse complement strand
CCTAATTCAATGACTATATTACCAGAATTATTACCTATTGCTTTAGATATGATGAAAACAAATAGTGTAGGAACATATAATTATACAAATCCTGGAGTTATTTCTCATAATGAAATATTAGAAATGTATCGTACAATTGTAAACCCTAATTTTACATGGAAGAATTTTAGTATAGAAGAGCAAGATAAAATATTAGCATCCAAACGTTCAAATAATTATTTAGATACAACGAAATTAGAAAATTATGTTAAAAGTCGCAATTTAGAATTGTCAAATATTAAAGATGGTGTACGCAAAATACTTCATTCTTATAAAGCGGATTTAGAAAAAGAAGAAAGTATAGTGGGTTAAATAAAAATAATAAAAATATAAATATTTTATAAATAATTTTTTAACAAAATAGATTTTGTTAAGAAAATAAGATTTGTTTAAAAAAAACAAGATTTGTTAAAAAAAAGAAATAAATATCTATGAAATAAATAGTATATTTAGAAGATATATATTTTTTATTAAAATGTCTTCAGCAACAGGCTCTATAGGTCTAAATAATACAGGCAACATATTATATTTATCAAATAATATAACAACATTATCAAGTAATTTAACAATAGGAACATCACCAGTAGCAAATGAGCAATTTTATTTAAAAGGAAACGCAAATATTACAGGAAGTGCTTATATGGGAAACGCACTTATTAATGGAAACGCAAATATTTTAGGTAATATTGGTATTTCTGGAAATATGATTACAAATAGTAATATTGTAGCATATGGTTTAAATTCAAGTGCTGGTAATGCTGAAATAAATGCCATGTTATCATCATACTCAGTTCCAACTGATTATACTTATTATTTAAATGCAAACTATATAAGTCAATCAAATAATACAACACTTGGCAATTGGACTGGTTTTACAAGTACTGGTACTTCACAACCAACTTATTATACATCTGGTGGTTATGCCAACGGTGCTTATGTTAAATTTGATGGTTCAAATGATTATTTACAAGCACCTAGTAGAACATTTAATTTAGCAACAAATGGTGGTGGTACAGTATTTTTATTAGTACGTTATGATAATACACCTGTTGTTTCAGCATCTAGACCCATGTTTGGTTATGTAAGTTCAACTGGTACAGCAGCCGGTATGTGGGAATTCGGTGATAGTGCTTTACGAACAAAATCATATATGTTTCAATCCGCAGGTATTAATTTTATGGATTATGTTTCTCAAACAATTGTTCAAGGTACTTTTTATTTAATTACTGCTTATATTAATTCATCTACTTCAAATTTTAGAACTTATATTAATGCCGGTAATTTAATAAGTACAACTATTGGAGGATATACAGATATTACTGGTAATGCTTTTATTGGTGGTAATAATTATTATAGTCGTTATAAAAATATGTCGCTTAGTGGTATGGTCTATTATGATCGTGCTTTAACAAATACTGAAATTACAAATACTCAAAATTATATGTTAAATTACTTTACAAATACATTAACAAGTACCCCACTCTTTTTAGTTGATTATTTAAATTATCGTATTGGTCTTAATACAGCTTCACCATCATATCTTCTTGATGTAAATGGTAATACAAATGTAAATGGAACTTCAACAATGGGTAACTTAATTGTTTCTGGAAATACTACTTTTAACGGAAATGTATCTTTAAGTGGCAACTTTTCACTTTCTAATGTTGTTGGTAATTTAACAGTTGGTGGTAATTTAATTACACAAAGTAACGCAAATATATTCGGTAATTTAGGAGTTTCTGGAAATATTATTCTTTTATCAAATGTGTTAATACCTAATGGTAATATTGGGATTGGAACAAATAATCCAATACATAAGTTAGATATCAATGGTACAGCAAATATTAGTGGAAATGTAATCGCAAATAGTAATTTAAATGTTTTAAGCAATATAAATATATCACAAAATTTAAATTTTCAACCAAATTATTGGACAAAATACGTATATAGTTCACGTGGATTTAATGGTGAGTTTTCTACAGTATATAGTTTGAATGATACAAATACAATGGAACTTTTTCCTTTACAATATACACTCGCAAATGGTTCTGGTTATAATATTAATATTGAATTAGAATATGTTATTAACCATTCAAGATATCAAGGTACTCAAGCTTTTAATCGTATGATATCTGCAATGGGTAAAATTTTTATTACAGCATCATTTTTTAGTAGTTATAGCTCATCATCTGGAACAACAATGGTAATTAATTCATATGAAGAACGAAAATATTTAAATAATTCACAAGGTAGTGGTGGTAGTCCTACATTAAATACATTATTACGATATACAGCATCACCAAATCATCCAGCAACATCTCAAGTAGTATGTATACAATTTACTGGTCCAACATCTGATGTAAGAGATTTAGGTGTAATTATCAATGGTAAAGTAAATATTTCCGGAGCAGCTGCTGTTCCAACTGTTGTAAATAGTATTATTATTAATAATGGTTATTCAACAACATGGGATACAAATATACCTATTACATATGATACTACTTTAACGAATCCTGTAAATTATAATAATTGGTATATACCAAAAACTTTAGTTGATATTAATGGAAATTTTGGTATTAATACATTGACTCCAAATGATACTTTAGATGTAGTTGGTACAGCACATATTAGTGGAAATACAAAAATAGATGGTAATTTACAAGTTGGTAATTCAACTATTTATTTATTAGGGAATCAAAATAAATTAGGTGTAGGTCGTATTCCAGTATATGAGCTTGATATTGCTGGAAACGCAAATATTTCAAATGATTTAATTGTATCTGGTAATGCCACTTTTAATGGAAATGTTAATTTAAGTGGCAATTTTTCACTTTCAAATGTTGTTGGTAACTTAACTGTAGGTGGTAATTTATTTACACAAAGTAACGCAAATATTTCTGGTAATCTTGGTATTTCCGGAAATATTATTGGTACTTCTAATTTAATATTATTGAATGGTAGTGTTGGAATAGGAACATCAGCTCCTACAGCAAATCTCACAATAAATGGTAATGCTCGTATTACTAGTAATGTTTTTATTGGTCCAGATGTACCTTCTAATTTACAAAATGGAACACCATTAGCAATTCGTAATACATCAATCATTGATAGTAATATTAGAGGTTCATTATCAGGTAATGTATATCATCAATTATCAATGGCTGAGCGTAATTGGGTATTTTCTCAAGATGCTTCTACTGATGCGATTTTATATTTTGGTACCCAAGATGGTGGTAATCCAGACCCTGATTTTGAATATTATTTTAAACGCGCTGTTGGTTTACAAATTCAACCAACTCCTTCTATTATTACAACTGATTTTACTGAAGCTCTTAAAGTACTTGGTACAGCAAATATTACTGGAAATGTTGTTAATTTCGCAAATTTATTAATTCCTAATGGTAACGTTGGAATCGGAACAAATAATCCAAAATATAAGTTGGACGTGGCTGGTGGAGCAAATATTTCTGGAAACTTTTTTGCTGGAAATGGTGTGATTGGTAATCCTTCAACATATGCTGTTTTTATGGATAGTGGAAATACTATAACAATTGGTCCAGGAAATACTGGTGTAACTATTCGTAATTTTGGTAGTGGTAATACTGCTATTAATCCAGAAAATTTTGGTATTGCTTGGAGAAATTTACTTTTATGTACGGATGGTGGTTCAGTAGGTATCAGAACACGAACTCCAAATGCTGTTTTAGACGCACAAGGTAACGCAATTATATCAGGTAATTTAAATGTTGATAATGGTACAATGTGGGTTGATGCCACAAATAATAGAGTCGGTATACTAAATACAAATCCTCAACAAGCTCTTGACATTGTTGGCTCATCAAATGTTTCTGTAAACTCATTTGTACGAAACGCATTGGCAGTAGGTGCTACATCAGCATCTGCTAACCTTGATATTCAAGGTAATGCTCGTATTACTGGCAATTTAAATGTTGATAATGGTGCGTTATGGGTAGATGCTACAAATAATCGTGTAGGTATCAATACTACAAACCCTCAATATACTCTTGATATCAATGGTAATATAAATTTTAATGGTAATTTAAATCAAAATGGATCTCCTTATATTGGAAGTCAATGGACAACAAGTGGTTCTAATATTTATTATAATACTGGTAATGTGGGAATTAATACAGCACTTCCACGATATAAGTTAGATGTAGCTGGAGATGCTAATATTAGTGGAAATATTATTGGAAATGCGAACGCAAATATTTTAGGAAACGTTGGAATCGTTGGAAATATTTATACATATAGTAATATTGTATCATATGGTGTAAATTCATTAAGTGGAGGAAATAGTGCGATTAACGCAATGTTAACAACATACTCTGTTCCAACGGACTATACACACTTTTTAAATGCTGCGTTTATTAATCAAGCAAATGCTACTCCATTAGCATCATGGAATACATTTAATCAAGCAAATGTAGCACAACAACCAATTTATTATACTACTGGTGGTTATAATGATGGTCCATATGTAAAGTTTGATGGGTCAAATGATTATTTACAAGGTTCAAGTACTAATTATAATTGGTCTACAAATGGTGGTCAAGCAACATTTATTTTAATGCGATATGATGCTACTCCAAGCGGTCCTGGTTCAACTAAAAATATGTTTACAATGACTGTTAATTCAAATAATACATCAGGTGGTGCGTACTTTTTTGATGATTATGGTGCTGAATGGAGAACAAATTACTATAATACATCAGGTACCTTCCTTACACCTTATAATAGAAATAATACGATTACAACATCTGTTTACTATTTACTTGGTATGAATTATGCTTCAACTGGAACAAATAATTATAAATCATATATTAATGGTAGTTTATGGATTAATCAAACAGCAGCTGGAACATATACTGATTTTATTGGAGCAACACCATTTATTGGTGGTAATCCTGGTTATAATAATTATAAAAATATGTCAATTAGCGCATTTATACATTATAACCGTTTATTAACACCAACTGAATTAACAAATGTTCAAAATTATATGTTAAATAATATTAATATACCACTTAGTGCTAGTGCTCCACTTCTTTTTGTTGATTATCTTAATTATCGCGTTGGTATTAATAAATCATCTCCATCTTATCTTCTTGATATGGATGGTGATGTTAACTTTAGTGGAAATCTTTATCAAAATGGCAATCTTTTTACATCCGGTAGTGGAAGTCAATGGACTAGTGGACCTGCTAATGCTTACATTTATTTTAATGGTAATGTTGGGATTAATACAGCAAATCCATTATATCCATTAGATGTATTTGGAAACGCAAATATTTCCGGAAATATATTTGGACGTGCTAATGCAAATATACTTGGAAATTTAGGAGTAACATCAAATATTAGTTCATTAGCATCAGGTATTTTTGGTAGTAGAAGTAGTTATGCTGTTTATTTAAATGGTGATTTAGGAGTATCTGAAATTGGTTGTGCTATTAAAAATACTGGTTCAGGTAATACATTAATTCAACCACAACATCAAGGTGTTGCTTGGAGAAATTTAATTTTAAATAGTTCAGGAGGTAACGTTGGGATTGGTACAGTATCACCATTGTATAAGTTAGATGTGGCAGGGGATGCTAATATTGGAGCAAATGTGTATGGAAATAACTTTTATATAAGAAATGATTGTTTATTAGAATCTGGTGACTTCTCTATATTAAATGGTAATTTAACCGTTTATCAAAAATTTAATGCTTTTGGTGAATCTACATTAAACGGCAATTTAACCGTATATAATGCCGATATTTACAATTATGGTAATATTTATACTTATAATGGTTTATATATTAATAAAAATAATGCTCTTTATAATCAAAACGAAACTTCTGGACAACACGCTTTCTATGCTTATGATACAGTAAACTTTATGACTACTCTTTTTGGTGGTGCTGATGATACAAATAAAGTTGGTTATATTGGAGTCGGTGGTTATGGTACAAGTTTACCATTAATATTAAATCCATTGGGTGGAAATGTGGGGATTAATACAGGAACACCTAAAGCTAAGTTAGAAGTAAGTGGTAATGCTATAATATCAGGAAATTTAAATGTGGATAATGGTTTATTATGGACAGATCCAGTCAATAATCGTATAGGTATATTAAATACGAATCCTCAATATGAGTTAGATATAAAAGGTTCAGCAAATATATCAAATTCTATTATTTCTAAAAATGGTATTTCTTTAGGTACTAACGGTAGTGTAGTTAGTGTAATTCAAAAAAATGATAATCTTAATGGTGCTGTATATTCGTTAATTACGTTAGATAATACAAACTTGCCATCTTTAGGGTTTAGACGACAAACAGTATTTTCATTTGCAAAAGAATTAACAAGTGGTGCAGCAACAACTATTTTAACAATTAATCATATAACAACAACTTTTAGCGAACATACTTTCTTTTTAAAAATAGAAGGAATGATACAAGCTTCAACAGGAGGCGATTCTTCTGTTAAAAGCTTATCAGCATATATAACTGGTTGTCGTGCAAATGCTACATCTGGTGTTTTTACATTAAATTCAACTCAATTATCATCAGCTATAGCTGCTACAACAAGTGGTACTTTATTAATTGGAGCAACAACAATTACATATCCAGTAAATACAACAACAAGTACATCAATAGCTTTAACACAAGCAATGACAGGAACACCATCTCAATCACTTTTTATTGTTGGAGAATGTACAATTTATCAAGCAAGTCCATCTGGAGCAACTTTTATTGAATCTGTGACATTTTAACAATAAATAATAAAAAAATACATATTAAATTTTATTTTGAATTATAAAAATAAATAATGCGCAATCATATTTTGTAATAAAAATATTTTTATAAAATAGATTCTATTTTATAAAATAATAAATAATAAATAATAAATATGTCAGTAGGTGATTTTGCTAATGTATATGCTTCTATCAATAATTTACAAAATCAATTTGATGGAATTACCGGAAATACACTTTCTAATTATAATCAATTAAGTCGCATTGTATTTCAGCAAGGTAATATTTATAATTCTATTTATTACGGAACTGGAAATATTGTTAGTAACAATATAGTTGTAAATAATAACGCAAATATTATTAGAAATGATGATATGAATAATGGTAATTTAATTATTAATAATAGTAATTTAATATTAAATAATAATTCAAAAATCGCATTAGGAACAAATTATGGTTCATCTGGTCAAGTAATTGTTTCAAATGGTATTTCTTCCCCACCAGTTTGGGATTCATCTTTAATTCTTCTAACTCAAAGAACACTTTCTACATCTGGAACTCCAAGTGGTTCATCAGCAACATATCTTAATATACCATCATGGGTTAATCAAATTGTTGTTACAATTAATCAAGCAAGTACAAATGGTACAGCTGTTCCAAATCTATTACTTGGAACATCTGCTGGTTTAGTAACATCTGGATATTCTGGTAGTGTAGGTGCTTATAGTGGAGAAGGTGGAGATTATTTATCAACAAATATATTACTTTGGAATACAACATGGAGTGCAGCAAATATTTTTTATTCTGTAATTACATTTTATCATATGGGTTCAAATATATGGGTATTTAGAATTAATACTTCTTTAAGTAATAGTGCTTTAGCAACTGTTGGTAATGGTACAGTTACATTACCTGGAACTTTAGATAGAGTACAATTAACAATTAATGGAACACAACTTTTTGATAATGGTACTATAAATATCCGTTATCAATAATATTTGTGAATAAATATTTTTATATTTATATAATTTATATAAAAAATATTAAATAAATATAGATATTTATTTTAAAATGTCATGTAATTGTTCTGACTTTGGAAATATAAATAATACATTATCTACAATACAAACTAATTTTAATGATCTTTCTGGAAATATATTATATAATTATAACCAATTAACACGTGTTTTATCACAACAATCAAATATTATTAATACTATTTCTAATAGTAATTCAAATATACTTTCTAATTATTTAATTATTCCTAATTCATCAAATGTATTTATTAAAAATTTATTTATAACTGATACAAATATGAATATTAATAATGATATTTTTTTAAGTAATGTAATTACATTAAATACAAATAATGGTACAACTGGTCAAGCATTATTATCAACTGGAAATTCATCCATTCCTACATGGGATTCTGTAATTTATAAAGGTATACCAATATCTATGTCAGGAATAGGTACTATTCAATTTACAAACATTCCATCATGGGTTCATCAAATATCAATTATTATAAATGGAGCAAGTACAGCTACAGGCGGTGATCCTTTCATTCAGGTAGGAACTTCATCTGGATATGTAACAAGTGGTTATCTTGGTTCAATACGTGGTAATGATGGTCCTGCTGGTCAAATTTATTCAAATGATGTACGTCTATGGAATAATACAGCATGGGCAAGTACAAATATTTTTTATTTAATTATTACTTTTTATCTTATAAATACAAATACATGGAGTTTTGAATTATTATCTTCACGAAGTGATGCAGCTTATGTATGTAACGGAGCAGGTTCTATTACATTAGGAAGTACTTTAGATAAAATTAGGGTTTATACAGGTTCTGGAGCATCTCCTGATTTATTTGATTCAGGAAGTATAAATATTAATTATAATTAAAATAATTTATAAAAAATATTTATGTAAAATAGAAAATCAATATGTCTTGTAATTGTGCTCTTGAATTTAGTAATGTTTATACTACTATTTCCAGTATATCTGGAAATATGAATTCATATGTTTCTAATGTTTCTTCAACATATTCTTTATTAAATCAAATGGTTTCAAATCAATCAAATATAAATAATCAATTATATAATGGAAGTGGAAATATTATTTGTGGAAATATTAATGTTAATTATATACAATATAACAATGGAAATGCTATTATTAGTAATGGCAATTTAATACTTAATAATAGTAATATCATTTTAAATGGAAAAATAGCTTTAAATAGTGATTATGGAAGTTCAGGTCAAGTATTGATTTCAAATGGAAATACAACACCTCAATGGAGATCATCATTTACTCGTAGTATAACTCAAAGTATGAATGGTGCTACTTCCTATGCTTTTACTGGAATACCATCATGGGCAAATAAAGTTGTAATTATGATTATTAATTGTTCAACAGGTGGTACTCAAGTACCATTTATACAAGTTGGTATTCCTTCTGGAACTTATTTATCAACAGGTGCTGTTGGTTCCATTACTGGAGGTAATGGTGCCGCAAGTAATCTTATTTCTGGTATTATTCGTCTTTGGAATGCTTCTTGGCTTTCAACAAATGTTTTTCATTCTATTATTCATTTAACAAATATGGGTTCTAATGTATGGAGTATTGAAGTAAATTCTGTTAGAATTGATTCTTTACCTACGAATGTTTATGTAGCTATTGGTAGTGGAAGAGTTACATTAACAGATGTTTTAGACAGAATACGTATCAATGCAAACGGCAATACTTTTGATGCTGGTTCAATAAATATTATGTATCAATAAATTGATAGTATATCAATAAATTGACAGTATATCAATAAATTAATAGTATATCAATAAATTAATAGTATATCAATAAATTAATAGTATATCAATAAATACTATATTATTTAGTATTTAGTATTATAGTTAAATATATATTATTTGTTTTATTTTTTTGAAAAATATATATTAAAATTATAGTATATATTTTATTTTATATAAAAAATAAATGTCAAATATTCAAGCACAAATTGATGCCTTAAATGTTTCCGTAAATACCTTAAATACTTCCCTTACAGCCATTACAGGAAATACCTTATCTAATTATAACCAACTTGCTCGTTTAGTATCCCAACAAGGTAACATTTATAATTCTCTTTTTTATGGTAATGCTAACATTAATACTTCTAATATCAATTTAACTGGAAATCTTCGTGTTACTGGAAATTTAATCACAGCTAACGCAAATATTGTTGGAAACGCAAATATTTCTGGAAACTTAGGTGTAACTGGAAATATTATTGGAGCAAGTAATTTAATTG
>JACCDW011675764.1_pt1 | contig 10110 bp, 9 predicted proteins | sample 7449781 | NCBI WGS metagenome assembly JACCDW01 (sample SAMN15323449, study PRJNA562643) | freshwater metagenome | isolation source: river surface water | place: USA:Blue River Watershed | collected 2017-08-18 | reverse complement strand
TGTAGCGGGGTAATGTTTAATTTTTTTGCCGAACTCTTAGCCATAGTTTATCTTTTTAATTGATTAATAAAGGTGTAATTATAACAGCCATAACCATGCCATCTGCCTTTAAAGCAATTAGATAGGTCAAAATTTCAGTTCAGGTTGCTATTTTGTTACAAGGAAGCAAATTAATGCCAAAAATGTCAGTTTTAAGCATTTTTATTATAGATTTGCAACCCCAATAGCTCTTATAATTATGATGAACAGAAGAAATATCCGAATAAAAGTAATGCAGGTCATGTACATGTTAGATGCTCAAAACGTTGCTACTGCAGCTGGCTTACTACAAAGGGAGTTTGATAAGACCCGTAATTTATTCGTATACCTAGTTCATTTTGTGCACCAAATAGCACGTTATGCAGAGATTGAGGCCTTACAAAGAGCCTCCAAAAACCTTCCCAATCAAGCAGATTTAGCAGTCAATATTAAACTAGCCGGCAATACTATTGTGTGGCAAACACTTGAATCTGAAAAATTCAAAGAAGCTGTAGAAGTTATTAAGCCACAGCAATGGATTGATAATGATATGGTAAAAAACATTTTCCGTCAATTAGTGGAGTCACCAGAATATCAGTCATATATCCTAGAGGAGAATAGGGAAAAGGCGAAGGAATCGGCTATTTTAAAGTTCATTTTTGGTCAATTGATTTTAAACTCTGAAAATGCTTTAGAAACTATTGAATCACAGTTCTCTAACTGGGATGATGATGGGGATATGATTATAGGTTTCATGTTGAATTATTTCCAAAAGCCAGGATCAGTCAATTTCTTAGATTTAGTGGGGGATGAGAAAATGAAATTTGCAAAGGATTTATTGCGAACAGCAATAGAAAAGAAGGATGTTACCGAAGGGTTGATTGTACCAAAATTAAAAAACTGGGACCCAGAACGTATTGCAGTCATTGATATGATTTTGTTGAGATTGGGTGTTTGTGAATTGTTATATTTTGATACCATCCCAACCAAAGTAACCATCAACGAATACATTGATTTGGCAAAAGAATATAGTACAGAACAAAGTGGCCATTTTGTCAATGGTATTTTGGATAATATCCATAAAGAATTAGTGGCCAATGGTAAAATTCAAAAGATAAGTCACAAAGCAAAGTAATAGGATTACACTATCTTTGTATTCAAGTTTAAAACATAAACAAAACAAAATGACACAAATTTTATTACAAGCGCCTCAACAAGGAGGAACTTTTCAGTTGATCATGTTAGGTGGTATCATCTTAGTTTTCTGGTTCTTTATGATCCGTCCACAAGCTAAAAAAGCAAAAGAGCAAAAGAAGTTTATTGATACAATGCAAAAAGGGGATAAAGTGGTAACCATCGCTGGTATTCACGGTACAATCAGTAAAGTGAACGAAGACAATACAATCCAATTGGAAGTGAGCCCAGGAAGTTATTTAAAGATTGAAAGATCTTCAATTAGCTTAGAGTGGTCTCAAGCAATTAACAAATAAGACAATTGTTTACATGATACAATCCGAAATTAGCCTCCATTAAAATGGAATCTGATTTCGGATTTTTTTTGACTGGCATATGACAAAAATAATTGGTTTAACAGGGGGGATTGGATCAGGAAAATCAGTCGTAGCAAAAGTCTTTGCTAAGATGGGGATACCTGTGTTCAATGCTGATGATGAAGCCAAGCGTATCATGCAGACCAGTCCAGTATTAAAAGAAAAATTGATCCAACAATTTGGATCCAGTATCTACAATGAATTTGGATTGCAAAAAGAAAAATTGGCATCCATCGTTTTCAATGATCCCTTTCAACTACAATTACTCAATGCCATTGTGCATCCAGTGACCATACAAGCAGCAAAAGATTGGGCCGCGAAACAACAAAGTCCTTATGTCATTAAAGAAGCAGCATTAATTTTCGAATCTGGTTCTGCAGAAGGTTTATTTAAAGTGATTGGCGTGACAGCGCCCTTGTCACTAAAAATACATAGAGTGATGCAAAGAGATGGCATTTCAAAAGACCAAGTAGAAGCAAGAATGCGCAACCAAATAGCTGATACCATCAAAATGCGATTGTGTGATTTTGTCATTCACAATAACAATCAACAAATGGTGATTCCTCAAGTATTAGCAATAGATAAAGCAATTAGAGCGGCTTTATAATTTTATAACACCAGCGTTTTAATCTTCCTTCAAAGTCAAATGGGGTGGTTGCCTTGGTGATGTCTTTAATTTGATCCGATTTAATTTGCTCAGCGTCTAAAATAAACTGAGTGAAGTTGGTACTAAAATACAATATCCCTCCAGGCTTCATAGCTTTAAGCATATCATTGATCAGTTCCACATGGTCTCTTTGAATATCTAAAATATCCTTCATTCTTTTGCTATTGCTAAATGTAGGAGGATCCATCACCACTAAATCAAAATGATTCATTGGTAGGGTTTTCAAATATTGTTTTACATCGGCGTGTACAAATTGATAAGCCGAAGAATCTGTCAATTGATTCAATTTAAAATTCTCTTCGCTCCAGCCTAAATAGGTTTTTGATAAGTCTACCGAAGTCACAGTTTTTGCACCCGCTTTTGCAGCATATACGGAGAAGGAACTTGTGTAGCAAAATAAGTTCAAGAAATGAGTGTCTTTAGCTTCTGCTTGCACCATCTGTCTTGTAACACGATGGTCTAAAAATAATCCTGTATCTAAGTAGTCTGTCAGGTTAACAAAAAATTGCAATCTATTTTCTTGTACTGTGATAATTTTTGATGCAGTCACTTCTTCTTTTTCGTATTGACCTTCGCGATGAGACATACGCTTACGCAGTTTCACATACATATGGTCAACAGGGACAGCTGTCATTTCTGAGATGATTCTTTTGGTTTCAGTAAACCAAATGGTATGTTCTTCATCTGTTAAAGCGTGTCGTCGATTGTATTCTGCGATATAAATGTATTCCTCATACAACTCCACACAAATAGGAAATTCAGGTAAGTCATGGTCATAAAGTCTCCAACAAGTCACATTCAGTCGCTTGGCTTGCTTTAATCGATGCTTGTAATTTTTAAGCAAACGATTTTCAAACATTTGAAATTTCTCAGGAGTCATAGGTCATCAAAATTACTACAAAAAAAGAAGCGTTACACTTGTAACGCTTCTAAGTATAAGATAAGATATACTTATTTTAGTTTAGCTAAGGCTTCCTTAATTCTTGCCCAAGCCTTCTCTATATTTTCCATACTGTTTGCAAAAGAGAATCGAACACAATTTGGTTCCCCAAAAGCATCACCCATCACAGATGACACATGCGCCGTATTTAATAAATACATGCTAAAGTCTGCAGCATTCGCAATGGTTTGTGTGCCATCAGATTTACCATAGTAGCTGCTCACGTCAGGAAATACATAGAATGCACCTTCTGGAGAAAAGCATTTAAATCCTGGCATCGCATTCACCAATTCCAATGTTTTTGTACGACGACGCGTAAATTCTTCTGTCATTGCTAAAGATGGTTTCAAGTCGCCCACCAAAGCTGCAACCGCTGCTTTTTGTGTGATGGAACAAGTGCCAGATGTAAATTGACCTTGTAATTTCTCCATTGCTTTAGCCACAGTTGAATTAGAAGCGGTGTAACCTAAACGCCAACCAGTCATGGCGAAACCTTTACTCAATCCATTGATCAAAACTACTTGGTCTTTGATTTCACTAAATTGTGCAATGCTCTCGTGTTTGCCAACGAAATTGATGTATTCATAAATCTCATCAGATAAGATGGTGATTTGAGGATATTTTTTAAACAAGTTCGCCAATGCCTCTAATTCTGCTTTGCTATACACAGCGCCAGAAGGATTACAAGGAGAGGAGAACATGAACACTTTTGTCTTTGGTGTAATGGCAGCTTCCACTTGTGCAGGGGTAGCTTTGAAACCAGCATCTACAGTGGTTCTAATTTCAACTACTTTACCGCGTGCAATTTTTACCAATTCCGAATAAGTCACCCAGTAAGGTGTTGGTATAATCACTTCGTCTCCTTCATCCACCAATGCCAAAAGTGCATTTGCTAAACTTTGCTTAGCACCTGTTGATGTGATGATTTGATCGGGTGTATAATCTAGGTTGTTGTCTCTTTTTAATTTAGTACAAACTGCTTCTCTTAAATCTAAAAATCCAGCAACTGGGGTATAGTGACTCCAGTTATCATTGATGGCTTTGATGGCTGCATCTTTAATATGTTGTGGTGTATCAAAATCTGGTTCACCCAAGCTTAGATCAATTACATCAATTCCTTGAGCCCTTAATTCACGACCTAATTTGGCCATTTTCAATGTTTCTGGTTCACTAAAACGATTCAAAAGAGAAGATAATTCCATGGTGTATAATTTGTCTTTCAAATTTCGCAAATTATTGCCAAACTGCAGCCAATTTTACATTGCATTTGGCATTAAATTATGCCCCAAATGTTAATATCTATTACAAACTCACTTACATTTGTTTTATCTATGGAAAAGTTTATCTCAGTATTTGATATGTTTAAAATTGGTGTGGGGCCATCTAGTTCTCACACGCTTGGGCCTTGGCGTGCAGCAGCGCATGTGATTGCAAGGGTTAGTGAAGTGGCTAATATCAAAAATATTAAAGCATTACATGTCTATTTATATGGTTCATTGGCGAAAACAGGTAAAGGTCATGGAACAGATACAGCAGTGCTAATGGGTTTGCTTGGTGAGGATCCTGTTACAACAGATACGAGTTTGATTACTCAAAAAGTACAATCCATCAAGGATACTAACACGATTCTGTTAAACGGTGTTCATTCAATACATTTTGTATACGCGGATCACTTAGTTTTTTTAAAGGATAAAAGTTTGCCATATCATCCTAATGCAATGCAATTTGTAATTGAATTAAAAGATACAGTTAAAACCTATACTTATTATTCTGTTGGAGGTGGATTTATTGAAACTGAACAATCAGAAGACGGTCAAGATTTGGGCAAGATCATCGAAGATAAAAAAGAAGAAAATGTAGAAGTCCCTTTTAATTTTTTTAATACCAATGATTTAATTCATTGGTGTATTAAAACTGGATTACCAATTTCTGATATTGTGAAAGAGAATGAAAAACAAATTCATTCCGAGCAAGCATTAGCAGAAGGGCTGGATCGATTATGGAAAACAATGTCGGATTGTATTTATAAAGGAGTGCATGCAGAAGGCATTTTACCTGGTGGATTACAGGTGCGCAGAAGAGCATTTGATTTAAATGCAAAATTGTTAAACAATCAATTTGAACCAGCTAATTCTGTGGATGAATGGATACAACAAATTAAGCAAGGTGGAAATGATTTTACGTATATATTAGATTGGGTGAGCTGTTTCGCATTAGCTGTGAACGAGGAAAATGCAAGTTTTGGTAGGGTAGTGACTGCACCAACAAATGGTGCAGCTGGGGTGATTCCTGCTGTGTTAATGTATGCGATTAATTTTTGTAATAAAGGAAGTCAACAGGATATTCATCGTTTTTTATTAACGGCCAATGCGATAGGAATTTTATTTAAAAATGGGGCTACGATTTCTGCTGCAATGGGTGGATGTCAGGCAGAAATTGGTGTATCTTCTGCGATGGCTGCTGCAGGTTTAACCGAGTTATTGGGTGGAAATCAAAGACAAGTATTAATGGCAGGAGAAATTGCGATGGAACACCATTTAGGTTTGACTTGTGACCCTGTAGGTGGACTCGTACAGATTCCTTGTATAGAGCGAAATACCATGGGTGCTATTAAAGCCATCACTGCGGCTCAACTAGCATTACAAAGTAAACCAGATTATGCTTTGGTTAGTTTAGACAAAGTGATTCATACCATGTGGAATACCGCAATGGATATGAATATCAAATACAAAGAAACTGCTGATGGTGGTTTGGCCATTCAAATACCAATTGGATTAGCAGAGTGTTAATTGCTTGATTAAAACTAAGCTTCTATTGCAGCTTCATCTACCAAACTAAAATCTTGTATCACATTGTATAAAGTGCCTCTTTCAATTGGGGTTCTTTTTGCTTGCTTGATCAATCGAACCAACTCCAATGTTGACATAGCTGGATTTTGTTCCTCACTGCCAGCCATAGAGTAGATCTTTGTTGTGTCATCGATTGTTCCATCAATATCATTCACTCCATAACTTAAAGTCAATTGGGCCACCTGTCTACCTAACATTGGCCAGTAGGCTTTTACATGAGGAAAATTATCCAAGTACAATCTTGAGATGGCATACATTTTTAAATCTTCTAACATGGTAGATTCTGGAACATCGTTCATTTCATTGTCTTTGTTACGGAATTTCAATGGAATGAAAGTGTTGAATCCTTTTGTTTGATCTTGTAATTGTCTTAGGCGCTCCATATGATCTACACGATGTTCATATTTTTCGATATGACCATACAATAAAGTTGCATTACTGTGCATGCCTAATTCATGGGCTGTTTGGTGAATTTCCAACCATCCATTTGCATCTACCTTATCATCACAAATAATGGTTCTAATATCTGGATGAAAAATTTCAGCACCGCCACCTGGCAAAGAATCTAATCCAGCTTCATGTGCTAAACGCATTCCTTCCTTCACAGAAACTTTTGCTTTGCGGAACATGTAGTCTAATTCAACGGGTGTAAATGCTTTAATATGTAATTCTGGACGATGCGCTTTAATTGCACTCATTAGATCTAAGAAAAAGGATAAAGTTAATTTTGGATGAACGCCTCCTACAATATGCACTTCTGTGACTGGCTTGCCATCATAAGAACGAACGATATCCATCATTTGATCTATCGTCAATTCCCATCCTTCTTCTTTATGTGCATATAGTTTTGAATAGGAACAGAACTTACAAGAAAAAACGCATACGTTAGTAGGTTCAATATGAAAATTGCGGTTAAAATAAGTACGATCGCCATGCAATTCATTTCTTTTCCAATTGGCCAAAGCGCCAACATAAGGCAAGGAGGCTTTTTCAAATAGGGCCACACCATCTTCAAAACTAATACGTTCGTTTCGGATAATTTTTTGACCAATTGCTTTAAGTGTTAGGTCATCTTGTGCATCTACCACTACTTGAATTTGTGCCTGTTTCATAGACTGAAAATTAGGACACAAAGTTAGTCATTATCGTTTGATAACGCTATTCTGTTTAAGGGCTAATTTTAAATTTTAACCGATTAAAATTCCAGCAATACTTGCAGATAAATAAGAAGCTAAAGTTCCTGCTAATAGGGCTTTAAGTCCTAATTCAGCAAGGTCTTTACGGCGAGAAGGCGCCAATTCACCAATGCCTCCAATTAACATACCAACACTACTGAAGTTAGCAAAGCCACAAATAGCGATACTTACAATCAATAAGCCCTTTTCTGTTACAATTGGGATGACTTTACTAGTCAAACTCTTAAACGCAACAAATTCATTGATGGTTAATTTTTGACCTAAAAGGGTTGCGGCATTTTGAACGTCCACACTTGGTATGCCCATTGACCATGCCATAGGGTAAAATAACTTACTAAAAATATAGTTCAAGCTTAAATCTAAATGGGCACTAAATAAATGACCAATTTTTAATAAAGTCCAGTCGACCAATGCGATTAAAGCGATAAATCCAATTAACATAGCAATCACGTTCATAGCAATTTTGAAACCATCACCAGCACCATGTGTAATGGCATCGATGGTATTGCTATATTGACTCTTCACTTCTAAAGTCACTTTACCCATTGTTTGGGAAGGCTCTGTTTCTGGGAATAGAATTTTAGCAATCACTAATGCACCTGGTGCTGCCATCAAACTTGCTGTAATCAATTTAGGCGCTAAATCCATCCCAGCTTGTGCACCCATATTGGCATACACGATTAATATTCCACCAGCAATACAAGCCAAACTTCCGCTCATGCTTGCTAATATTTCACTTTTTGTCATTGTCGGCAAATAAGGACGAATCATCACTTGCGCCTCTACTTGACCCACAAATGCACTTGCCACATTGCTCAATGATTCTGCTCCACTCACGCGCATGATAAAATTCATTGCTTTTGCAATCACAGAAATGATGCGTTGCATAATACCAAAATGATAAAATAAGGCAACCAATACACAAACCAAAATGATGGTTGCAGTTACGTTAAACGCAAATACAAATCCTCCATTTGTAAAATCAGTTACACCAGCAGGCCCCATTGCTGCCACACCACCATATACGAAAGCAGCACCTTGTCGTGCAAATTCTTCAATTTTACCCATGCCCTTACCTAAAATCTGAAAAAAGCTTGTTACAGCAGGGATTTTCAAAATTAATATACCAATGGTTAACTGAAGGGCTAAGCCACTTAATACTAAACGATAATTGATTCTCTTTTTATTGTTAGAAAACAAAAAAGCAATAAATAAAATCAAAACAATGCCTATCAAGCCTTGGAATCTTGCCATGGGGTTAATTTAGGGGAGAAAGGTAATTAATTTATTGTTATTTTTTTGATTGTAGGGCATAAAAAATCCCGCTCATTTGAGGGAGCAGGATTTTAATAATGTAAGGGTTTCAATTACATGTGAGATTGAATCTTTTTGTCTAGAACCGCTTTAGGTACAGCACCAATTTGCTTGTCAACCACTTGACCACCTTTAACAAATAGGATCGCTGGGATTGAAGTGATTCCAAAGTTCATGCTTAAGTTAGGATTCACATCCACATTCACTTTGCCAATATTCACTTTGCCTTCGTATTGTGTAGCTAATTCTTCGATCACTGGCCCGATAGCACGACATGGACCACACCATTCTGCCCAAAAATCGATCACACTTAATTTATCACTTTCAATCACTGTTTGTTGAAAGTTCGCGTCTGTAAATTCTAATGCCATAATTGTATTTTTAAATTTTCTTGTTGTTAATAGATGTACTACAAAATTAGCTCCAAATTGTAATATCTGCCATCTTGACTTTTCCACCTTAATTGTCCTCTTTGGGGACAATTAGTTGGCTAGTTTCACTTGGACGTTGAGTTCTGGGTTCAGGTCTAAGAACTGCACAAAGTCGTCGTTAACTAAAAATCCTTTATCAATGGTCAATAAACTTGCGGCCAATTGCTCTCTAGGTTCTACAAATGTGATCTTGAGTGAAGTCCTTCCTGGATTTTCTTTGATGTTCTTTTCCAAGAATTCAATCATGTCCGCTCTTAAATTGGCTGGATGTAAGCTTAATTCAACAGTTCTAGTTTGCACCTGCTTCACCGTTTCTAACAGAGACATAGTCTGCAACTTAAACTCAAAATTATTGGGCTGATTGAATCTGTTTCTAAATGCACCATTGATGCAGACTTTTTGTCCCACTTCCAAATAGTTCTGAAATTTCACATAGTCCTCACTCCATAATATAAAGTCCGTTTTTCCTGTAAAATCTTCAATGGCAAATGATCCAAAGTTCTTACCTGTTTTAGTGATTCTATGTTGAACCTCTGTCACCAATCCTGCCAATTTAAAATTCTTACCTAAGTTATTTGGGAAGTTGATTAAGTTGTCTTTGACTTCATTGTACTCATTGATAGGCGTGAAGGCATAGTGCTTTAATTCAAAATTAAAATGATCTAAAGGATGCCCACTCATGAACATTCCAGTGATGTCTTTTTCATGATCTAATTTCTCTGTCAAAGTCCATTCTTCGCATGCTGCCAATTTAGGAATAGGCACTTGCATGGCAGAAGGTAAATCTCCAAACAAAGTATTGGTTGTGCCAGTGGTCATGGATTGGATGGCTTGTGCATAGGCAATTAATTTCTCCATACCATTGGTACGATCGCCATCTCCCGTATTAAAATATTGTGCACGATGGTATTCTGGGAAACAATCAAAAGTGCCTGAGTAGGCTAAACTTTCCAAAGATTTTTTATTCACGGCTCTTGACAACACACGTTTAATAAAATCAATCATGTTTTCAAAGTGACCACCTTTATTACGCTCTTGTATGATGGCTTCAATGGCTGATTCACCAACTCCTTTTAATCCACCTAGCCCAAAACGAATTTCTCCATTTTTATTGACAGAAAATCCTTGTAATGATTCATTGATAT
>JACCDW012066295.1_pt1 | contig 10113 bp, 4 predicted proteins | sample 7449781 | NCBI WGS metagenome assembly JACCDW01 (sample SAMN15323449, study PRJNA562643) | freshwater metagenome | isolation source: river surface water | place: USA:Blue River Watershed | collected 2017-08-18 | reverse complement strand
TTCAAGGTGCGCACTGAATTGGAAGGCGGACAGATCGAGCAGCGATCGCGATCTCTGGATTTCTTCGCCTTTGCTGGCCTTGCATTCTGCTTTGCTTACCACTTTGTCTTTGCTTTCCTTCGTCGTCGCTATAATGCGGCCATGATGATTGCCATGATGGCCTTTTGCCTTTGCGTGAGAATCGTGCTGACCGGACAGGGACAGCTTCACAACTACTTTCATATAGCGGAATCTTTGTATTGGCGCCTGGAGGTGTTGGCCGTCACCATTCTCATCCCTTCCACCATCAGCATGTCACGGGCCATTTTTCTGCATGATTCATCGGCGAGAATTGAAAAAATCGCCTGGATCATGGCCGGTTCTTCGACATTTCTCCTTATGTTCGCAACCAGTTCCTGGTTCCTTCCTCTGATGGTGATTACCTATCTTATGATCTTTATGACGGTCTTATCCTTTTGTATCACGATCAAAAACGGCCTGAAGAATCGGCGTTCGGCGACTTATATATTTGCCTTCACCGCGATAACCATTATCGGCTCCACTGTGCTCGAAGTCCTCAATACGCGGGTCAATATCGAGCTGAGTCCTGGTGCCCACCCCATGGGATTCCTGCTCAGTAGTATCATCGCTTCGGTTTTGTTCTCAAAACGCATATCCGAGGCCTTCACCCACGCCGAGGAACAGGAACAGAACATTCATAAAATGACAAGCAAACTGAATGAGGAAATCGAACTTTTTGATCAGCGCATCGAGGAACGGACCCAGCAGATCAGTCTTTTGATCCAGTCGTTGCCAACCGGAATTATTCTGATCAACCAGGATGAGGAGGGACGATGCAGGGTCAACGGCTCCTATTCGAAATTCCTTACCGAATCTTTGGGAATAGACGTCCATGACTGGCCAAGTTTCCATAAGTTTCTGGGCCTTGTGCATAAAGACTTGACCTTTGCGAACGCGGCCCAGCTGGAGCAGGAATTTGCCTCCATTTTGCACGATTATGCAGCGAGTGATACCAGGCTGCGCTCTATCGGGCCCGAGCAATGCACCTGGAAGTTTCATCATGCCTCGCAAAGACTGGACCCCGTCGAACTTCGTTTGGTCTGGGTTCCTATACGGGACAATGAAAGCGTGTCTGGCATTTACCTGTTCCTGCTCGATATTACGCATCTGACGAAGCTGCAGCGGGAAGCTCTGCGTCTCGACACCGAGATGGGCGCTCTTGTGGAGCTCATGCAGCTGACGCCGCAGGAATCCCGTATTCTTAAAGATGGGATGGATCGATCGGAATGGACCAAGGTTCAGGCGATAGCACGGGAGAAGAATCTGGGCCTGCTCACCAGTCTTGTGAAGCAGGATGGGTCAGCTCCCGCCTTCGCTTACTACTTGAACACTCTTAACCTGCTCTTCCGCTCCTACTTCAATGAAAACCTGGCCACGAAGTTTGATCTTGAGGAATTTCTGAAACATCCTTTGTGGGCCAAGCATGTTCCGCCTCACGAGTATCAAGCCTTCCTGAACACCTTTATTGAAGCTCCCAGGACGCGGGCATCCTGATCCCTGCTTTAACGGGCTTTCGCAATCGCGCTGCTCAAGCGGCTGACAGCTTCGACACTGGTCATGCGTGTGTTCAGATGTTCCGTCACAACATCCTGAATGACTGTGACAAGGTTGGGAGCGACGGCCATGTGATGGGCCAGACTTGGAACAAGGCGTCCTGTTCTAAAAATTTCCATGGACGCCTGAGCACAGCGGTCGAAATTTTTTAAGTCAAGATCAGTTCGAGCCGGAATGGAGCCCTTCTTTTTGTTGAAGAGTTCCTGGAACTCGCGGCTCATGACGAGACTGGCGAGCTTCAACTGACCTTTCTTCGTCGCAGCTGATTTGGTTTCAAAAAAAGCGAAGCTATCGACGTTGTAGATAAAGGCCTTTTCACTTCCAGGCGCTGGCAGGCAAAGGATGTCGTCGCCGGGGACTTTTCCCGCGAGGAGGATTTCACCTTTCGCCCAATCTCCCATGAACTGCATCAAAGCCTTGCCTGCAATCACTTCCTTGGTTGCTTTGTCCCACTCCATGCCCTTACGTGAATCGCTCAGCAAATCGCTGTAGCGACGCATCCAGTCGAAAGTCTGCTTCATCTTGTCGCTTTTAAGCTGCTCTGGATTCAGTTTAACGAAAACCTCTTCATAGAACTCCGGCCCTTGGGATGCCAGCAGAATTTCCTCGAAGGCCGTCATGTCCTGCCAGGGCTCGCCTCCATGCGCGAAAGGTTTGATGCCCTGATTGCGAGCCTTTTCTGCCAAGGCAAAAAGCTCCTCCAAGGTCTGAGGGGCAGGGGATTTGATGGAATTCAAGAGATTCTGATTGATCCAAAGCCAATTGACCCGATGGACGTTCACAGGAACCGCCGTCCAATGTCCTTTGAATTGCATTACGCTTGCAATCGACGGAGGTATAATCTTATTCCACTGTTCGGATTCGACAATGGAATCGATGGGGGTGAGGTAACCCATGGTTCCCCACTCCTGCATGGCCGGACCCTTGAGGTGGACCGCAGCAGGGGCTTTACCGGCGAGAACCCGGGATTTCAAAACCTTGAGAGCATTCTGGCCACCGCCGCCTGGGACCGAAAAGTCTTTCCATTGAAACTCGGTTTTGTTCTTTACCATCTTTTTGAGTTCACTGAGGGCTTCGGCCTCGCCTCCCGAAGTCCACCAGTGGAGAACCTCCAGATCAGACGCGAAGGTGACAAACGGTCTTAGGGCACAGATGATCAAAAGGCTCGCAGCGATTGTCCTGCCCACCATAAGTATTCCTCTTTTCTGCGGAATTCACTGCCTGAATGCCGATTGTTCCATTTTGTAACTTTGAAGATGATATCACGGCAGAATTTCGAAGGGGAATATCATTTGACGACTTGAGAAAACGCCCCAGCGTGCCGCAGAACCTTCGGCAGCAGGAGTCAGTTCGCACGAGGTCTTGCCAGGGAAAGGAGCCTGAGCCCCTTCCCCAGTCCGTGTTTAACGGCGTTTGAACGAGATAATATCCGCGCGTCGATCATTATTGGAATCGACAGTGACACAGATGTCGCGTTCCAGGCAGATGCCACGAGCCCAAATCTGTGCTGTTCCCACAAAACTCGATCCTGTGGATGTCGCGACGTAAACATCTCCATTAGTGCCACGGGTGAAGGTTGCGATGTCGTCACGGCCATCGCCATTAAAGTCACCGATAGTCGGCACTTCATCATTGATGCTGAACCAATCATGCCATTTCTGGGCCGTACCGACGAAGCTGAAGCCGGTTGAAGTTGCAACGTACACATCGCCCGTGTTGCTGCGGGTGAACGTTGCGATATCATCGCGACCGTCACCGTTGAAGTCTCCGACCAGCGGGATTTCACTATTGATACTGAACCAGTCATGCCATTTGACGGCTGTTCCGACAAAACTGCTGCCGGTGGAGAGAGCAACATAAACGTCACCGGTGTTGCCGCGCGTAAAGGTGGCAAGGTCGTCCTTGCCGTCACCGTTGAAGTCTCCGACCAGGGGGATTTCATCGTTGATGCTGAACCAATCGTGCCACTTGACGCCGGTTCCGTTGAATTTCGTTCCATCGGAAAGAGCTACAAAAACATCACCCGTGTTGCCGCGTGTGAACGTTACAATGTCGTCCTTGCCGTCACCATTGAAGTCACCGACCAGAGGAATTTCGTTTCCATAAGCAAACCAATCGTGCCATTTCCAGCCTGTGCCGCTGAATCCGCTCCCGTTGTTTAAAGCCACATAAACATCGGCCGCATTGCTCCGCGTAAAGGTCACAAGATCCGCGCGGCCGTCACCGTTGAAATCACCCGAGAGGCAGACTTCATCGAGGATACAAAACCAATCATGCCCTGGAACCGATGATTGGAAGCTGGTGCCGGTTGATAAGGCCACGAACACGTCACCTTGATTGCCGTACAAGCGAGCAAGACCCACGCGATCACCACGGCTCAGAACGCCATTGTTGTTCCAGGTTGGATTGCAATAGGCCATCATGGAATCCTGATCGAAGTTGCCGACGATCACATTGCCATTGGTTCCTTGTGGAGAATCCGTGCAACTGGAGGGACGATCCGGGCGATTCTGTTCGTGGGCAAGACCGAGGGCGTGACCAAATTCATGTCCTGCGATCGAGCGAATGCAGGAATCCCGGTTCGCCTGGCTGGAATTGGCAATGGAACAACTTTGGCTCCAGCTGTTGAATTGGAAGTTGAGTTCCATACCGGCAGCACGTCCGTTCAACCCGTTGCCGAGAGCTTTGACATGCGGACCTGTGTCGGCGATGCGAACGCGAATGCCGGTACTGCTACTGGCGCAATCGCCCCAGCCGGTAAAGTCCACGTGAAATTCAGGCTGATTTTCAAAGACACGTTCGACCTCGGTTCGAACCATGGCTTTTTCAGTAGCCCAGCCGGATGTTTCCCAGCATACGTTGATAGTCGCCCGACCCCCTGATACAGGCCAGGCCGACGAAGTTAGAATGTAGGAATCAAGATCACTGCTCGTTTCGTTAGCAGCGCCACATGAAATTTGCAGAATTGCCAAAAGTCCAATCGGCGCCAGAACCCCAAATCTCTTTTTCAAAACCTGCTCCTTTTCAAACTGGAAATGGCTCCAAAACCCGCACAGCAAATGATGATCACTGTTTGTTCGGAGTTAAATGAAAAGTTCGCGCTCATTCGCGTTAGCCTTCGTTCTGAAAGACGGAGGTTCTCGCCAAATCGTGCAGATTTTTTTTAGGCCGGGGCTCCGGCCTTGACGGCTATAGTACAGAAAGGTATGTGCTGTTCATTTTTCCAGATCACGAATCGCCGTCCAGAGATCATCGTCATCGGGATCATCTATGGTATAAACGGTATCACCCGAGCTGCTGGATTTTTTTGTGGGGGTGGGAGGCGCCTGGTAGCGTTCGGGGATGACGGTTTCTGCTGGCGACGCAGGAATTGGATTGCGTGCGGCCTTTATCAGTTTGGGTCTTGCTTCGAGCCATTGCCGATATTTTTCTCGATGCAGGCAACCGATATCGGTGCCGGCATAGTAGGTGTCGCCGAGGGTCGTGAAGTCACCCCCGCGAATTTTGCTGCGAGCGGCTGTTGAAGTGAAGAAAAGTTCACAGATCGCCGCCAGCTCATCGAATTTGGGAATATGGGTCAGTGTTTGGCAGACGACTACCTGCAGGACCTGAGCCAGTTGATCGGCGGTATGATCGCGGATATCGGATGGGAATGCGCTCAGAATTCTCTGGATCGCTTCACTGACATTGGAAGCATGCAGAGTGGCAAAGACGAGGTGCCCGGTTTCAGCCGCATTGAGCGTCAGCTGAATGGCCTCGCGATCTCGCAACTCGCCAACCAGAATCACATCCGGATCCTCGCGCAGAGCATCTTTAAGGCCTTGCTCAAAGCTGGGTGTGTCGCGCCCCACTTCGCGCTGGCGAATCAAACAATTCTGGTTGGAGTGAAAGTACTCGATCGGTTGTTCGAGCGTGATGATGTTCAGTGATTTTTTAACATTCAATTCATGAATCAACGCCGCCAGCGTCGTGGATTTACCAGAACCGGTCGGGCCAGAGATGATCACAAGGCCATGCTGAAGCTGGAGTATTTTTTCAAAGTTGGGATGCAGATTCAGTCCCGCGAGAGTCGGCTGTGATTGAGCCAGCAGACGAATCGAATAGGAAAGCCCGCGCGCACTATAAAAGATGTGAATGCGGCATCGGGCTCCCCCAAGCTGTTCGGAAAAGTCAAAGGAACGTTCCGCTTTCAAGGTCTCATAGCGAGGTCCCAGAAGGTCGATCGTCCACTGCCGCAGTTTATCAAAACCGATCGGCCCACCTTGATTCTTGATCTTTCCGTCACAGCGGAAATAGATGTTGCCTCCAGATTCCAAATGGATATCGCTGGCTTGCATCTTTCTTGCGTTCTGAACTAACTCGCTAAGGCTATTCATGTCCCATCCTACTCCCAAAGCAGTCGATACTTTTTTACCGGCGACTGTCTGAGAGTATCATAAGGACCAAAGCTTAGGGAAACATGCCGGCCACGATGGAATTGAGAGCCGCTTTGAGATAGGGCACCACGTCCTCGGGTATGCTCTTGTCCTCGGGACGCAATTTGGAATCGTAAATCATGAGCCACTGACTCGAATCGTTACACCACGATAATTTCCCGCAGTCCACCACATGCATGTTGCCGATATGATAGTCGAGCCCTTCCGCCTTGAGAAGCGGTTTACGACCCTCGGGGACCGGCACCGTTCCACTGAGGTCGACAAAAAATTCGGTCGAAATTTCAGCGCCTGTGAAGGCGCGATCCAAAAGTCGATGCATGGTGACATTGCGGATGGGAATAAAGCCGGACGCTTTAGGCGAATTCGTTTCGTAATCCACATAGTGCCGCAGGAATGTTCCAAATTGGGTTTTGACGGCACGCATGCGAATGGATTCGTGGAAGATCAGGTTATCTTCAAAGCCCTGGGCATACTCCGGCCAACGATCGAAATCAAAGAACTGACCTTCGACCGAGGGCTTATCACCGCGCTTCAGTTGATACTGATCCTTGCTCACCAAAGTAAAGAGTCGAATCAGAGTATAGTCGTAAATGGGACGACCGCGTTCGTCCTTCTCAATCACACCATTGACCATGCGATAAACCACCCGTGCGCTGGCGCATGAGACATCGTAAAAGACTTGCGTGCGGCATTCGTCCTCGACGTCCGGCAGGATACCACTGTTGCCGAGTTGCCAGGGAATCTGACTGAAGTCCATGGTCAGTGTGTACGGCAGCGGCTCCCCGTCCGCATCCCCAGGATTTCCGGGGCCCGGCGTGGGCGTCGGCGTGGGATTGGGTTCCGGTTCTGGATCCGGCAATGGTTCCGGGTTGACGGGGATATCCGGCTTCAGATCGCAGTGGCCGCGATAGGAATAAGAAAGAATCGGCGCTTTGAGGACGAGAGTGCTGGCCGCGTGCTGCTGCGGTACTGGCATAAATGCAATGTTGCTGGCGTCGAGTTCAAGACCACAAGTTTTCAAACCTGTCAGCGGCAATTCCCGCAGAGTATCGTTCACGAGCGGCAGAAAAAGTTCATCGACCATGCTGTTGACCGCGGAACGCAATTTTTCCGTATCAAAGCCGAAGGGATTGGCCTCGGGTCCTTCCAAAACCTCTACCATGAAGTCGAGTGAATCGGCACCGCGATCAATGACAAGGCTCAAGGCACCGACATTCTCAAAGACCTTCAATTTTCGAGGATTGCTGTAGGGTTTAAAGCCCAAGGTGCTTTTGGAACGCATGGCCATGCGTATGGTGGCGAGGTTATAGGCTCGACCATCGTGCTGTCCTTTGACTTCCATCAGCATGTCACCAAAAGCCAATTCGAACTGAGGCAGGGCGCGCCCATCGACTGTGGCCGTGACGGGTAGCAGCTGGAGCACGGGCGGCAGAAGAGGTTTTACACTCAGATTGATGATGTCCTCGCGGCCGATAGTGATCGGCTTGCCGTCCGCGGCGATAGCCTGCACGCGCGTCAGATCACTGCTCATGAGCTTGGGAATGAATTCCGCAAGCAGGATTTCCTTGCCATTTTGAAGCTGATTCGGATCAAAGACCGCGAAGCGTTCTATCGTCCGAATGACTTTTTGATTGAGGTTCAATTGGAACATACCCTTGCGCCAAATGTCCTGCAGCGTTTGATTCAGGGCATCGACTGGCAAGGACAGAATGGATCCGGACGGCGCTGTCACACCCAGTTCTGCAGGCGTCGGAAGAGTTCCGCGACTCAGCTGCAGAACGCCGCTATCACCCACCATGGCGGGAGGTGGCTGTTGACCTGGAGTGGGAATGCCTTCGATATTCACCCCGATCCTGGCGGTGATGAAACGATTGTCCGCCGTGGAGGAAAGACCAAGGCCATCAAAGATTTGGCCCTTGATCCTGGCCTGATAGGACGCAATGGGTTCAGGCAAATAGTAAGGCAGCGGCAAAGTCAGACCCTCGCCCAACTGATGGGCTATCGTGCTTAAGCTATTGGGAGCCACGATCTGAATGATGTCACGCGCAATGCCATTTACGATCTGGGGTTTGAAGGAGTCCACTTTCTCCCGGACGGCCTGGTTCACAATATAGTTCACGATGCTGGCCCAAAGGCCGGAACCAGGATCAATTTGCTCGGGATCGTTCACAGCAACATGATCATTCCAATCCTTGGTATCGAAGTAGATCGATCCGTTCTCCTGACCATTTCGCGACTGCCTCAGGTCGAAACCTTCGATACCGCGGATTTTGAGGGAAATACGGCCATTTTTGGAGTTCATGTCGGTTTTCGCGTGGGATTCGAGCAGAGGGCCATCCATGTTAAATGTGGTGTCAAAGACAAAGTAGCCCGTGGCTCCCGGAACGGAGAATCCCAAATATTTCGCTTCATCAATGCGCACAATGATTTTCAGGCGGCCATAAAAATGCTTCACGCCCATGTGAACGGCAAGGTTATCCCGCTCGGGAACCAGCCTGGCGCTGACGTTGCCCGGGGTTTCTGCGATTTGCATATCCGAAACATAGATATCCGTCACGGCTTTGTAGTTCACCTTGCCGATCAAGCCACCAAAAATCGGTGTCTGACCCGCGACGGGCAGATTACAGAAAGGTCCGAGATTTTGCAGGTAAACGAAATTGGTGGGCGCAGCGCCATCACAGTTCCCAGGAAAAGCCTTGGGATAAACCGCTTTTTTCACGGCCATGATGCCGTTGAAATCCAACTTAGGAACGAGCTGACCATTTTCATCGACATAATCCATGGTAAAGAGACCGGCTGCGAAGTCGCTGATGAGACGCGCAAAAGCCGGTAAACCATTGTTCGCATCGAGAGCCGCATGAACCATGGTATTGGTTCGCGCGTCCGTCAGGTCCCCCCAGATGAAGGCCAGCTGCCGAAAATAGGTTTCACCGCGTTGACTCGTGATGGCCCACTCATAGGCATTGACACCGGGTGTCGGAGCCAGATTGCCGTTCAGTTGAATACTGAGGCGCGATTCCTGGCAGTTGCTCTCGCAGACCTGGAGGCTGTCTTTGGATCCGAGTCTTCGCAGACTCACACGCTTCGCGTTATCAGCATCATCGAGCTGACTTTCCAGAAGCGGCAGGGGATGCTCGGCCCGACTCAACTGTAAACCCTGAGTCAAAGACAGCGGAATGCCATCCACCCGATGCGTCATGCGAAAAGCAGAACCGGTCGTCAGGTCCAGGAGAAAGGGCGTGAGAGGACGTCCTTGATTGGAGATGGGCCTTTCCTGCGACCCTGCTTCAGAAAGGATCTGCACGCGATAGTTTTCTTCAGGCTTGAGTTCCTGATAAGGATCGAAGAGGAGAGTACGATTGTCCTTCCAAACCAAGGTACCCTGAATTTTCTGACCTTTGCTATCGAGCATTTGAAAGTTGCGAGCGACCTGCTCCTGGGCAAGCTGTTCGACCAGACCACCGCTGCCGCGTTGCAAGGAAAAATTCAGAGTGATGCTATCAAAGCGTGAAATGCTTCGCGGCACTGAGGATTTCCAGCAAACTTCCAGACCGGTTTTACCGAACTCAGAATCGTTGCAGAGACGACCGGTGGCCGCCAAAACTCGATCGCGGGCCGGGACGCTGTCATCAATGGGTGGCAAAGGGTTGGGTGCGGATGGCTGCGGCTTGGGAACCGGCAACAGATCGGGAGATTGGGATGGTGCAGGCGTATCCGGCCTTGGTCCCAGTGTGGGTGGCAATGGACTGGTGAGTTCAGCCCCTGTTGGTTGATCCGTATTTTGATGGGCACTGACCTTCGGCAATTTATTGCCTGAACCACTGCAAGCCGTGATCAGAATCAAAACCAGGGTGAACTGTCTCGTCTTTAGCATGCGTCCTTCCCCTTTTCACAAACTTCAGCCCGCAGCCAGGAGCGCAAGAGGTTGAGTTGATCCCGAAGTCGTTTTTGTCCGTCCTGCATTTGAGCATCCAGGGTCTTGATGAAATACTGGTAACTCATGGCGCCCGTGCCCCGCCACTGCACATTCTTCTCGAAATAGTGCAGAACCTTTTGCGTGGAC
>JACCDW010908649.1_pt1 | contig 10113 bp, 10 predicted proteins | sample 7449781 | NCBI WGS metagenome assembly JACCDW01 (sample SAMN15323449, study PRJNA562643) | freshwater metagenome | isolation source: river surface water | place: USA:Blue River Watershed | collected 2017-08-18 | reverse complement strand
TCTTGAGCAAATTATTGTAAGCCAAACAAAAAAAATAGAATCTGAACAAACTAAACCTAAGACTCCAGAAAATGATTACAAACCAGAACAATTATCATTCCAAGAACTTATGACTCAACCTATATCCAATAGCCAAATCTATGTGAATCAAAATGCACGAGTTTTAGTTTATTCACGTGTGGAGGATTATGTTGAAAAAGAAGAAGAGTAAGAAGAGGAAGAGGAGGAAGAGGAGGAAGAGGAAGAAGCTGGAGGTGCTGGAGGTCTATTTGGTAATAGTAATAATTGGTAAAAATGATAGTATATAATTATATTCAAATGTATTTATAATTCATGTGAATATATGCATAATTAATGTCATAAGCTTAGCAATTCACATCGCGCACATATTGGCGAGAAGGAATGCCGCCACGAATCCATCCATTGGCAGCCGCCTCTGGCACCAAATGCTCAGGCTTCTGGATATTGTCTTTCACAGACTTGATCAGAGGCTCAAAGACACCATCAAACCCCTGTTCCGTCACAGTACCACACTCTTTCCCTTGTCTGACCTGCTCGGAGTGCAACAGGAGGCTCTCCACATCAGGATTACCACGACCAGTGCCCATGTAAGGGACCGTCATGAAAGGACGAGCCTGCGCACGAATCAGACAGCGATTATTCTTGAATTCAGGTTGGTTCTTTAACATTGACTCCGCATCGATTTCCTTGTTGTTCGCACCGAAACCCTCGCGAGGATAGATCAGAAGATTGGGAACAGACAGAGGATTCACTTTACGAGCATCGGGAACCAGATTGGTTGTATTGTAACGACCAGGGCCAACGCTTTGGGAGTAATAGGAGGCAATACCACAGGCATCATCGCGTGTATGGGTCAGGCGGTTGATATCCATCTAACGTGAGAACACCTAGTTTTTTCCTTCCATACGAAACAGAATGCCAGCTTCAAGTCGGTTCGCCACAGGCCGCATGCTCGCAAAACCTCTGTGTAGCTGCATTAAGAAAGTTAGGAAAACAGTAAAGCTCCGCAAAGGTCAGAAGAATACAAGGAGAGCAAGAGAAGTAGCTGCGATCGGTATTTGCGTACAGTCTGTACTACAGACGCGCGGAAAGACCTTGAAAAAGTTTCGATGCGGTAAAAAACCTTATCTCCAAATCCAACCTAAGATCAAATAACCCCCTTTTACATATTTAACCAAGGTAATGCAGCACCTTCCGTACCAGCATAGCAATTCTCTGCACCACCTTCCTTGCAACTCTTCCCAGGGATCTTATAGAGCCATTTCTGATAACTATCTTGGTCATTCGGAATGGTTGTCACAGGTTGTGTAATAAACATCCTTTGACTCTGGGTCTTACCAAATACATCTGTCGGATCAGAATACCATTGAACACGGAAGAGATCATCCAACTCAATCTTTTTCTCTGTGCTTGTGATATCCTCTGCCGCCGGGCGATTCGGCTCATATTTGATTTGATCAATCAAGACGTTATTGAATGGATTACGATCTTTTGCAGTTGTCAGAAGTCCAAGTGGAGCACCATCCACACCTGTATTGTTGAATGTACGAACACGTAGATTGGATGGTGCAACAAAGTCCTTCACAAGATCTTGAAATCCCTCCTTTTTCTCTGATGCAAATGAACCAGGTTGTTCATCCAAACTATCTGCACCATGTTTCATTTGCAAACGCTTTGCATGTAATCCACGCAGATCTTGAAACGTCGGGAGTAAAAGGATTGTTGCAATGATGCCTGCAAGAAGAGGAAGTCCTTGTACAGATACAAAGGTTGATGCAAGAAATCCTAAGACTATGGCAATCAAATAGACAAGTACAATACGATTGGCGACTTCACTGGCACAAGGCTCAGATTTGGATTTTGACCAGAGTGTATGAAACAGATATCGAGGATCTTCCCAAACATAGGGATGGCAAAGGATATCAGCGGACATCGTCCCTTCTAATGCTTACCACCCTTTGACTTTTTTCCCATAGGTGAGGCACCGCTTCCTCCTACAGCATTGGAGGACGATGCCGCCGCCGCTCCACCTCCTGCTGCCGCTCCACCTCCTGCAGAAGCAGCCTTCTTCGCCTCCAGCTTCTTCTTCAGACGAGCCTTTACAAGAGACAGACGAGCAGAACCATCTTGACCTGCTGCACGAAGATCATCCTCATGTCCCTCCATGCCAAATGCAGAACGGAAACTCTCCATGAGTTCCACGAACTGGGGATTCTCACTGAACGTTTTCATCAACTCTTCTGCCTCTGCCACAAGCTCCTGTGGCCTCAACGCGCCAGATTGAATCTTCTGTTGCAGCTTTTTTGTAAGCTTGAGTATCGTTCCTTGGAACGCTCCAGGATTCTTCATAAAGACATCCATCACGATTTGGAGCGCTTTGGAAGGATCAGATCCTGCTTCCTCCAACACCTTCGGATCAATTCCAAAGTCCTCAATGTTAAACTCCTTCACAATCTCCTCTGCAAGACGAGCAATCTGACCTTTCAGAAACTTCTCAGGGATTTGTGGTCCTTTGAAGGCTCCACCAGACACATCCTTCATAGAACCAAAGATCTTGGTAAATTTGTCTGTAAATCCAGAGAAATCAACAGATTTCATTTTCTCTTTCATCTCATCCATCATGGACTTCGCCCAGCTCTCTGTGAAACCTGCGCCAGCTCCAGACAAATCTGTAGCAGAATGACTTGTCTCCATCAAAATGCAAAAGGAGAGAACCGTTAAATATTCTTGTACAGCATGCTTCGATTTCTCAGAAAAGGACTCCCAAATTGCAGCAGGAATCGCTACGCCGGGCAAGACAAAGGGAGGACAAGTCAAAGGGTTACGTGTAGGAGAGCAAGAGGGAAGTACATGCGCACGAAACAACCCCTTTTTCTCCTCTGTTGTCAGTGCCTTTGCCGCATTGATCTCTGTTGCAAGCTCAGGTACTGTAGCAAGTAAATCAACACAGAACTCGTCATACTTCGTAAGAAAAACATCAACTTCACGAGTACTCATTCTATGAGGTCTAGGCAAGTTGCTTAACAATTCTTTACGTACTGTATGTATTGTAAAATGGAGAAGGGTATCGTATTATTTCATCAAGGCTATACAGATATACTCAATTGTTTAGGATTAATTCCATTTTATGCTGAAAAATATAAACATTTGATTGTATTAATTCGTCCTGAGATGTTTGATTGTGTGGAATTTTTCTGTAATTCATTTACAAATGTAACAGTTCAAAAAGATAATACTATTTTCAACTCACAATTACTAAATAATGCTCTAGATAAACATACAGGAGCCACATTTCTATTCCATGGAATTTGGGATCAATTCCGTAATGATACATACAAAGGAACTTTTAATTCACACTATATTAAAACTCCAGAATACTTTGTACAATTATTTTATACGGCATATGATATTCCCGCCTATATACGTTTCTTATCCTTTACATTTACACGTGATCATGCAGTAGAACATTCCTTTTACACAAAATACAACCCTACACAAAAACCATATGTTCTTGTACATGAAGATAAAGCAAGACATATTTTAGTTCAGTATCCAAAAACTCTTCTAGTTATTCAATTGGATAAACTAACAAATATATTCTTTGACTCACTTATGTTACTTGAAAACGCAAACGAAATCTATTGTATAGATTCTGTTTGGTCAGCTTTTTTATACTGTGTTGATATGAAATATATGTTTTTTTGCAAAAAGGGTATTCCTATTACAATTACATGCAATCGTGGCTATGCACATATGTATGAACCACATTTGCCCAACTGGACAATCATTAGTTCTTAGCTTTCTCAGATAGGAGAACCAGTACCTTCATGTACTTCCAAATGGCTTCCTTGTTATGCTCAGACATCGTAGGCCAGTGTTTATCAAAAATCATGAGTGCAACACTCACCTCATTAAACTGGCTCTGAATCGCCGTTCGTGCATACGTAATCACCTTTTCCTCATCCTCGGCAAGAATCTGATCACGTAGTGGGCGAGTTACATTTTCATAAAAGATATCCAGAAGCAGCTTAGGGTTGATCTTTTTCGCTCCACGAAGTGCCTCTAGACTTGTGCGGATATCACGCTCTTCAGGAAAAGACTCTTGCAGATCCTCAAAGAAAGTGATCAGCTTGTTGTTGAAAATACCAAGTGGTGTGGTCATTGCACTGCTATAGAGTCAAAGGGGATTTGCTTTAGGGCTTTTTTCCATCTTTAAGAACGCTTAGGACCCTGTGGCATACCAAAGTCTCGTTGTTGTTTGTACTGTTCCATCATTTGATCAAATTGAATTTCCTTCTTGGTTCGTCCAGCATTGGCATGAGCAGGATTGGTAGAAGCGATGGCAGATTGACCACTGCGATCGCCAGGACTTGCCCCGCCATTCAAAAAGGAAAAAGCACCGGGTATCGTTTCACCACCGTTTCCTTGTGCAGAGCAATCTGTATCCAAGAAGGTATAACCACAGTTTCCAAACCCTCCCATCTCACCGTCAATCCAACTGACAGGATCGGCAGGGCCAGCGGGTCCAGCAGCAGCAGCGCCCCCACCTCCACCACCCGCTGCATTGGAAACACTTGGTTTCTTCGGCATCTCGCGTAGTTTTCTCTCATACAACCAATTCATCACTGCAGCATCCACCTTTGGCTCAGGATCTCCATGGATGACAAGTGTAGGCACTTGTTTCAGCCAAGGAGGAAGTTTTGGGCGTTCGGGTGATGGATCGACACAAATAAAGCGGAATTCAGGTACCCAAGGGGTTGTTTTGAGTTCTTCTAAGAAGGCAGCGGACCACTTATCCTTGTTGCTGTAAAAGCAAATGTGCCGTGGTTGCACCTGTGCCATTCTATGTTACACATCTCTTGGAGATCCAAAGAACTGTGCGCATAGAATAACTAAGAATGCAAGAAGGGATCATTCGGGAAGTGAATCGACGCATGGAGATTGTTTGGACAATTGAGAAAAAGGTGTATTCTATCCCTATGCGCCCGTATCAAATTCCCTTTTTCTCAGAAGGCGAGCGAGTCTATTTCGATTCAAGAACCGGCTATTGTTTTCGTAAGGAACAGAATTTTCCTATGCGTTATGCACTATCCTAAACGGAACTCCATACAACCATGATGCACATTCACCAAATGATGATTGAAAAGATGAACAAATTCCTTGACCACATTGTGCTAATGTCCAGATATCACGTACTGCATTTTGAATCCCTTGGCGTGTTCCTCGCCCACCTTTCCAACCTTCTGAAATGTGGAGTTTAGAAGATACTCCAAAGTTCTTCTGTATTTCTTGAAGCGTGGATGCATCATCAGAGCAAACAAAGACATGGTGATTTTCTTCAAGATGGGATCGTATAACAGGGATGAAAAGTGTTAAAGGAGAATGTTGCCGAGCAAGTGTATGATCACCACGACGTATATGTATTCCAAACCAATCCTCTTTGACTCCAGAGTGAGGATGAAGAATTGGATGTGGTTTAAGAAATAGGAGACTTTGTGTCCAATGATCGCAAGATGCATTCCAGAATCGTGAATAACTTTCCACAGGTCCTTTTCCACCTGTTGCAAGGTATATTTTCATATCATCTTCTGTTTTGATCAAAATGGGTTTTGTCAAGACAGGTCCAATATCAATACGAATCCAAGGAGGCAATGCAGTTTGTGTAAAAAGGTCTTGAAACTTTGCATTGCATTCCATATTTCCAACAGGCCATGTTACACGTAAGCGACAATGAATATGTTGTGCCCAACAACATGCACTCAAGAATGCGCGCAAACGATTTGCAAGGCCTGCACAGACAACAATATGAAGTTCCATCGAAACTCTTTTAGAAAAAAGCCTTTTCAAGTGCTGGGCTTTCCGCATCATGCCTAAAATTGAAAGTGGGCGGCCATTGTAGTAAGGGAGTACCGAGATGAGTGCTGTAGAACATCCTTTTCAGAGCGCAATTGAGCAGGTAGATGGCCGAACCATCACTTTTACTCTTGCTCCTACCCGTGTGACCTATGCCAACACTCTGCGACGTGCCATTCAGACGGAAGTGATGACGCTTGGCTTTCGTGCAGATATGACGGAGACAGGAACCACAAGTGATGTAAAAGTTCTGAAAAACACAACGCCTATGTCAAATGAAATGGTTGCCGATCGTGTAGGTCTTCTGTGCCTAGCTATGCCCAAAGGTGTTGTGGATACTTGGGATAAAACGTCTCACTTGTTCAAGCTGCATGTAAAGAATGAAAGCGATACTGTACGGTATATCACAGCATCAGATTTCCAAGTACTACGTATCAAGCCTGAGTCAGAGGGTGGTGATGGAACAGAACGAGAACAGATTCCGAATACCCTCTTCTTCCATCCTGATCCTGTCACGCTTGAAACATGTCTTCTAGCTGTACTCAAACCCCAAGTGACTGGCCAAGCACCTGAAGAGATTCATATTGAAGCCTATGCAAGTCTTGGAAAAGGTCGCGAACACACTCGATTCAGTCCGACAAGTCAATGTGCATACTCTTATACACGCGATACCGATGAGGCACGCATTAAAGAGCTCTGGGTACGTTGGCTGGCTGAGCAAAAGAAGGTGATGAATCCGAATGATTTGGAGAAGGATGAAGTCAGGAAAAAGATGTTGGAACGCGAGTTCCGCAGTCTAGAGATTCAGCGTTGTTACAAGATCGGGCCTGATGGTGAGCCAAACAGCTTTGATTTCACCGTGGAAACGTTGGGCACGATGTCACCGTATGCAATCATTTCTCGCGCTCTCCGTGCAATGATTGTTCTGTGTGATGCGTATGCAAATCTTGATCAAGGTGATCTTCCTCCAACGGTTGAAATCCGTCCTGCAGATGCACGTATGAAGGGGTTTGACTTTTGGTTTGATGGCGAAGATCATACACTCGGTAATCTGCTGCAAACCTACATTGACGACAATCTGATGGAGAGTGGAGATTGCACCTTTGTTGGCTATAAGGTCCCTCATCCTCTTCGTGATGAGATGGTTCTCCGAATTGGAGTGAATGATGGAATGGAAGCAACTGCACGACTCATTGTGGCAAAAGCAGCAAAAGGGTGTGCGAATATGTTCGCAGATTGGGCTGTTGGATTCGAGTCCATTGCGAAGGACGATCTAGATTTGGCAGATGAGCGTGCTAAGAAAGTGGTACGACCTGCATGGGAAGCCCACGCCGAGGCAAAGTATGTGCAACGCAAAGGTGCCAAGGCATCCTCTGGTTCCAACGCTGCCATGCCGAGTAGTGGTGCAGCCGCTGCTGCTTCGACTAAGACAAAAGCAGTGTAACTCTCAAGGTAGATGGATAGAATCCTATCCGTAGGAAACAAATCAAACGATATTCTTTTTTTGATTGGTTTCATTGTAGTTTTGTATATCGCATTACTCTTCAACCAGTATCTACAACAATGGTATGCAGTCTATGCAGCAAAACCCTATTGCTCCAAAGAGCTATCCTCTGAACCTGTGCAAAAGGGGTTGATTACGTGGATGATGCATGGCTATGTGCCTGATCACAATGCAGGTTCTGAATGGATGGCGCATGCAATCAATACATTTTGGATACGCGAACATGGGGGACGTGTCAATGTGATTACGCAAAAACCATCTGTCACTGTCTATGACCGTGTATCTATTTTTGATGATAAAGATATCCCCTCTGCAAACTCCATGTTACAACGCAGTCATGTCCTTTTGACACATCACAATATGACACCAAGAGCTGTACAAACTGCGCTTGAAACAAAAAAACCTCTGATTATTGTCCTCCATGATCATTGGCAATATAAGCAAGCAAGAGAAGCAAAACGTTGGTTAGGTGATAATCTGTATTGCATCACAAACAGTGAGTGGATTGAGAAATACTATTCTCCTCTGAACATTTCATCCTGTGTCTGTTATCCGCCAGTCTATTGGAGAGACTACGCTGTGGAAACAAACCGAACCTATGTGACACTGATCAATGTGAATCGCAACAAAGGTGGAGATGTCTTGATCAACATAGCAAAAGAGATGCCTGATGTGAAGTTCTTAGGAGTACAAGGTGCGTACAGTAAGCAAGTCTATGGACAGACACCAAATTTGACATACATGAAAACAACACCAGAGATCAAAACAATTTATGCACAGACTTCCATTTTACTCATGCCATCCAAAGAGGAATCATGGGGACGTACTGCGATTGAAGCAATGTCAAGTGGTATTCCAGTCATTGCGCATCCGACACCTGGATTAGTGGAAAGTTGTGGAAAGGCAGGTATCTTTTGTGATCGTTATGATACAGGCGCATGGGTGCGTGAAATCCGAAAGTTACTGAACGATGAGAACTACTATCAAGAGTGTTCCTTAGCTTGCAAACGTCGTGCGATGGAATTGGAGCCAGAGGGTCAGCTTCATCAACTCTGTAGATGGATCGATGGATTGGAGTGGAAAGAAGGAGGATCTCCTGGTGTTCGCAAGTATCCTTTATTTGGATAAGATAAGATAGAATGGGAGCACAACAGAGTACGCAATCATCTACCTTTAACACAACGTATCAAAAGCATCCAGGACAGTTGTATGGAAATGAATGGTTAAAGTCTCCTACGATGGCTGGAGGTGCAAAACGTAAGATGACAAAGAGAAAGACACAAACAAAGAAAAAGAAACAGACGAAGAAACATCATCGCAAGCATTAAAACTTCATGGGAAACATTCCAAATGTTTTCAATTAAGTTTTTTTAAAGAGGTTATTTAATCTACCTCTTCAACCTTGGGACCTTTTGCAGAGTCCGCCTCAGCCTTCGCCTGCTGGAAGTCCTGTGCCGCATCCTGGTACAGCTTCATCAGCGTAGGACGAACACGATTCTCAACCTCCTTTTGCTTCTCCTCATAGACTTCCTTTGACTCCTCCTGGTGGTTCTCCAGCCACTGAATACCTTGCTCAATATCCTCCAGAGCCGTTTCTGCCTCTGCACCCAGTTTCTCCTTCACCTTGTCCTCCTTCAGAGAGTTGCGAGCGTTGTACAGATATCCCTCCAGTTGATTCTTCGCCTCCACACGTGCAAACTTCTCTTTATCCTCTGCCTCGAATTTCGCAGCCTCCTCTACCAGTCGCTCGACCTCCTCACGACTCAGACGACCCTTCTCGTTTGTGATCGTGATCTTATTGGACTTCCCCGTAGATTTCTCAGATGCAGACACATTCAGAATACCATTCGCATCTACATCAAACACAACCTCAATCTGAGGAACACCACGAGGCATAGGAGGAATACCCTCTAGATGAAACTTACCTAGCAGATTGTTATCGCGAGTGAATTGACGCTCACCCTCAAACACCTGGATTAGAACACCAGGCTGATTGTCTGCATATGTACTAAAAATCTGGGTTGCCTTCTTAGGAATGGTCGTATTGCGTTTGATCAGAGGAGTCATCACACCACCTGCCGTCTCCAGACCCAGTGAAAGAGGGGCCACATCCAGCATAATGATTGACTCGACCTTCTCAGAACCACCAGACAGAATATGACCCTGTACAGCAGCTCCATAGGCAACTGCCTCATCAGGATGCACAGAATCATTCAGTTTCTTTCCATTAAAGTACTCAGACAGCAGTTGGCGAATACGAGGAATACGAGAAGATCCTCCCACCATAATAATCTCATCAATATCAGACTTACTCATCTTTGCATCTGCCAGACAACGATCAATTGGTGCAATCGTGCGGCGGAAAATAGACTCGCATAGACTCTCAAACTTTGCGCGCGTGATATTCAGCTGGAAATCAACACCCTCGGCCAGAGAATCAAACTCAATCGAAGACTGCGTTGCACTGGATAGAGTACGCTTTGCACGCTCACACATCGTACGAAGACGGCGCAGAGCGCGCAGATTATTGGAAATATCAATCTTCGTCTTCTTCTTGAACTCCTCCGTGCAGTAGCTTACAAGCAGATTATCAAAGTCCTCACCACCCAGATGCCCATCACCACCTGTTGCTTTCACCTCAAACACACCTTCATCCAGAGTCAGAATACTCACATCGTGGGTGCCACCGCCACAATCAAACACCAGAATATTCTTCTCCCCCTTCTGACTCACCT
>JACCDW010266982.1_pt1 | contig 10113 bp, 8 predicted proteins | sample 7449781 | NCBI WGS metagenome assembly JACCDW01 (sample SAMN15323449, study PRJNA562643) | freshwater metagenome | isolation source: river surface water | place: USA:Blue River Watershed | collected 2017-08-18 | reverse complement strand
GGAAAACCGCTGGTTTGGAAAAAGATTTATCTAGAACTCAACGAAGTCATTGGTTATGGGCCAAATAATACCAATTATGTACAGGCATTCAAGGCGTTTTTCGATGACTCGGTTGCCAACAACCTAATTCTAATAGATAACATTAAAGTGGTTTATTTCCCGTGAAAGATCGCTTTTGGATAGCATGTTTGGTGAGCATTGATTATTTCAGTGCAGCATTTGCATGGGCACTTTTCTTTTACCTCAGGCAAGTCTTTATTGAACAGCATGCTTTTCATCCCGACCAAAATTTTTTATTAGGAACATTTTTGTTACCCTTATTTTGGCTTGGTTTTTACCTGTTGCAAGGGACTTATCATGACGTGCGCAGGCTTTTTAGAATGAAAGTCTTGCTCATGAGTTTGGGTGCTACTTTCTTTGGTACAATTGTATTATTCTTCACCCTGCTACTCGACGATCAAATCCAGACCTACCAAAGTTACTATCAGTTAACTACTTGGCTATTTGCCATCCATTTCACCTTATTGGCTTTTTCAAGAATCTTGTTTACCACAGTTTTGATCAGTTATATCCGCGCAGCGGGTCATGGCTTCAGGACTTTAATTGTCGGTGGTAATGAAAGAGCGCTTGAAATTTATCATGAACTCACGGCAAGCCCGAACATGATCAATTATTTTGTGGGCTTTATTCAAGTTAATGGCCGAGATAACTTGCTTTCTGGGCTCTTGCCTCATTTGGGCAAAACACCTGAAATTGAACAAGTACTTGATTCACAGCAAGTAGAGGAGGTAATTATTGCCGTTGAAAGCTCAGATCACGACCGACTTAAAGACATCATTGCGCGTATTGATAACGGAAAAATTCGCATTAAGGTCTTGCCTGACATGTACACCATTTTGGCAGGCTCTGTCGAAATGACCAATATTTACGGTGCCTTACTCATAGAAATCAATCCGGATGTCATGCCTTATTGGCAAAGGGCCATAAAACGTCTTATGGATATCGTTCTTTCTTTTATAGCGCTCATAGCACTCATTCCTTTTTTCATTTTTTCTGCCATAGCGGTGCGCCTGTCTTCGCCTGGTCCAATCTTTTTCTTGCAAGATCGTGTCGGTTTGAATGGGAAGAATTTCAAGATCATCAAATTTCGCACGATGTACGTTGATTCTGAAAAGTCAGGGCCGCAATTATCTAGTGAAGGAGATCCACGCATTACACCTATAGGGCGCTTCATGAGAAAAACAAGGCTCGATGAATTCCCACAGTTTGTCAATGTGCTTCTTGGTCAAATGTCATTGGTGGGCCCAAGACCTGAAAGACAATTTTACATTGATCAGATTGTTCAAGTCGAACCACAATATACCCATTTAACGAGAGTGAGGCCGGGCATTACTTCCTGGGGGCAAGTCAAATTTGGCTACGCAGAGAACGTAGATCAAATGTTGCAGCGCATGAAATTTGATTTGATTTACCTGAAAAACCGCAGTCTAGTTTTAGATATCAAAATCATGTTTTATACCGTGATTATCGTTTTCAAAGCACAAGGAAAGTAATCTTTGCTAGATTCAGAGATTATGTGTATCTTTGCACCCTTAATTAACTAATTTATTAATCTGGGTTTCGTACCCTAAACAGTAAAGTACAATGGCAACACGCATTCGTCTTCAAAGACACGGTAAAAAAGGCAAACCATTTTTTCATTTGGTAGCTGCAGATAGCCGTGCAAAACGCGATGGTAAATTCATCGAAAAACTCGGAACTTATAACCCAACTGCTAATCCTGCTGTGATCGACATCAACTTCGACGCAACACTTACTTGGGTTCAAAATGGTGCTGAGATGTCTGACACTGCTCGTGCTATTCTATCTTACAAAGGAGTTTTGTACAAAAATCACTTGCTTAACGGCGTGAAAAAAGGTGCATTAACTGCTGAGCAAGTAGAAGAGCGTTTCAACAAGTGGTTGGCTGACAAAGAAGCAAAAATTGACAACAAAATTTCTGGTTTAGCAAAAAGTGCTGAAAAAGCAAAAGCTGATCGCTTAGCTGCTGAAGCTGCTACAAACGCTGCAAAAGCTGCTGCTGTAGAAGCTAAAAATGCACCAGTAGTAGAAGAGGTTGCTGAAGAAGCACCAGCAACTGAAGAAGTTGTAGCTGAAGAAGCACCAGCAACTGAAGAAGTTGTAGCTGAAGAAGCACCAGCAACTGAAGAGGTTGTAGCTGAAGAAGCACCAGCAACTGAAGAAGTTGTAGCTGAAGAGGCTCCTGCTGCTGAAGAAGCTCCTGCTGCTGAAGAAGCATCAGAAGAAGCTGCTGCTGAATAAGCATATGCAAATTCAAGATTGCTATTATTTAGGTCTTATCGCGAAACTTCACGGATTCAAAGGTGAAGTTTCGCTGTTTTTAGACGTTACTGACCCGAGTTCTTATCAGGGTCTAGATGCTTTGTTTCTCGACATCAACGGGCAACTCACTCCTTTTTTTATAGAGGGTTTTAAACTCAAAAACAAGGGTTTTGCAGCTGTTAAATTTGAAGGTGTAGAAACAGAGGAAGCGGCCAAAAGGTTGCTTAAAAAGAAGGCTTATCTGCCTTTAGAAATTCTCCCAGAGCTTGATCAAAGCTCATTTTATGACCACGAGGTTATTGGTTACAAGGTTTTTGACGCTGAGAAAGGCGCCATCGGTTTAGTGCAAGATGTCATCGACATGACTGCTAATCCACTTTTGCAACTCGATCACAACGGTACAGAAATCCTAATTCCTATTTTTGAGGGTCTCATTGAAAAAGTAGACCGCAAAAAAAAGGAGCTTTTTATCAAAGCTCCTGAGGGTCTTATTGATCTTTATGTTGCTTAGGTAATTTATGTTGCTTAAGTAATTGATCAAATCACAATTAATTAATTTTTATTACCCAATAATGGCTACTTATTTAAGTAGACCCATGGCAATTTTCATGCGAATGACTTTTTTTGCTGCGGCATCAACTTGTGCTTTGAAAGCGGGGTCTTTGCGGTAATGAGCTAATATCTCTGCATGCGCTTTTATAGCATCAACAGGCATTAATACGATATCGCAACCAGCAGCGACAGCCTTGTAAGCACACTCAGGTACAGCAACAACACCACCCATGTTCATGGCGTCTGTAACCACCAAACCTTTAAAGCCCATCTCATTTTTGAGTAAATCAGTAACAATAGTTTTGGAGCAAGTGGCAGGTAAACCGTTTGTTTGATATTTAGTATTGTTTTGAACTGCAATATGAGCAACCATAATAGAAAGCACACCTTGGGCAATAAGCGGCGGGTAGTTTTGTATTTCTTTGAGTTCGCCATCAATCATTTGTAATGATTTGTGTGTATCTCCTGAAACGAGGCCATGGCCAGGGAAGTGCTTGGCTGTAGCGATGATGTTTTGTTGTTGCGTTTCTTCGATGAAAGCACCAGACCACGGAATAATATTTGCAGGTACCGCTCCGAAACTTCTAAAACCAACAGTAGCATTTGGCGACATATCTACAACCGGAGAGAAATTGTAATTGATTCCGATATCATTGAGGTCCTTGGAAATCGTCTTGGCACAAGCTCTGACTTCATCAATAGATTTCATTTCATTGGCCTTTTTCACAAGTGTCGAGCCCGCAATTTTGCGATTCACAAGGCTCGGTTCGGCATCAGCGCTATATAAAAACGGCAAGTTTCCGTAGGTTTTATTCTGTTTTTCAAAATCTTGAATCCAAGATGTAAAACCCTCTTTAGTTCCGTTGAGCATAAGAACGCCTCCAATGATGCGCTCTTTAATGTGTTGATCAATAGTGGTTTTTTCTTGACCTAAACGACCTACTGCCGGCATAATGAGTTGGGCAACAATTGCGGTATCATCTAGGCTTGAAAAAACTTTTTCGACGGCTGCATCGAGGTCTTTGTTGTCTTGAAGAAAATCTTGCAGTTTAAACTCAGTTTGAATGTGTACGACTTCAGGTTTTGGTATTTCCTTTTTTGGTGTTTGAGCACAGCTATTAAAGAGCAATCCGATGCTCAGGAGACTTAATAATGGTAATTTCATATTTCAAAGATATATTTTTACAACCAATTGGAATCAGGCAGCGTCTTGATTTAAATTATTTTATGATGAGAAAACTGCTAATTACCCTTCTATTTGGTTTTATATTATTTCCATTTTGCTCTTTTTCACAGAATTTTTACAACCGTGACACCATTCAAGTCATTGAAATTTTCTTTTCGTTTGCTAACTGGGATGCGCAGCTCGATGCCAATGAAGCGGCTGAAACCTATATCTATGCTGATTCGGTAAGAATTAATGGTCAAAGTTTTGATTCTTGTGGTGTTCGTTATAAAGGGAATAGCTCTTACAATCCCAATAATCAGAAAAACCCATTGCACATTGAACTAAATACCATCAAGGGCAATCAAGATTACAACGGCATCAAGGATATCAAACTTTCGAATTGCTATAAAGATCCTTCCATGATTCGTGAGATTTTGTCTTACCAAATTTTAGAAAACTACATGGATTGCCCAGGTTCTAACTTTGCTAGGGTCTATATCAATGGGCAGTACCGTGGGGTTTATACCAATAATCAATCCATCAACGACGATTTCAACCTCGCACATTATTATCAAGCCGATGACACCTATTTTAAATGTAATCCGCAAGGAGGTGCAGGCCCAGGTGGAGGAGGGGTGAGCCCAGATCTTAAATATCTAGGTGCTGATAGCAGTTTATATGCCAATGGTTATGAGTTGCAAACGAATTTCGGTTGGAATCGTTTGGTAGCGTTGTGTAATACCCTCAACAATGATTTTCAAAATATTGAAAATACACTGGACATCGATCGCGCTATTTGGATGCTCGCTTTTAACAATGTTTTAGTCAATCTAGATTCTTACAGCGGGGCTTTTCGTCAAAATTATTACCTAAGCTGGGATAAAAACGGTCGTTTTGTGCCAACCGTTTGGGATGTCAACATGAGTTTTGGAGGTTTCCCTGGTGGTACTGGTGGCGGCGCTTTTACTCCTTCTAGCTTAGATCCATTCTCGAATGCCACTTCAGCCAATCATCCCTTGATTAAACAAATCATGGCAAATCCTTTATATAAGCGCATGTACATGGCGCATGTGCGTACCATGGTTCAAGAGATGTTCGCCAGCGGACAGTACGAAACTTGGGCCAACAACCTCATGACGCTTGCTGATTCCTCGATTCAAGCTGATCCTTTTAAGTTCTATACCTATACGCAGTTTCTTAATGGGCTAACAACGGCGGTTACAGGAGGCGGTGGGCCTGGTGGAGGGGCTAGCATCCCTGGCATCAAAGCGCTAATGGATGCACGCGCGCAGTTTTTTAGTACCAATGCCGCTTATCTTTTAAGTGCTCCGAGTATCTTAAATCATGGCTGCAGCACCGCAAATCCAATTTATGGTTCTACAATAACCATTACCGCTCAGGTTTCCAATGAAACAGCTGTTTATTTAGGATACCGAACAGATCATACTTTGAAATTCAATAGAATTCAAATGTATGACGACGGCGCCCACAATGACGGCCTAGCAGGTGATCACCTTTACGGCGCTAATTTTCCGGTGAATGGTCTTACCATTGAATATTATATTTATGCCGATAACAACAATGCAGGTTTGTTTTCTCCTGCCCGTGCCGAGCACGAATACCATACACTTACAGTTAGTTTTCCTGCGCCAAATGTCGGTGCAATCCTAATCAATGAAGTCCTTGCGTCTAATTCAACTACTAACCTTGATCCAAATGGTCAGGCAGAAGACTGGGTAGAACTTGTCAATACCACGAGTACTCCGATTGATTTAGCTGGCTTTTATTTATCCGATGACCCCATGAATTTAATGGAATGGCCTTTTCCGGCCGGAACAATTATTCCTGCAAACGGCTATTTATTGGTTTGGGCAGATAACGACGTCAATGAAAGTGGTTTGCATAGTAATTTTAAATTGAGTAGCGCCGGTGAATACGTTTCGCTATCATTAGGTTTGTCGGTTTATGATCAAGTTACTTTTGGTGTGCAAAGCCCAGATATTTCCTACGCGCGTTGCCCAGATGCAGGTTTAAACTTTGCACAAGTGACCCCATCACCATTGGCAGTGAATACTTGTGATGTTGGCGTAATCGAACAAAATTTGCAGGTACAGGTTTATCCGAACCCATTCCAAGACGAGCTTTTCATTGACAATCAAGAAAATGGTGCTCAGCTTCAAATCTTGGATGTAAATGGTCGCGTACTTTTGAATCAAGACCTACCCTTAGGCAAATTAATTGTTCCAACACAAGCTTGGTCGAGTGGATTGTATATCGTTCAAATTGAGCATGCCCAATTCAAACAGACACTAAAAATAGTGAAGTAAAGAAGAGAATCCTTGTGGCTATATTTGAAAGAACCCCTGCTTTGAGTAGGGGTTCTTTTTTTTAACGTTTTTTCTTGGGTTTGCCATACTTCTCTTGCATGGCTTTTTTGTGATTGTAGCGCACGTTCACTTTTTTATTTTTCGCCTTTTTCTCGTGGAAAGATGCGCCAACGCTGTCGCGTTTTGGCAGTTTGATTAACTTACCAGGAATGGCCAACTTTGGTTTTTCGAACTCCAACATTTCCTCCGTGAACAAAACATCCTCGGGAACAGCTGAATAATCAAGTTTCTTTTGCATCAGTGCCTCAATGGCCGCCATTGTATCAGCATCTTTTTCTGAGACAAAAGTGACGGCAAGTCCATTTTTATCAGCACGTCCGGTTCGTCCTATACGGTGAATGTAGTTTTCAGTATTTTCAGGAAGGTCAAAATTGATAACTTGTGTGACATCTGTCACATCGATACCGCGAGCAATCAAGTCGGTGGCAATCAGGATCTTGATTTCTCCATTTTGAAACTGCTGTACGGTTTGGAAACGGAAGTTTTGTGCTTTGTTGGAATGGATGATCCCGAGTTCAGTAGGGTATTCTTCGGTAATTGTGTCGTGGAGGAGGTCCGCTAAAGCGCGCGAACTGACAAAGATGAGTATTTTGTCAGTGTCCGTACTATTTTGCAAAAGGTGCTTGAGTAAAGCTACTTTTGACAAGAAATTTGGAACTTCAAAAAGCAGTTGGTCAATTTTATCGAGCGGAGCGCCAGCGCGTGCTGCTTCAATCCGAGCAGGGTTCAAGAGCTGAGCGTCAAGAAAGTCGGCAACCTCTTCGGAAAGCGTCGCGGAAAACACCATTGTTTGTCTTTTGGCAGGCAAAAATTCAAAAATACGCAAGAGCTGTGGTCTGAAACCTAAACTGAGCGTCTCATCAACTTCGTCGATCACGACTTTTTTAATGTCCTTAAGTTGTAAAGAACCACTTGCTGCTAAGTCAATAATGCGCCCTGGGGTGCCTACAAGGACATCTAAGCCCTGTAAGACCATTGCCACTTGTGTATTCATGTTGGTGCCGCCATAAACGCCTCCAACGGCAACATTCATGTAAGGAGTTAGTTTTTCTACTTCACTGACTACTTGCGCAACGAGTTCACGCGTCGGGACAATGATCAAGATTTGTGGATGCGGATCTTTGGAGAATTTCCACATACACAAACAGGGCAAGAGGTAAGCTAAGGTTTTTCCAGTTCCTGTTTGCGCGATACCAATGGTGTCTCTACCAGACATCATGACATTAAAACTTGCTGCCTGTATGGTAGTTGGTGTTTGATAGCCTAAATCAATTAAGGCATTTCGGATTGGTTTTTTTAAATTGAGTTCTTCAAATGTCATGAGTGCAAAGATGCCAAAAAATAAGGAGCAAAAAAAAAGACGCTGTATGAGCGTCTTTTCTATGAGGGGTTTAATTTGAGTGCTAAGTTAGATTATTCGTGCTTGTCCTGGTGTGCTTTGCCACCTTCTTGCATTCTTTCTTGTCTTTGTTCTTTCATTTCTTTTCTGAGCGCTTCGAATTGTGCAGCAGTGAGCACATTCTTGAGCATTTCAATTCTTGCTTCCTGATTGGAGCGGATGATTTCCTTTTTTTGTTCTTCAGTAAAATTACTAGTTAGAATGCCTTCGTTTTTCTGAGCGATACCGAGGTTGATGGTATAGACTTGTTCTTTTTGAGCTTCAGTTAATTGGAGTTCAGCAGTCATTTTCTCAGTGAGGAACTTAGCACGCTGTTCAGGGCTCTGCTGTTCATTATTAGTGCTTTTCGCAGGGGCTTGCGCAAAAGAAAGCACAGTGAACATAAAACCAATAGACAGTAGAAAAAACTTTTTCATAAGAACGAATTAAATAAAATTTTCAACGAATTTACATAAAAATGTTACAAGTATTGTGCCGGTCATCTGAGGCTTTCGCTTAACTTCGTGTAGCCATGAGAATTGTAGCAGAAACCACAACACTGAAACGCAAGTATGAGCAAGAAGTTGCCTTGCGCCCAGATTTTGGTTTTTTTGATCAGATTTGGGTACAAGATGCCCTTCATGTTCATTGGGCATATTTGCAAGATGCTCATGGAAATGTACTTTTGAGACTTCCCTTTTCTAGGAAATGGGGCGTAACGGCCTATTTACAACCTTTGTTCATGCGTGAACTCAAATTGCTCCATGAAGATCAAAAAAAGGATGTGCTAGGCTTTCTGCAAAGAAAAAGTCTGTTGCACCTAAATATTGCTGGATCAGAACCTGACGCGTCTAATCAGGGTATGTATCAAGTTTTAAAATGGGAGCAGGGTATTGATGCCATTCGTTCTGCTTATTCAGCGAACATCAAGCGCGTTTTGAAAAAAGCAACAAACCTCCAACTTGAAACCATTAGCTATCAGGCTTTTCAAGAATTTTTCACGGCTCAAAAAGGGGAGAACCTAGGGAATTTAAATGCAGCTGCCTGGCAACGCTTATCTCATTTATTTGCACTTGCCCAAGAGAAAAATGCAGCTAATTGTTACGGTGCTTTTGAGCAAGGGTCTTTGGTAGCGGTAGCTTTGTTTTTTAATTGGAATAACAAGCTCTACTTTATGAAGGGAACCCTCAATGCCGCGGGAAAGGATATTGGAGCACTTGTTTTTATTTTAGATGCTGTTTTGGAGAAAAGTGCCGCAACGCATCATTCCTTAGATTTTATTGGGTCTAACCAAGAAAGTATTGCGCAATTTTACCGAAAATTTGGCGCTATAGACGCCTATTATCAGGTGGTGAAAGGTTACTTGCCTTTCGTCTGATTACTTTTCTTTTTTAGCCACCTATCGTTAGAGCTCTTCAAGATGAACCTTTTTTGGATCAGTGAAATAGGAGCTCATCTACAAATAACCAAGTTGGATTTCCTGCGCCTAAATGCCATGAAGGCAGTTTTCCAGGGTTGCTTATTGTGTATTTTAAGTACTTGTATTTTAGGTTTTTATCATTGTCTAGCTGAATAATTACTTCAGATTTATAAGGGCTTTTGTCAGTGGCGGTTGCAGCAGGAAGCGTCTTTTGTGCCACAACAAAATAGGTTTTGCCATCAAGGCTCGCTTCCACTTGAATGGCGCTTGGGGCAAAAATCCAAGATTTGTGATCTCGGATGTAAGAAACACCGACTTCTGAAATGCTGCGGGCATCTTTGAAGGTAATGAGTCCAACCACATCTTGCTGATAAAATCCTTGGTAATCTCCGGTTCTAAATTCATTGCCACCGCGTAGGCCGTCAATAAGCGCAGCAGGCCCAGAGGCTGCATACTGATTGGAATATTTGCTTTGTAATTCAAACTGGATATCCGGATTTTTTTTAATGAAGTTCGCAGTAACCGTTGGGCTTGTGAAATTGCTTAAATTTTTAACGTTTGCAGCTTGTGTGCTCGCCTTAATACTGATGCTTGTATTTTCCTTAATGTAAAATGGTTTTTGATAGACTTTCCATTCATCGCTGTTCATTTGAAAATAGTACACAATTGTATTTTTTTCACTGTGTAGTTGAGCGCTCCCAATTTCAATCAATAATGAATCGTTAAAGACGCGTTGTTCAGTCTTGATAAAAGGAACAGGCGTGATCATCTCGGGTAATTGTACAGCATTCGTATTTTTCTTGACTGCTGGTTTTTGAGGGCTGGCACCCATTTCAAATTGTAAAAGACCACCTTGCATGAGTTG
>JACCDW010287913.1_pt1 | contig 10114 bp, 9 predicted proteins | sample 7449781 | NCBI WGS metagenome assembly JACCDW01 (sample SAMN15323449, study PRJNA562643) | freshwater metagenome | isolation source: river surface water | place: USA:Blue River Watershed | collected 2017-08-18 | reverse complement strand
GCCAACCTACTGATAGCTATGTTGGTCGCAGCACTTGCAGGTTTGGTTTCATTTTTCTCACCTTGCGTGATACCGCTTGTGCCTGGCTACCTCTCATATGCATCTGGTATGAGTGATGTAAAGAGTAGGGGAAGAGTGTTTCTTGGCTCACTCTTGTTTGTATCTGGCTTTACTTTGTTGTTTATTTCATACGGGGCTTTGTTTGGAGGCTTGGGTTCTAAAATCGCAGAAAATTCAAGACCCCTATCTATTGCTCTTGGATTGCTAACAATCGGACTTGGTTTTATTTTTTTAATGAGTGAGAGATTTTATCGAAGTTTTAAGCCTGCCTGGCGAATGCGCAGTGGATTAGCCTTTGCACCACTTCTTGGATTTGCATTTGGCATCGGCTGGACTCCTTGCATAGGACCAACACTTGGCGCTGTACAGGTTTTGGCGATTCAAAGTGCTACCGCACAACGCGGCGCAATTCTCTCTGCCGCGTACTGCTTTGGCCTTGGCCTTCCTTTCCTGTTAATGGGATTGTTTTTAGATAAGGCCGAGCCAATGCGAAAATTTATTTCAAGCCATGGAAGTGCAATAACAAAATTCGGTGGGGGCTTTTTGATTTTGATTGGTTTACTGCAGGTCTCAGATCTTTGGGATCAATTAATGAATAGTTTGCGAGATCTCATTAGCGGCTTTATTCCAATAATCTGATGAGCACAGAATTAGATAGTAGGTCTTTTTTGCGCTGGTGCTGGCGTCAGTTAACTAGTATGCGCATTGCGCTAATTCTCTTACTCTTACTTGCAGTTGCAGCCATTCCAGGATCACTTTTTCCTCAGCGCAGCCAAAATCCAGTTCAGGTAAAACAATATTTTATTGATAACCCACAAGCTGCAATCTGGCTTGATCGTTTTAGCATGTTTGAAGTTTTTAGTTCACCCTGGTTTAGCGCAATTTATTTGTTGTTATTTATCTCGCTAATCGGATGTGTCTTGCCAAGAAGCATCGAACATTTAAAAGCGATTGGTGCCAAGCCACCTTTAACACCTAAGTATTTAGATCGCATGGAGTTCTATACCGAGATGAAAAAAGTGGATTTAGATGAGGTAGAAAAGTATTTAAGGAAGAAGCATTTTCGTATCAGGAGAGATGAAAATTCAATTTCAGCAGAAAAAGGATATGCACGTGAAAGCGGTAATCTGTTATTTCACCTATCACTAGTTTTAATTCTTATTGCGGTTGGAGTTGGATCGTTACTGGGAAGTCGTGGGGATGCAATTGTTAATGTTGGAGATCGGTTTATAAATACTCCTACCTCCTATGACATTTTAGGTTTTGGTAAATACCAGTCAGAAGATTCTCTGCCACCATTTTCAATAACAGTTAAAGATTTTAAGGCCGAGTATGACCCAGTCACAAATGCTGCTATCGATTATGAGTTAACGGTGTTAACAGCTAATCCTGCTGGCTCTAAAGAAACAACAAGAATTATTAAAGTTAATCAACCTCTTACATATGGAAGTACAAAAATTTATTTACAAGCAAACGGCTACGCACCAACTGTAATTGTTAAAGACAAAACGGGAAAAGTTGTATTTGATGGCCCGACAACATTCCTGCCACAAGACGGAAATCTTTCATCAATCGGTGCGATAAAGATTCCTGATATGCAGCCACAGATTGGATTTGTTGCCTCCTTCCTTCCGACAGCAGATCGAGACCCAATACGAGGTGGCTTTTCTTCCTATCCGGAAGTTTTAGATCCCAGACTTTTGTTGGCAGTTTGGAAAGGTGATTTAGGTCTTAACAATGGCGTTCCACAATCTGTGTATCGAATTGATACCAGCAAAATGGAGCGCATCGGACTGAAAGCATTAGTCCTAAATGAAAGTTATGACTTTGGTGAGGGCAGCATCACATTTACAGGGTGGACTTCTTGGGTTAACTTACAAATAGTTAATGATCCTGGAAAAGGTTTTGCATTAATTGGTGCAATACTTGCGATCTTGGGGTTGTTGATCTCTTTGTTTACCAGACAGCGAAGAGTTTGGGTTAAGCAAGGTAGAAAGACTCAGATTGCAGGTCTTGCTAAAAATGGCATACCAGGTCTAGAAGATGAGATTAAAGAGTTGGTAAGGGAGATTAGTAATGAGCGATAATTCAGCAGCGGTGTTATCAAATAATCTCATTTATTCTGCAATCCTGTTTTACGCCTTAGCTTTCCTAGCTCACGCAATAGAGGTCGCATGGTCAGTGAAAACCCCAGCAAAATCTGTAAAAAAAACAAAGCTCGATTTTTCACGGACAGAACGTATAGGCAGACTTGCCACTGCATTCATGGTTATAGGTTTCTTACTTTTACTACCTGGCGTAATTTTCCGCGGAATTTCGGCAAATCGAGTGCCATGGGGCAATATGTATGAGTTTTCAATTACAGGAGCACTAACATTTAGTGGGGCATATTTATTTGCACTCAAGAAATACAAGTTACGTTGGTTAGGTTTACCAGCAGCACTTTCAATATTACTTACCTTAGGAACTGCAGTAACACTCCTATACCGACCAAGTGCACCGCTAATGCCAGCCTTAAAATCACCTTGGCTAGTTATCCATGTATCAGCAGCAATTATCTCTGGCGGCGTCTTTTTACTCGCTAATTGCATTGCAGGCACCTACTTAATTCTTGATAGATATGAGCAAAAAGGTGTTAGACCAGTGTGGGCTGAAAAACTGCCAACACTTGAGGCATTAGATAACCTTTCATATCGCTTAGTTGCTCTGGTCTTTCCACTTTGGACATTTTCAGTAATTGCTGGCGCAATTTGGGCAGAGGCTGCTTGGGGGCGTTACTGGGGATGGGATCCAAAAGAGACTTGGGCTTTCATAACTTGGGTTGCATACGCTGCTTATCTACACGCTCGTGTAACAGTTGGTTGGCGCGGTAGAAAAGCGGCCTGGCTATGTTTACTTGCTGGCTCAACATTCCTTTTTAATTACATTTATATAAATGTATGGGGAACAGGTCGCCACACCTACTCTGGTTTATAGCTTTCTTAAAAAATCAGGATTGTCATCTGGCGGGATAATTCTCCTTTGCCCGCCACGATTAGGCCCAGATCTTTTTGGTCTACCTGCGACAAACCAGGCAATATCGCCAATAATTCCGGTTAGAACAATGATCAATAACCATGCCCATTTAGGAAATCTTCGAACCTTCTCCTGTGGCGTCATTGCGCAATCAATTAATGTGTAGATATCAATAATTATTACTAGGACTACCAAGTACTTGAGCATGCCCTTAGTTTAGCCTCTTTAGATTATAAGTGCAGTAGTTAACAGCACAGCCATTAATAACTGTAATTTTGCCGTTCTAGTCAACACAGAGATTAACTCTCTACCGTTAGCACCGGTTAATACCTGGTTACTGATTAAGTAGGTTAACGGTAGGCACAATGCGGAGATTAAGGCTAGTTGAGAAATGGCACTCGCTCCAATTGCAAAAATCTGAGCAATTACTAAGAGAAGTACAAAAAAACGCCGAGTATTTTTTTCTCCAATTTTAACCGCCATCGTTCGCTTGCCCGCCAAAGCATCTTGGGGCAGGTCTCGCAGATTATTCACCGCCAGAATTGCACAAGAGTGTGCACCAACAGGAATTGCTAGAAAGAAAATTTGCCAATTAATTTCTTGAGTTTGAACATAGTAACTTCCAACTGTTGCCACTAGGCCAAAAAATATAAATACTGAAAGTTCGCCAAATCCAAAGTAGCCATAAGGTTTCCTACCTCCGGTGTATCCCCAAGCTGCCCAGATAGATAAAGCACCAATAACAATTAGCCAGTATGAAATATCTATTGCCAAAATACTTCCAGCAATCGTAGCTATTAAAAATGAAATTAATGCTGCTTGCTTTACTGATTTAGCAGTTGCTAAGCCAGATGCAACTAAGCGAATTGGACCAACACGATTTGTATCAGTTCCTTTCATACCATCGGAGTAATCATTTGAATAGTTCACTGCAATTTGAAGAAAGACGGAAACAGTCATTGCTAATGCGGCATTTAGCCAAGAAACCTGCGTGGCATAAGCGGTGCCAATTAACACTGGCGCAACAGCTGCAGGCAGAGTCTTGACTCTGGCGCCGATTATCCACTTATTCATTTAATTATCATCTTACTTGCAATTTCGGCGGCCAACCTGCGATCTGGTTTACCAATGGATGTTTTAGGGATAGATTCAAAAACAAATAACTCTTTTGGGGTAGCTAGATTACCTAATTTAACTCGCAGTTCCTCTTGATTAATCTCCGAAATTGAAGCAAGGCACAGTTTGTCTCCCCACTTATCATCTGCCATAGCAAAAGCAATAACTTCAATTTTGGGAAACATTTTTCTAATCGACTCTTCAACCTCTACTAAAGAAATCTTTTCCCCTCCTGAAATTATGACATCATCAGATCTGCCTATAATTTTTAATAACCCATTGTTGAACTCTCCTAAGTCACTACTTACAAACCATCCAGATTCAAATTCAGTAGTAACTTTTCCACCCTCATCTAAGTATCCAGATGCGATCATTGGTCCTCTAAGTTGAATCAAACCGTGGTTTGAAATTTTAACTTCTACGCCATCTAGTGGTTTTTGGTTGTAAACACATCCACCACTCATTTCAGTCATTCCATAGGTAGTGATAATTTTTACATGCTTACTTGCAGCTTCTTTTTTCATTTTTTCACTCAATGCTGCTCCGCCAACTAAAACTGCCTCAGCAGCGGTTAAGTGTTCTAGCAATTTAGCATCCGAAGTTAAAGCTTTATGTAGTTGAGTTGGAACAATTGAAACAAAATCTGCATCTACATAATTGTCTTTACTTCGATTATCTATAACTCTAGAGCCAAGGGCGGTTGCTCTAATTAATACATTAAGTCCAGCAATATGGGTGGTTGGTAGTAACAACGACCAAGAGTCACCTGGCGTTGCGCCTAAATATTTATGGCTGGCATTAGTTGATGCAATTAGTGCAGATGAAGAAATCGCGACAGATTTTGGTACGCCCGTTGAGCCGGATGTATTTACAACTAATGCAATCTCACTTGGAACTTGATTTGCCTTCATGGTAGCTGTTGAAAGCGCTGGACCTGATCCTTCAAGTGCGGCCGCTAAACATTCTTGCAATTGTGGGATTGACCACTCAGGCTGAATCGGGATTAATTCTCGCAGTTCTTTTTCTCCCATAATCACCGTAGGCTATCTCTTATCTAATTGTGAATAAAACCTTAGGAGAACCTCTTGAGCAAGCCGATTAAACGAGCACCCGGTGATCGAACTATTCCAAAGTGGAAAAGTGGAATAGGAGGCGAAGACTTTAAAGATATTAGATATCAAGTTGCCGAAGGCATGGCAAAAATTACAATTAATCGCCCAGAGGTGAGAAATGCTTTTCGACCTCAAACATTAAAGGAATTGGCAAAGGCCTTTGATTTAGCCCGTGATAATGATGAAGTTGGAGTAATTATTTTCACCGGAGAGGGAACAGAAGCTTTTTGTTCCGGTGGTGACATAAATGTAAGAGGTGATGACGGTTATCTAGGTGATGACGAGTTAAGTAAAAAAGGAATTGGCCGTCTTAATGTATTAGATCTGCAAGTTCAAATTCGCCGAACACCTAAACCAGTTGTAGCAATGGTTGCAGGTTGGGCAATTGGTGGTGGACATGTTTTGCATGTGGTTTGTGATTTAACTATTGCAGCTGAAAATGCAAAGTTTGGTCAAACTGGTCCGATGGTTGGTTCATTTGATGGAGGCTATGGTGCTGGATTACTAGCTGCACATGTTGGCCAAAAGAAAGCACGAGAGATTTGGTTTCTCTGCCGTCAATATGATGCGCAGGAAGCATTAGATATGGGATTAGTAAATGCAGTTGTCCCAATTAAAGATTTGGAGGCGGAGACAGTTTCATGGGCACGTGAGATGCTGCGTCACTCACCAATGGCACTTCGATTACTAAAGGCTGGATTAAATGCAGCAGATGATGGCTTAGCAGGGGTTCAGCAATTAGCAGGAGATGCAACCTTATTGTTTTACTTAACTGAGGAAGGCCAAGAGGGTAGAAACGCTTATCAAGAAAAGCGCGAACCAAATTTTGATAAATTCCCTAAACGTCCTTAATTAATGTTTCCGTTTCAACTCAAGGTAGTTTCAATTCCAGTTAAATACAATTTTCGTCAGATAAAAAATCGTGAAATTGCATTATTTGAAGGACCTGAAGGTTGGAGTGAATTCTCACCCTTTATTGAGTACAAAACCAAGGAGTCAGCGACTTGGCTTAGGGCTGCACTTGAAGCTGCTACAAAACCTGCACCTATGCCAGTTCGAAGCGAAGTAGCGGTAAATGCCACATTACCAAATATAAAAGTTGATCAAATTTCAACAGTGCTAGCTGGCTTTCATGGGTGCACAACTATCAAAGTTAAGGTCAATGATTTTGTTAATGATCAATTTTTGCTTCAAGAAGTCCTACGGCTTATACCGGGAGCCAAATTTCGACTAGATGTTAATGGTGGCTGGAAGCTTGAAGAAGCAATTGTAAATTTGAAAAATTATCTAAAGGAGTTTCCAGGACAGATTGATTATGTAGAGCAACCATGTATTGATTTTGCAGATCTTAAAGCCTTGCGACAGGCAGTGAATATTCAAATAGCAGTTGATGAATCAATTAGAAAGTATCTTGGCTCTGATTTAACAAAGCTAAAAGAGGTAGCAGATGTTGCAATTATCAAGTGGGCACCTAGTGGTGGTTTTGCTTCAGCACTTGAGATAATCGAGAAAATTCAACTACCTGTTGTGATCTCGAGTGCCTTAGATAGCAGCATTGGTATTTCTCATGGAATATCGCTGGCCGCTGCGATTCCAAATCTTTATGGGCCATGTGGTTTAGCAACTATTGCATTACTTGAAGCCGATGTTACGAGCAAACCATTGGTAGCAGAGAATGGATTCATCAAAAACCGCAGAATTGTCCCTGATCTCCTTGAGCAGTACCAAGCGATGCCAGCAAGAGCAAGTTGGTGGCAAGATAGAGTTAATGAAGTATATGCAGAGGTTTCAAAATGAGTAGTGCAACCAAGTTGGCTCATGCCGTACTTCGACAATTAATTGAGGTAGGAATAAGTGATTTTGTTATTTCACCTGGCTCACGTAACGCACCTTTACTTACCGCTCTCGGTGAAGCAGCTAAAAATCAAATAATTGACCTTCATGTAAAAATTGATGAACGAGGTGCAGCCTTCTTTGCGTTAGGAGTATCAAAGGCCAGCAACAACTATGTTGCAGTAATTTGTACAAGTGGCACCGCAGCTGCCAATTTTCATCCAGCTGCAATCGAGGCTTTGCACGGTATGAATAAATTGTTAATTATTACAGCTGATAGGCCGGCTAGATTGAGAAAGACAGGTGCAAATCAAACAACAAATCAGATAGATATTTTTCCGGGGATTAAAACCCATGATCTATCATCGGAGATTGAAGTTAAGTCATTGCTAAAAACAGGACCAGTTCACCTCAATATTCAGTTTGATGAGCCTTTAGTTAGTAATGAGAAAAACGATTGGCTTGCGGGCTTAAAGATAAATCCAATAAATTTTGAAAATCGTATCGAAGGCAAACTCAATTTAACAACTGGCATTCTGGTTATTGGTCATGATCGTGCAGGCTACCGAGTTGATGAGGTGATGGAGTTTGCAAAGAAATTGAATTGGCCAGTAATCGCCGAAGATCCAATCTCTTTTCCTCAAGCTATTGCACACGCAGCCTTATTTTTAAGCGACAATGAAATCGCAAAGGTATTAGCCCCAGAAAATGTAGTAGTAATTGGTAGAACTACTTTATCTAGGAGCATAAATAATTTTATTAAGTTAGCCAAAAATTTGATTGTGATAGATCCACGTTCGTTAGATATTGATAACAAGCGAGAGGCAAACTTGCTTCTATCATCCTTGCCAGTGCAGATTGAAAGTCATAAATCTGATGAAGGTGTTTGGCAAAAATTATCTTCTTTAGCTGCTGAAACAATAGAAAACTTAAAGTGGTCAGAGCAATTTGCTACCTTAGAAATAACTAAGTCAATTCCAAATGGAAGTGCCTTATTTGTGGGTTCATCCCGCCCAGTCAGAGATATTGAGGCATTTTGCAAGCCAAGAGGTGGCCTTGAAGTTTTTGCAAATCGCGGATTAGCCGGTATTGATGGCAATATCTCAACTATTTTTGGAATAGCTAAAGAGTTTGATACAACATATGCAATTTTGGGTGATCTGACCTTGCTTCATGATATTTCAGCGTTAAGTAATGCAACTGATGAAAATGTCCGTATTTACGTAATCGACAATAACGGGGGTGGAATATTTTCCACTTTGCCACAGGCGGGCGTGGAAAATTTTGATCAGTTATTTGGCACTCCGCATAACCTAGATTTAGTTAAAGTTTGTGCAGGTTTTGGCGTAAATGCAGTCAGAGTAGATACTCCCAGTGAACTACAGAAAGTGGTGAGCAACGCGGTCAAAGGTTTAGAGATAGTCATAATTAATGTTCCAGACCGGGAAACTAACGCTAAAGTATTAAGAGATATCTCTCAAAGCATTTCTAATGCACTGCGCATTGGCATTAACTTAGCCTGACTTTCAGCAAATTCAGTTTCTGGATCTGAGCCAGCAACAATCCCACAACCAGCAAAGATTCTCATTGATTTTTTATCTTCAAGTAGCAAGCCGCAACGAAGTGCGATCGCTATCTCACCATCACCATTTGCATCAACCCAGCCAACCGGAGCTGCATAACGATTCCTATTCATTTTTTCTAGATCACTTATTAATTGTTTTGCGATATCAGTTGGGGTGCCGCAGACAGCGGCAGTTGGGTGAAGTTGCTCAATTAATGTGAAAATATCTGCTTGCTTGGCGCTGTCATTCAAAACTCCAGTCACATCAGTTGCAAGATGCATGACATTCGAAAGGTGAAGTACAAATGGAGACTCAGGAACATTTGTTGAGGAACAAAATGGTTCTAAGGCATCTGCAACAGATCTAACTGCATATTCATGTTCCTCTAAATCTTTAGAGGACTTAGCCAACGAGGCTGCCAGCGCTAGGTCTCTGTCCTCGTTGCCAGTTTTTTGTATTGTGCCGGCTAACACTCGAGAAGTAACTAAAGATTTACTCAACCGAACTAATAGTTCAGGAGTTGCACCTATTAATCCATCAACCAAAAATAACCAGGTAGAGGGATAATCGATCTCTAATCTTTGTAAAATACTTCGGACATTGATTGGCTGATCAGAACGAGCAATCTGATCCCTAGCAAGGACTACTTTTTCTAATCGCCCATCTTTTATAGATTTGATTGCATAACCAACTTGTTCGCGCCACTTTTCTTCAGAAATTGATCCGGTATCCCAAGTTATTTCACCGCTTGGTACAGTACTTAGGAGTTTTGAAAAATCAGGTTGTTTCGCATCACCAATCCAGGTAACCCAGGATTTGTTGCCCTTTTTTGCCAAAACAATCTCTGGAATTACCAGGACTGAGTTTTGCTGTTGATCAAATGAAAACGAGGTAAATAGCACAGGGCCAGTGCCACTACCATGAACATTGTTCTGGATCTTAAATTGAGATAGTTGTTGATTCCACCAGGTTCGTGCTTGCTTAAAACGATCAGCTCCAGAAATTTCTACTTTTTTATACTCACCAAATCCAATCAGCCCATCACCACTTCTAATCCATGCAGCACTCAAATCTAACTGGCAATCAACCGAGGTTAGTACTGAGTTCTCTCCCAAGATCTCAGTGGTGATTAAAATTGACATTAATAATTTACGCCCATCTGTTTACAGGATTTGTCTGTAAAGCCTACTCCTTGGAGAATGGGGGTGTGGTACGCGCAAATCTAAATAAAGATCCAGATGATGTTTCAAAGATGTTTGATGGCGTGGCCAGTCGATATGACTTCTTAAATGACCTGCTAAGCCTTGGCAGAACCAAAGCATGGCGTAAAAGTGTGACCGCAATCATTGCTCCAAAAGCAGGAATGCAGATTTTAGATATTGCCGCCGGAACTGGCTCCTCATCGAGACCATT
>JACCDW010577745.1_pt1 | contig 10120 bp, 7 predicted proteins | sample 7449781 | NCBI WGS metagenome assembly JACCDW01 (sample SAMN15323449, study PRJNA562643) | freshwater metagenome | isolation source: river surface water | place: USA:Blue River Watershed | collected 2017-08-18 | reverse complement strand
TTGGTTCGTTTTCATCTACAATCTCAACGACGTCTGGTTGGCCATTTTCATCTGGGAAAGCAAGTTCATACGAGATAAAAACAACGGTATTAGGTGCAATTTGCATGTAATCATGTTTTGAATGAGGATCAAAGGTAAAGAAAAAGTCCGAAGGAGGAAAGTCGCTAGTAGTTAGTAGTCAGTAGCCAGTAGTCAGTGATCAGTAGTCAGTAGTCAGTAATGGGTAGTCAGTAGTCAGTAGTCAGTAGTCAGTAATCAGTAGTCAGTAATCAGTAGTCAGTAATCAGTAGTTAGTCGTCAGTAATCAGTAGTTAGTCGTCAGTAATCAGTGGTCACAGTTGTCTGTGATAAAAAATAATTATCTTTGAAAACAATATTATAAACGAGTTCCCAACCTACTAATTACTGACTACTGACTACTGATTACTGAATACTGACAACTTGATTAATGCAAAAATCCCCTCAAGACGTACTAAAAGACATTAAAGCCAAGAAATTTGCGCCAATCTATGTGATTCATGGAGATGAGCCATTTTTTATTGACCAGGTCGCGGATGCGCTGGAGGATGGAATATTGCGCGAAGATGAGAAAAGCTTCAATCAATTTGTCATGTTTGGCAAAGATCAAACCATGGGATCTGTTATTTCCTATGCACGTCGCTATCCGATGATGGCTGAGCGTCAAGTGATTATCGTCAAAGAAGCTAGTTTCTTGGAGGCTTTGGCTAAAGGTAAAGAGTCCAAAGGCAATGATGATATAAAAGCCTGGGAGGATTATTGCGAAAGACCCACTGATTCAACTGTTCTCATTTGTACGATTAAAAATTTAGTGGCAGAAAAGGCAAAGGTCTTGGCAGTTGCTGAAAAACATGGGGTTATTGTCTGTTCCAAAAAGATTAAAGAAGATAAAGTGGGCGTCTGGCTCAAGGATTATCTAGCACAGCAAGGATTAACGATTCAAGCGGCTTCATTGGAATTAATGGTTTCATTTGTAGGTGCCGATTTACAACGAATGGCGCATGAGGCCGACAAATTAGTCATTAATTTACCCAAAGGTTCCGAGGTAGGTGCTGAAGAGATCGAGCGTTTCATAGGTATTAGTCGGGAATACAACATTTTTGAATTTCAACATGCGCTTTCATCGCGCAACATTGCCAAAGCACAAAAGATTGCCTTTTATTTTGCCGAGAATACGAAGCAAAATCCAGTCCCTCCCATGTTAATCATGTTGTTTAATTATTTCATGAAGGTGCTTCAAGTGCATGATTTAGGGGCCATGTCGGACGCAGAAATTGCCAAAAATATCGGTGTTAACCCTTATTTTGTGCGCGATTACCTGAATGCTAAACGTAATTATCCGTTAGCTAAAGTAGTTCGCGTATTGGAGGCAATTAAAAATGCAGATCTAAAAGTGAAAGGAGTTATCGGTCAAGCAGTTTCTGAACGTGACATCATCCTAGATTTAAGCTTTGAGATTTTACACCTTTAATCAATCGGAGAATAATCATTGACTCTGATATAGCCTATTTGGCCATCTTGTAAACAGGTCACCCAAACGTCTTTGGTATGCCAATAATTGATTCGATTTCCTTTTTTTAAGATTTTTTTCACTGGCGCTGCCGAAGAGGCGAATTCACGTAAATATGCTTTTTCACTCGTGATAATTCCGTAATGAAAAAATCCAGGGAAGTTGGTGTAAACCAGTACAAAAGAAAAATAAGCCAACAAATAGGCAATTTGTACCTTTCTAAGTCGCCGCCGCCGACGCAATTTCATGAGAAGGATGATCACGCCATACAAGCCAAGCAATACAAGTATACCCGTTATGTATGGGAATAGGGCAAAATAAATCCATTCTATTTGGTCGAAAAAGGTGACCTCATAGCCTGATAAGTTGTGCTTCGCTCCTATTGTTTCCAATCGTTTGGCAATGGCTGATGAATTTTCTTTAGCATTTATACTAGAAAGAAAGTATAATTCACTGACCCAATCATTTTTGGCTTTGGATATAAAAGCCAGTTTAAGTTTGATGTTTTCGGATTCTGCTTGTGCCTTGGGTAGATTTAAACGGTATATTTTTTCCGCTTCCAATAGTCGGTTTGCCTGAAACAACGAATCGGCCGTCTTTATTTGCTTTCTATCTATTTGGCTGTAAGCGCTTTGACAGAAGGCCAACAAAAAAATAGAAAAAAATATAATTTTATTTAGAAGCCTTGCTTGCATAATTCGAAAAACCGTCTTAGTTTTGCACCGCAATAAGGCAATAAAATGCCTCAAATGCAAATGAGAGTCGGTCAGTGACCGAATCTCCTTTCGGTTCCAGAGTGAACCATTTTATATAACAAGCGCAAGCTTGATGATTCCGTAGCTCAGTTGGTAGAGCAATACACTTTTAATGTATGGGTCCTGGGTTCGAATCCCAGCGGGATCACTTCTAAATTTAAAAACACTGTCTAATTCAATTTAGGCAGTGTTTTTTTTGTGCGCTACTTAACCTTAAGTTATTAGGCACTTCGCGATAGCTTCTTGCCCCAAGGTAGCCAGTGCGAATCGCAAGATCCGTTTGAACAATAAATTATCTTAATAGAGCTTTATCTGCATAAAAAGTGCCAAAAGGTATGAGTGAAGCTATAAAAGCTCCCAGCGTTTTGAATATGTTCCATCGATGTATCCATGAAACTTGAAGCAGTAAAACAACGTAGAGAATAAATAGGATTCCATGGACTAAGCCCACGATGTAATTTGGCTGCGGCGTCGCATATTGGTATTTTAAAATCATCGTAATTCCCAAAAGTAAATAAGAACAACCTTCCAAAAATGCGACAATCCGTAGTCTGCCTAATGCCGTTTTCAATAAATTATTAACCATTGGATTAAGTATAAGTAACGTCTGAAACACTAATTTAGGGAATCATCCACTGATTACGGCCTTGAACATAATCAAAATATGCCCTCCGGTGCCCTGCATGGTTCAACCACAACCAATCGATGGATTGAACCTGTATGGATACGATTCCAAAATTTTGAAGGCCAGCCTCACTTTCCTCCAGACTAAAATTTTCCTGCTCAATTTGTTCAGGTAAGCCACTGGTAGGTATATCAGAAAAACTAGAAGGACTAAATGCTGTTAAATAACATCTCCTACTTGATAATGATGTCTTTTTCCAAGCCTTCTGCGTGATTTGATCCTGATGATGCAATGCAGCTATCCCTTTAATTCGTAATTGAATTCTTTCGGATGCATCATAAAACAGCGCGCTTATGGATGGATTGACAATCAATTCATCCCACTTCATACTTCTTTTGTCTGTGTGAAAATGCAATGTTTTTTCTATGGGATTTGCCCCTCGTAAAACAACCGTACGCATATTCACCTCCTCCTTGTGTTGAGTAGCTATACATGGTGTATGAAAAGGACTTCTACTTTTAGTTGCCCCATGGACTAGCCTAGCCCAACTGTCTTTTTCTAAATCACTTAAATTGTCATTGAAATTATCTAAGGTGATGCGATTTCTATTTTCCATTTTTTAGAACTCTGTCAATACGATTTCGTGTTTCATGCCATTTAGGGTGACGCTTGCACTGCCATTCAGCATGTTGGGTTTTACTGATTTACCATCAATCCTCCATTGTTTGTATGGCTTACTTCCAGGACGGAAAACTAGTGTCCATGGTTTTTTCTGCTCCAAATGGAACCGAATGCTCTGCCCTTTTCGATTAACTGAGATAGCCAAAAGATTGTTCCCAATCGCCACGTTTTTGATAGATCCAAAAGCTAGCGAATCTGGCCAGGATGGTTTCAATTCAATTATTTTTTTATTTGCTTCAGGTTGTATGCCAAAAAACTGCTGAATAACAGGTACCTCGAATGCATAGCTGTTCCAGGCCTGAGTCATCATCCCATAATCAGGAGAAACTTCATAAATAGAACCTGGTAAAGCAAATGAAAAGGTGCGTAACATCCGTTGAATCAAATCATAAGCTGCTGATGGATGGCCATAATTATTCTCTGAAATCGCCTGGACGCCCGTGGGCAAGGTCATTACGGTCCCCGTATACGTAAATTCGGATTTGCCCACTTTAGCGGCATATGACTCCCCTTTCTCTGAAGTAGCGGAACGATCTATTCCCGTCACATACATGCCAAATTTGTTTCGAAATTTCTCCGCCGTTTTCAAAGCTAAAATAGCCTGGTCATTATCTGCCAAGCCAGTCTCCATGGGCGTATTTACGACCCAATTGTGATGTAGTACAAATCCGCGTTTGGTGGTGTCTGGGTTTTGCCGAATGGTTTCCTTCAGCGCGGTTAATTCTTCTACCGCCCAATCATTCTTCAAACCTTTCGCACGTTCAATCGCATCTGCAGTCAATCGCAATGCCTGCGATTTAGTGCCAATAAAGTCGGCATACGAATTTGAACCAGCCACCCAAAAGTCTTTATTGATCTTTAAGCGCATCGCCTGATAAGTACTATAATATTGATTAGCTAATTCACGTTTGCCAAGCTCCTCTGCCATCTTCGAGGCATCCAAAAATGCTTTGGCACTATAGGCTGCCACATCAATCATTTCCGAATCTAAGCCATGTATTTCCATCATGCCATTGCCATCAGGAATTAAATTATGGTCTTTGTCATTCTCTTTCATTAACCAATGCAAGCCTTTCTCGATCAATGGAAAATAAACTTGGAGGAAAGCTTGGTCACCAGTCCAACGGTACACCTGATAGATTAAGGAGGCAAATTGCGGAGTTTCATTAATATTTCCCGGATTAAAAACGGATCCATTCGTGCTCACTTCGTGAACAATGCGACCATTCCCATTCGACTTTTCAGATAGCTTAGCAATTAATTCAATCGTACTGTAAGCAACAGCTTTACGCCCTGAGGCTATCAACCCTTGTAAGGAATACGTCATGTCTCCCCCAAAAAACCAAGGATAATCAGGCATTCCTGCCGTAATTCCGCGGCCTATTCCATCTACATCATTGATTAACCAATCTGCATTGTATTTAAGCCAACGGAGTGCTTGGGTCAATGTAGGGTCTGCAAGTTTGATTGCTGAATTTTTAGCTAGTTTTTCGAATCGATGTTTTTTTGCTTGGGCATAGGTAGCGCCATTGGCTAAAACTGATGCGCACGTAGATATGGCGGCATCTTTTGAAATGGATGAGCCACTAAACACAAAAGCAATAGTTTCTTTTTGATGGGCTGGAATTCGGATGGAATAAGATGATTTTGCTAAAGATGTGTTAGGTTTTATGGCTGCACCACCTTGTAAGTTTGTAGCCTGACGTGTGGCGCTCATAACCGCGTACCAGTTATTAAAACCGTCTTTGGCAATGATCTGATTTTTTTCAAAAGAAAGCTGATCCGGGTAGTCAATCATTCCAGTTCGTTCACCTAGCCATACAGGACGCAAATTCGAAATAGCTTCCATCGTAAATTTGACAGTTTGGCTTTGATTAGTCGTGTTTTCTAACACATATTCCACATATACGGCGGCCTTTCCATCGGGTACAAACTGAAACCGACTGACTTTGATTTGTTGGCCGCCATACTGATGCTCATTAGCATACGGATAATTAATGAATTGAATTGCTTTATCTAGTTTAATCAACTGATTATTCACTTGATAGGATGCAGTAAATCCGTCCCATAATTTAATCGGATGTGCCCAAATACCTCCCATTTCATCTTTAACGTGCCAACCGATTGGAGGGAATGTCCCATCTTGATGGCCAACCATATACAGTTTATCACCTGCGGTATTATAGGGTGTTGATAAATACAATGCCTTACCAGGAATAGATTCAGAAGATCGGATAATCGAGGAGACGCTCTTTTGGCCTAATGCACTAAACGCGAGGAGAAATAGTAATGGTATTTTCATCATATGATCAAAGTTCACGATTTTTTTGATTATTCATGAAAAAACTCTTTTTTTTGAAAATTCATTTATCATATGGTCAACGCTAGAAACTTTATATTTTTTATTCTTCTACTTTCCTCGTGTTCAAAAGAAGAAATTACACCAGTAGTCACTACGCCGCCCCCAGCTCAAGCGGAAGTTAAATTTGTGCTCAAAGTAGAGGCTAGCGCCGGAGGAAAGGTAGATATTTCAGAGGGTACCTATGTGAAAGGAACCGAAGTGACCATCCGAGCGACGCCCAATAATTTTTTCAATTTCTCTGGATGGAGTAACGGAAAGACTGATAATCCATTGAAGGTTATCATGGATAAAGACCTTTCGCTAAAGGCCGAATTTGTTAAGCAAGATTTGAACTTAACATTTAGCTATACGGAATTTAGTGAGCCCCAACTTCCTCCTTCTCCCGAAGGCTTGGGTTATGTAAAAATCAATAATGTTCCGCATTTGATTATTCCATTTGCTGACTTAAAAACCACGAAGGTCGATTATCTACGCATCTTTCAGTTTGATGAAAAGGCTAAAAAGTTAATTGACAAAACGAAATCCACGTTCAATGCGGTTAGTGAAGTAGGATATCCTAAAAGTCCATTGATCATGGAAGACTTTAATAAGGATGGATTTACAGATATCTTTTTGGTGGATCATGGCCAAGAAAATAATATGATTAATGGTCGATGGGAAGGTGGTTATTTAATTATGTATTACGGTACAGCTACTGGGTTTGTTAAGCAAAACTTTCCTGGAATTACAGATAAAAAACTATTCTACCATCATGCAGATGTTGGCGATTATGATAATGATGGTGATCTAGATATCATCTCCCAACGCTGGTCATCCGCCTCAGAGCGCGTACCAGCAGATAATACAGTTTCCATATTAAAAAACAATCAAGGCAAATTTGAGATAATCACATTGGATAAGCCTTTGGATAGCGTGGGCAGTGTTTTATTCACAAATTTGGATGATGACCCCTTTTTAGAAGTTATGTGTGCTACGTACCGGAATGACCAAGGATCTCTGTGGGCTTGGGATCCGATGGCGAATACCACGAGTATAATTAATAACAAAATGGGCCCGTATGAAATTCATGACCTTGTTCAAATTTCAAATGCCAAAGGGAAAAGAATATTGATTTTTCCAGAAGATTACCAAGGAAAGAAAACTCCTATTTTAACTACCACTGATAACGGAAAAACGATAACTACTTCAACTGACATGTTCGACTTTCAAGGCCGCGACGTCATTGTTAAAGATTTCAATGGTGATGGTTTGGTCGATGTATTTACCTATTACGGTAATGATGGTGAATGGAATGCTAATTCATATGGTCCACTAACCAAGTCCATTTACTTAAATACGGGAAATAATACATTTGCAAATCCACAGGAAGTGAAAGATATTTTCAATAAAGATTTCACCAATTTTATCGGTAAATTATTTTTCCCATTAGAAGCTACTCCAGAAGGATATAAGTTTTTGCGTTTTGAAGAATTTTGGCCTTCTCCATTCCCTAAAAACGCTGAAATTGTCATCTTAAAAATGAAGTAGCTTGGTTGAAAACCTAATACAATAATTCGTTTATTCCGGATGATAAACTCTCTCGGCAGACTTCAACACCTCTCCTTTATCCAAGGTCATTCGCTTGGTTTGTTGCGCTTGATATAGTTCACGTTGATCCGCAAAATGTTTTGATTCCGGATGCGAACTAGCTCCAAAGGTATTAACGGTCTCAATGAGCGGTAAACCACCATCTTTGGGGAATTTCACAAAGCCAATATAGGCATCCCCACTAATCATTTTACGCTTTGTCTCACCAAAGGGTTCTGTCATCACCGCTGCCAATACATCCGGCATACCCGCCTGAGGCCAATCCTCATTTCCGCGTTTTAATCGTTGGTATTCACCTAAGGTTACATCAAGCCGACCGTAATGCTTCAGTAGGAAATCATGTATATATTGACATAGCTGCACTGCTTCAGCCTCAGTTAATGGGTCTTTAGAACCATTTGAGCGTATTTTGGATGCATGATAATAGGCAATGTTGTAATACAAAGCACCTACGCTCTCTATGTTCGTCACATGATTCCATTGATTGAGCCCATTGATGATGGTAGCTAAGGCTGGATACTTTGAGGCATCCAAGTTGAAAATGGTGGTTGCATCTAAACCATACGGATATAAAATCTTCGCTGGCAGTTGGCGATCAAATTTAATCCGCTTCAAATCTTCCCAGGTAATTTTACCCAATCCGTCGATGAGATCCTTTGCCCGTTGGCTCCGATTATTATGATAGGTCTCATACCCATCGTATTTGTCGAATTTGGCAGGGTTTAAATTCTCCGCTGTACTTGTTGCCAGGAAAGGCGAATGATTCGTATTGAACAAATACCCACTCACAGGATTCGTATACTGCGGTAATTCATCTAAAGGTTTGAATGTTTTCCAAAGCGTCGCACGGGTATTTCCGGGTAGCGTGGAGGCCCAATTGTATTTTGGATCCGCATTGCGATACGGCATCTTGCCATTCGAGATGTAAAAGATGTTATCTGACTTGTCTGCGTACATGATGTTAAACATGGGCAAATGATTTTGATTCAACGCAGCTTTAAATTCAGCGAAATTTGTTGATCGATTCATCGCATACCATTGTTGCAAAGCACCCGCATCCATTAAGGAAGGTAGTCGGATGGAGAAATATGCCCCTTTTGGCGTTTTTACAGTAGGTCCATAGATCGATTTATAGGCCATTTTGCCCACGGGGAATGGAATGCCTTTGATGTTTAATTTGACTTTTCTTTTTTCTAAGTGTAGCCATTCGCCATCCACTTTGTATTGTCCTGGATGATTTTTGTCGGTTTCCAACTGATATACATCGATCTTATCCTGAAAATTTACGGTATGTGCCCAAGCTAAATTTGGTGTAACTCCGTGAAAGATTAACGGTCCACCGGGAAATAAACCTCCTAATATATTCCAACCTTCCTCACTTTGCACGTGGGCCTCATAGAATGCAGTAGCGCCTTCAATGGGCTGGTGCGCATTAATAACGAGCATGGTCTCCCCTGACGCAGATTTAGTGCTATTTATCGCAAAGGCATTACTACCCTCGCCCGTAAATCCTTTTAAGTGCGGAATGGATCCATCGAGAATCTTGGGAAGTGTTTTATCTACGCCGCAGAAAATGGCCACGGAGAACATGGTTGTCGCAATGTAATCCTCCAAGGCAATGGGAAACACGTGTTTGTTTAATACTTCGGATGGATGTGCTTTGGCATAAGCGGTAAGTCCTTGTAGATAGCCTTGGACCAATTGAAGGAATGCAGGATCCATCGCTTTGATTTGTTGGTCCACCACTTCACGCGTATTCAACAACCCAAAAACAAAATCAACCGGCGCCCCTTTCTTTCCCAAATAGGTACTCAGCTTGCCTTTACCCGTCAAAATGAGTGTTTGGATGGTTTTGAAGTCATCTTCCGCGTGTGCCCAAGCTAGACCATAGGCCACCTCTGGATCTGTAGGTGCGAAAATATGAGGTACACCATACGTGTCACGGGCAATGGTAATTTGATTCGTGCGGATGGTGGGAGCTTCTGCTTGCGCTTGGGTAAATGAACCCAATAGGCATAATATAATCAGGAGAGATTTTTTCATGGTTTGTCAAAAATGCGTTTAAGTAGCGCGGATGTTCTAGCTTCCGGGTTCGTGCGAATTTCTTTTTCTTGCAGTGCTATTTCATCAAAGATTCCTTGCAGGGCTTTTTCCGTGACATAGTCGGCCAAATTCGGATTCATTCTTTTATTGCTAAATGGAATCGCTTGGTAGGCTTTGTTGAGTTGATCCCAGTATTTAGTGGCCTGAACGGTCGCCAAAGAAGCTTGAATGGTAGGTTTAAATTGTTCGGTCAGTTGTTGCTGCGTCTTGCTGTGTAAGTAATCAGTTGCTGCGCGCTCATTTCCACGTAAGATAGCAAGTCCATCCGTGACGGTCATTTCTTTGATGGCTTGCATTAAAATGGGAGCTGCCGTTTTGCAGGCGTCTTCTGCTGCACGATTTAGGCTAAGAATGAACGCGTCGGCGAGTTGATTTAATCCCATACTTCTCAGTGTACTTTCTATCTTTTGTGCCTCAGGTGGCATGGCGATTTTACGGGCGGCGTTTTTGAAAAAGCCATCATGCTTAGCTAAATCAGC
>JACCDW010205714.1_pt1 | contig 10120 bp, 7 predicted proteins | sample 7449781 | NCBI WGS metagenome assembly JACCDW01 (sample SAMN15323449, study PRJNA562643) | freshwater metagenome | isolation source: river surface water | place: USA:Blue River Watershed | collected 2017-08-18 | reverse complement strand
TCTGTAAATTTCAAGAAGGTCACCTCTCTAACTTTACCTTTTGCATCAATCAATAAGCGCATAAAAATTTTGCCACTCAACCCGAGCTCATAGAGATAATTGAACTCCTCGCTATCCATAATCTGTTGATGCAGAAATTGATAAAAGTCTTCAAAAGTATCTCCAAAAATTGCCTCTGTGGCTGGAAACTGCACGATGCTATCCCGAATGGTTTTCGGCAGGGGGTCTGGTGGGCCTATACATGTGATCACGGGATCCGGAATATAACCCGGTGGATCAATCGGAAAAGGTTCCGGAATAAATCCCGGGCCTGGATAGATCGGAGGAAGAACCTCGGGAATAATTTTGGGTTTGAGTTCCGATTTAGGTGTGAAATGAGTGGGTTGAACTACCTTCTTTGTCGATTTCACCTTTGCTTCCATTTTCTTAGGTATTGGGCGCACATTCCCTTTCTTTTGCTCTCGACAAGCAGAAAAAAGGGTAAAACACATCCAAATAATGATGAATAATTGCCGCATCAGAATACCTTTACAACAAAGAACGCACAAACAATTGAATCCTTACCTTTGTTAGAACAAAAAAACAAAATGCAACGCTACTGTATCGATATCTGGAAACGCTCCCGTGTACTGACCAAAGAAGTTCAAATTGGCACCTTACGCTTGGGCGGGTCGAATCCGATACGCGTGCAATCCATGACTACTACCGACACCATGGACACCGAAGGTTCTGTTGCCCAGTCTATCCGCATGATCGACGCCGGTTGCGAGCTTGTCAGGCTGACTGCGCCCAGTAAGAACGAAGCAGAGAATCTAAAAAACATCAAAGAAGCCCTCGTTCAGAAAGGTTATCATACACCCCTGGTTGCGGACATTCATTTTACACCAAATGCGGCAGAAATTGCGGCTAAAATAGTAGAAAAAGTTCGCGTCAACCCGGGTAATTATGCCGACAAAAAGAAATTTGAAGAAATCGACTATACAGATGAGAGTTACCAAGCTGAACTCGATCGCATTGAAGAAAAATTCACGCCGCTCGTGCTGCTCTGCAAAGCAAACGGCACCGCCATGCGCATTGGTACCAACCACGGCTCGCTTTCAGACCGCATTCTCAGTCGCTACGGCGACACCCCTGAAGGAATGGTAGAATCTGCATTTGAGTTCATTAGAATTTGCGAAAAACACGGTTTTGATCAACTTGTCATTTCCATGAAAGCGAGCAATACGCTCGTCATGGTTCAGGCCTATCGCTTACTAATGGCCAAAATGCTCGAAAATGGTGCAGTTTATCCACTACACTTGGGCGTTACTGAAGCCGGCGACGGCGAAGATGGCCGCATTAAATCTGCGGTGGGCATTGGCGCGCTGCTCGAAGACGGCCTCGGCGATACCATACGCGTGTCTCTCACCGAAGCGCCAGAGGCAGAAATCCCAGTAGCACAAAAATTAGTTGGCAAATACAATGATTACCATTCATTTGATTTCGACCAACCTCAAAATGCACTGAATTACTCCCCCTTCTTTTACAATAAGCGAGAGAGCTCAGCTTGTCATAACATTGGCGGTAAAAACGCGCCTGTTGTATTGGCAGATCTCTCTTTTGTAGAAGAAATCAAGCACGCCCACTTCTTTGGCTTTGGTTACCAATACAGCATTCCGCTCGATAAATGGAATATCCTGGACCAAGCCGCAGATTACGTCTACATAGGCAGTAATGAAATCGAATTTGAGGTGCCGGGCACACTAGGTATCATCTTAGATTTTGAACTTTGGAAAGCAAAATACAGCGATAAGTCAGGCTATTATCCACTGGTTTTAAAAGAGGAATTAAAAACCCTTTCTGCTGAACAAATTTGCTTTTTACCGCTAGAGGCAGAAGAAGAACTGCCACAAGAATTGACTGTTCTTCCTAATGCGGTTATTGTTCTCAACACAACATACGACAACAAAACACAACTCTATCGCAAGTTTTTCCTTGCACTTCAAGAAAAAGGACTCCAAAATCCTGTGGTGCTCTCTTACCAATATGCCACTGCTGAACTTGAAACATTCCAACTGTATGCCGGTGCTGATGCTGGTGCCTTGCTTATCGACGGTTTCGGAGATGGTATTTGGTTGAATGCTGATCTCGGAGCACAATATATCAACTCGACGTCTTTTGGCATCTTACAAGCCACCCGAACGCGTATTTCAAAAACCGAATACATTTCCTGCCCTTCTTGTGGCCGCACCCTTTTTGATCTCCAAGAAACTACCGCTAAAATCAGGCAACGTACTGCCCATTTAAAAGGTCTCAAAATTGGTATTATGGGTTGTATTGTCAATGGGCCAGGCGAAATGGCGGATGCCGACTACGGTTATGTAGGTACAGGCCCAGGGAAAATCAATCTCTATAAGGAGAAAACGATTGTCAAGCGCAATATTGAAGAACTACAAGCCGTAGAAGCGCTCGTGGACCTCATCAAAGAATATGGCGATTGGCAAGAGCCCAAAAGCTAAAATTCGGCTGGGCAAACGAGCTCCATCCATTCGTTAGAATGCGGATGATAAAAGCCAAGCTTGGCCGCATGCAAGTGCAAACGACTACCTTTTTGGCCATATAAATCATCGCCTTTCATTGGGCAATTAAGACCCAAATGATGTGCAGCGTGTACACGGAGCTGATGCGTTCGGCCCGTTTGCGGATACAAAGCAATGCGTGTTTCGTTATTTTGAACGTCTAGCACTTTATACTTTGTATGCGCGTAACTTCCATGTTCATAGCAAACGAGTTGGCGGGGGCGGTCATCGAGGTCTACCCGAAGTGGTAATTTAATTTCTCCTTCTTTTTGCTTTGGTACCCCCTCCAAAATTGCGGTATATTCCTTTTCCACTTTTCTCAGTACAAACTGGCGTTGCAAGCGCTGGTGCATAAGCTTGGTTTTAGCTGCAAGCATGATTCCTGAGGTTGACATATCGAGCCGATGCACAAGTAAAGGGCCATCTGCATTTGGATATCTTTTCTTTAAATCTTCCAATGAATTAGGCATCGGATTTTTACCAGGTACCGATAAATACTCCGGCGCTTTATTAATGGCAACAATCCAATCGTCTTCGTAAATGATGTCGAGATCTAATGGCGGATGAATAGCCGTTATAGGGTTGTCATCGACTACTAAGCCTTGCAGCATATGACCCAAAATAGGTTCGCACTTGCTTTTGCACGACGGATAAAAATGTCCATGAATACGCACCTCTGAATCTGGGGCCATGCCCCACCAAAACTCTGCCATGCAGATGGGATTGAGTTGATTCAAATAGGCGTATTGCAACAGCTTAGGTGCAGCGCACTCGCCTGCTCCGGCTGGAGGTGAATCGGTGAATAAGTCAAGTACGTTTTTAGACTGTCCTGAAGCATTCAAAAAGGTATATCGCTCGAATATTCGTCCTTGCAAATCGGCGGATTGTGCTGCTCTCTTTAGCTTAAGTTTCTCAATTTTAGCTTTGTATTCAAGTGTCAATTTTTGGCTTTCTTCAATGGCCGCTTGTGCTTGTCGCTTGAGCGCTTTGAGTTCGCGACTCTCCTGCATACTTTCAAAACGCAGGTCTTCCAAGTCTTTTAAACCATCTGGATCGGACTCAATTATTGTTTTTCTTTTTTCGTCGCGAAGCGTTTTCGCTATTTTATTTTTTTGTTGGAACTCTAGGACTCTTGAAGCCCATTGCTGCTTTATTTCCAATTCTTCATCCTGCAACCTAGTCAATTCCTGTGCATTTTCTAAGTCTTCGAGTTGCAGGGTCAGTTGATGAATTTCTTGCTCTTCACGGCGAAAAAAACCCTGAGTTTCCAGCAAGTCGAAAACAGGGGGCACAAATCCTTCATGCGCATTGGAATTGCCCAATTTGCCCGAAAATGCAGCCAAATAGCCTAATTCACCAGCAGCATTTTGAACCACCAATACGCCAAACATTTTGCCTATTGCGCCTAAACGCTCTTGGCGATCCAAACCAAAATCATGGCCAAAATCTACTTCGCTGAGGCGTTGCTGCAACAATTGAGCAGCATGTAATGCTAAAGGATGAACCTCATAATAAAAAGGAAATGTAAAACGTTTAGGTAGATCTTGAAACTCCTGTTTGAAAGGGATGAACATAAAACAAAGGTCAAAAAAAACGCCCTCGTTGGAGGGCGTTTCGCATTTCTTTTGAAAGAAATTATTTGATCACAACGTTTTTAGTTGTTGTAAGACCGTCTACAGTAACAGTAACGATGTAGCTTCCTTTTGCAACATTTTCAGTCGAGAAAGAAACAACTTGAGTTCCGTTAAGGTTAGTCATGTTTTTAGCAGCAATAACGCGACCTTGAAGATCCATTAAAGAAACTGCGTAATCGTTGTTTGTAGCTTCGAAAGAAACGTTTACTTCTGAAGATGCAGGGTTAGGGTATACGTTCATTGCGATTGTAGCTAACTCATCCATTCCAAGAGCACCTGTTTTGAAAGCACGTGTGTCAAGTGATGCGAATTCACCACCAGAAGCGATTGTCGTACCGTTTGCATCTACCAAAGAGTAAGCGCCGTTACCATAAGAACAGCAGATACCATCTCCGTAAGTATCATAGATTTCGAAAGTATAACACTGTGATGGGTTCAAAGTAACCAATTGTGGAGCTTGAACGGTAGTACCAGCTTGGCCAGTTGTCATGTCATTCCAGTTACCACCACCTTGTGCTACAGTTGCACCAGCGCTATTTTTGATAGCCCAAGATGTTTCAGAAGCGTAGTAGTCAGTAGTGATGTTTACAGTAACATACTGAGAAACTGCGTTTGCTGCAGAAGCAACTGTTGCGTTCACACCGTTGTTAGCTGCAGAAGCATCTCCAGCTGTAGTAACCGTAACAACAAGCGCACCACCTGTGAAGTTAGCGATTGGCGAACAAGTAACGTTTGCTACACCGTATGTAGCGAGGTTGCCACTGAACGTTCCCGTAGAAACTGTAGTACCACCTTGAGTAATGGTAACAGTTGCTGCAGTAAGTGCAGATGTACCGTTGTTTTGGATTTGAACAGACGGCGTGTAGGAACCTTCACAGTGTACCAAAGAGCCTGTGTAACCTAAAGCCGCTACGTCTGCAGGAGCAGATGCAGGAGCAGGACAATCAGAAACAGATGCATACAATTCAGTAGCATCGCCTTGACCTACTTCTTCGATAATGCGGTTAGGGCAAATACGGTAGATCGTTGGGAAATATGCGATGTTGTAATCATTGTTGATTTGGTTAGCCAAAGCAGATGCTGGGTTAGCCATTGGGAATTGGATTTGATTACCAGCAGCTGGCTCAATCCAGTTTCCGATTGAACCTGAACCATCTAACATAGTTGCATCGGCAGTAGATCCGTCACCTTCGATCCAGATTACCATTACGTCGTCTGTAGTAGAAGTAGCTACACCAGGAGCACCAGCTGGGCCGTGAGCAGCATAAAGGTCTTCTAATGCACCAGAAAGGTGGTAGTTCCAACATGGGCCACACCAAGTTGCAGACACATCTAAAAATACAGTGTATCCCTGGTCAAGGTACTGATAGAGGGAGTAAGACCCGTTACCAGCAGAACCAGCGGTAGATAACCATGACTGGTATGCAGTCACAGTGAAGTTTGGAGCAACACTACCAGGAGCTAGCTGCGCATTCGCACTAACACCCGCAAGTAACATCGCAGCTGAGAATAATAGTTTTTTCATGCGTTAAAATTTAAGTTTGCGTAAATATAGAGAATTTCCCGTCAAGGAAAAAATACTAACCTCATAAAAGAAAAGAAAATATTTATTTTTTCTTGAGTTGCTCTTTGATGAAGAGCTCGATGGCACCCACCATTGATGGCGCTTTAGGGTGAGGCGCATGGACATCTAGGCGCAAATTGTTTTTAAGAACCGCATTTGCTGTGGTTGGCCCAAAAGCAGCAATTGCGGTGCTGTTTTGCTTGAAATCTGGAAAGTTCTTGAACAAAGACTCGATCCCGCCGGGGCTAAAAAAGACCAGCATGTCGTAATAAACATCTTCCAAATCTGATAAGTCTGCCGCTACGGTGCGGTACAAAATAGCCTTGGTAAAGGGAATGTTATATTTCTCGAGCGTAAGCGGAATGTTGTCTCGTAGAATGTCTGTGCAAGGCAAAAGGAATTTCTCGCCCTTTTGCTTTTTCATGAGTTCGGCTAACTCATCTATGGTTTGCTTGCCAAAAAATATTTTACGCTTGCGGTAGGTTACATATTTTTGAAGGTAAAGGGCAACAGCCTCTGTGATGCAAAAATATTTCATGGTATCTGGAACCTCAAAGCGCATGGCTTCCGACATTCTAAAAAAGTGATCGACAGCAACCTTCGAGGTCAAGATAATTGCCGTGTGGGTAGAGATGTCTATTTTTTGAGAGCGGAAGTCTTTAGGATCAACTCCTTCTACTTTTATAAACGGACGGAAATCTATTTTGAGCTTGTATTTATCAGCTAAATCAAAGTAGGGAGATTTGTCGCCTTCTGGTTTCGGCTGAGAAACTAAAATGGTCTTGATAGCCAAAGTTTACGTTTTAATTAATTGTATTCGCCCGAAAACCAACGCCATACAAAGAGGATGGGTAGGATTTCCAAAGTGCAAAGGTACAAAATTAAATAATACCATTCCAAATTCGCCTGAAGACAAGCCCGGCCTGCCTTTAACAAACGCCAAGCATAAGCCACAAAAAATAAAATCACAAAGCTATATTGAAGCGCAACTTGTGCTTGACCGTATATCAAGTAGAGAAAAGACAAGCCGAGATAAACCAGGCCAATAAAAGACCATACTTGTTTGTTGATTTCTGCAATACCGCTCACTAGCTTCCAGTTGTCAGTGAGCAATAAAGCGAGTCTGAAATTCAAGAGCTGAAAAAGTAAAAAACCAAACACGAAAACGAGCGCAAGTAATAGTGCCTCTGAACGGTCAAAGTAAGAATTGAGGATTAAGTAAGCGCTTAAGGTAAAGGAAATGATAAAGTTGCTAAGCAATAAGGATTGGGTCTCGGGTCTGATTTTTTCATCGTCAAAACCAAAGCTTTCGACACGGCTTAGCTTCCAAAAGCGTTTCCATGACAAAGATAAGGCGTCGGGTGTGGACATGCGCGCATAGGCTATGAACGTAAGGGAAAGCAGCGAAATGAATAACAAATAGCTATTCATTTGGGAAGCCCTTTCGACAAGTTCAAATCTTGGCATACGCGGAATTTAGTGTACAAAAATAATTCAATTTTTCATGCTACAGCTGCACAGATTATTGCGTACTTTTGTCGCACAAATCAATCAGTATGAAAACCGATTTATACCAGCACCCAGACTACTTCAACATGGACGACCTGCTCTCTGAAGAGCACAAACTTGTTCGCGATGCAGCTAGAGCTTGGGTCAAAAAAGAGGTCTCGCCAATCATCGACGAGCATTACGAAAAAGCCACTTTCCCTATGCACATCCTCAGTGGGCTTGGTGAAATTGGTGCTTTTGGGCCCTACATTCCAGAAGAATACGGCGGGCCTGGTCTCGACCAAATTTCATATGGTCTGATCATGCAAGAACTCGAGCGCTGTGATTCAGGCTTGCGTTCAACTGCCTCTGTGCAATCATCTTTGGTCATGTATCCGATCTGGAAATACGGATCTGAAGCACACAAACAAAAATATCTTCCCAAGCTTGCTTCTGGCGAAATGATGGGTTGCTTTGGGTTAACTGAGCCAGACTACGGCTCTAACCCAGGCGGCATGATCACCAATTTCAAAGATGCTGGCGACCACGTTATTTTGAATGGGGCCAAAATGTGGATCTCCAACGCTCCGTTTGCAGATATCGCTGTTGTTTGGGCCAAAGACGAAAGTGGTCGCATCCACGGCATCATCGTGGAACGCGGTATGGAAGGTTTTTCAACTCCAGAAATGCACGGCAAACTTTCGTTGCGTGCATCGGCAACGGGCGAACTCATCTTTGACAACGTTAAAGTTCCTAAAGAAAACATCCTGCCCGGCCGTTCAGGTCTCGGCGCTCCACTTAGTTGCCTAGACTCCGCACGCTTCGGTATTGCTTGGGGCGCTTTAGGTGCTGCCATGGATTGCTATGACCAAGCTTTGCGCTACTCGAAAGAGCGTACGCAATTCAACGTTCCAATTGGCGCTTTTCAGTTGATTCAGAAAAAATTAGCTGAAATGATTACCGAAATCACCAAAGCACAACTGCTTACACTTCGTCTTGGCCAATTGCGCAACGAAGGCCGTGCAACATCGGCTCAAATCTCTATGGCCAAGCGCAACAACGTAGAAATTGCCCTCAACATTGCACGAGAGGCGCGTCAAATACACGGCGGAATGGGGATCACAAGCGAGTACTCCATGATGCGTCACATGGCCAACCTCGAATCTGTGGTTACTTATGAGGGTACGCACGACATCCACTTACTCATTACTGGAATGGATGTAACAGGTATTCCTTCTTTCACTAGAGAAATGCCCAACCTTTAAATTATTAGATATCTTCGCTTTCGGAAAGCGCATCTCCTCGCAAGAGGCGGATGCGCTTTCTTGCTTCTGCACCGAACAAACTTGATTTATATTCCATCAAGAGTCTTTTGTACAGTGCCTCTGCCCCGGTCTTATCTATGATCCGAAGTTCCGTGATTTCAGCCATCCTAAACAACGCGTCATCGGCTAAAATATCGCTTGCGTATAATTTGAGGAGGTCTTCGTAATAACCTAAAGCACGCTGCCACTCGCCGCGCTGCTCCATTGCTTGGCCTTTTCGAAATAAAATTTCGTCGGCTAAAGAATGATAAGGGAAGGCACTTTGAATGCTGTCAAACAAAACAAAAGCTGAGTCATATTTATGCTGCGCAATCATGCGGTCTGCGGTAGCAAACCAAAGCATCACTTGATAATTGCTGTCGAGACCATAATTGTCTGTGATGAAAACCGACAGTTGGATGGCATCGTTGGAAATAAAGCGTGAGGTGCCTTCTTTCAAGACGTCAAGTTGAGATTGCGCAAATTCAAATTCTCCGTCGTAATAAAAAATCTTGGCGTTTTTAAATTTGGCTTCTGCGCCAATGCTTTCAAACTTGAAATCATTGTCAATTTGCATGTAGATCAGTGAAGCTTCCCAGATATCTCCGCCCAACACCTGGACGTCCGCAAGAAGCATTTTGGCCTGAGCGCGCTGGATGTCTGTCAGGCCCGCAGTGCGAATCAACTGCTGCAATTCTTCTAATGCAGTTGTGATTTGCTGCGCATAAAAAGCCCTGATTTCTGCGAGTTGAAGCGAAACCTGAAAAGTAACACGGCTCTTGCCTAAACGATTCAGCGCAAGCTCAAAATCTGTAATGCATTGCTGGATTTCTTGCTCGTTGAAGTTTCTAAATTGTGTCACTTGAATAAAACGAGAATTGAGAAGTGCTTGTTGCGCATCGTAAAAATGAGGGAGTTCAGGCCCTAAATCAATCACGTGCTGAAAACACCTGTTGGCCTGATCAAAAACGCCATTTTCTACACAAATTTGTCCGAGTTCTAGTACTTCACGGCCATCGCTTTTGGTGCGCTTGTCTAGCGCAATAACTTGTGAAACGGCTCCTGTAAAATCGCGACTTTGCACGAAAAGCCATATTAACATTTGTTGAAAGACCAGAGGGGCGCCGGGTTGTTGCAGGCGTTGTAAAAGCACCTCTTTGGCCAATAAAAAATCTTGGCTCGTTGCTTGTGTCAAATCCATTCTCGAACCTACAGCCTGCTCGATGGGCTCTAAAACACTCGGTTGTTGAGCCAAATAATCGAGATAGGCACCTAACATGGCGCGCTTGTCTCCGACCAAAGCATAATAATCGGCAAACTGAAAATTGAATGGATAGCTGGGGCTCAACTTCTGGCCTATGTCGAGCGCCTTTTTGGCATAATCAAATTTCCCCTTAGCAGAAAAGGCCTGATAAATTGCTATGGTCTGGCCCGGGTTTGGGTCTATTTCCGCTATTAATTCTTCATATATTTTCTTCGCTTTGGCTAGATCTTCTTGGTCTTCATAAAACTGCCCTGCCAACATCCTCACCTCAAAGTCTTGCTTGTTAAGGCTTATCTGCTTGCGCAATA
>JACCDW010466659.1_pt1 | contig 10123 bp, 4 predicted proteins | sample 7449781 | NCBI WGS metagenome assembly JACCDW01 (sample SAMN15323449, study PRJNA562643) | freshwater metagenome | isolation source: river surface water | place: USA:Blue River Watershed | collected 2017-08-18 | reverse complement strand
TGCGGCTCGTCCTTGATGTTGGAGATACGCACAGGCGTCTCCTTGTCAATCATCAGTTGGACTTCGCCGTTTTTGTTGACGCGGTAGTACGGCACATAGGTGACGGCTTTCAGCTCCGCTGCTTTGGCCGGGGTCAGCACGCCTGTTTGGACAAGCCAGTCCAGCAAGTTCGCGTTGTACTGCTGGTATAAGTCCTTGGCTTTCTTGAACGCGTCCTTGGCGACAGGATCAGCGTTGACCTTGGCCATGGTAGCCAGATACTGCGACTCAGCCTTGGCCGGGTCTTTCACATACAGCTTGTTCCAGCCCACAGATCGTGCGCGTTCACCCGCCAGATACTCCGTGAACATGTTCTCCAGCTCAGACCCTTTGGCGATTTTGGCTTCGCTAAGCGCCTGCGCAATGTCAGCCATGTTGACGCCCTTGGTGCTGCGGAAGATGCTCTGCGCCACGCCGTCTTTCTTGGTTATCTCCAACCGCACCGGGCCGGTGATCAAGAACTGCTGGGCAAACTGGCTGACCTGAGAGCCGTAGTTCATCAAGTATTCAGCGTTCTGGGCTTCCAAGTCACTGATCACGCCAGCGCTCTTGCCCTGCTTCACGGACTCACGCAGTGCCGCCCAACGGTCCACCATCTGAACCCGGCCAGCCAAACCAAAGAAGTTACCCAAGAACTTGTCAGCAAAGCTGGGTTCTTGCGCCACAAACGATTCGCTCTTGGCGCGCTGGCGACGGAACGCAATCTGGCCATCCGCAGCCCGGTACGGACCAATCTGACCGCTGGCAAACGCTTTGCGCGACTGCTGGAGCATGTAGAACACGTCAGACGTGGACAGCCGGGGCAGCTCCATAAAGCCCATATCCCGTAGCCCGCCACGCAGCAGACCGACAAGTTCTTTAAGCCAGCGTCCGGCTTTCTGCCGGAACGATTCGGTGACCCGCGCCTCTTCAGTATGCGCAATGATCTCGCGCAGAGCCTGAAGCTTTTGCACTTCTTCGCTGCGCCCCAAGGCGGCATTGGCCTGAACAGTGTTCAAGACTTCCGAAACCAGCGGCTTGCCGCCCACGGTTTCAGCCAGCGCAATCACGTCGGTGTCCTGCGCAAACTTATTCAGGCGCTCAGCGCCGATCACCGTGTCGATACCGTAGTGACCGATCAGTTCGTGTGCAATCGTTTCTTCAAGATCACGGGTGCTGGCGTGTTGATCGCCAACCACCAGCACAGTACCGTCAGAGAACACAGCGCCCTGCACCATACCGTCCACAGGGTCCACACCCTCGCGTGCCATTTGTTTGAGCAGCTTGAGCGGGATGTCACCTGCCGTGGCAGCGTAGACAAACTTCACGTTGCTGGGCAGCTTCAGGCCGTCAATGACCTTCTGGGCTTGGGCAGCATCGACAGCACCCTCGGCACGCTGGCCGCGTTTGCGGAACACAGTGTCGCCGTCAAAATCCGCCGGGCCTTCCTGTTCGGAGCGGAGCGCTTCTTGAACATCTTTTAGTGAGCCACGGTACTTTGCAAAGGCTTCCTGCTCACGTTTGGTGGCGGCTTTGCTTTCTGCCGAGGAGGTCACCATGCGCCTGGGGGCGGCTGTCTGCTTGCGCGTTACTTGCGTCGTGCGCTTGCTGGGGACCTCTTGCTTACCGGCGGTGGGCAGTACTTCTTGGAAGTAAGCAATCTGCTCTTTCAGCGTGGCCTTGTACTCGGGGGTCTTCTTGCCCAGCTCAATAGCTTTTTCCAGACGGGCGGTGCCCATCTCAGCACGGAACGCAACCACTTCTGCGTTGTCAGCACCCTTTTGTTTCTTGAGCGCATCAAGGCGGCGGATCAAGCCGTTACTGAACTTCTCGTACTCCGGCTCTTTCTCGCCAAGCTGCTTTGCCAAGTCGCGCATCTTCTGCGACTCTTCGGCTTCTTTGCGGACATCGCCAGATTCAATCCGCTTGGCGGTGGCGGCCATGCGGCTCTTGGCCTTGGGTTTGCGGGCTTCAGCTTCCGCCTCCGCACGCTTTTTCTCCCGCTCCACGCTCGGCTTCTCAAGCGGCGTCGTCTTGTACAGGCTGTTCTGAATTTCCAGAATCTGGTCGCGGACAGGCGTGACCTTGCCTTCCAGTAGCTTGTATTTGTTTTCCAGCGCAGTAATGCGGCGCTGGAGCTGGTAGCGCTCACTGGCGTCCATGGGACGCTCGGCAGGAACCTCGCCCTTACCCAGCTTGGCTTGCAGCGCAGCGGTTTTCTCGCGCATAGTGGGCGTGGCAATACCGGACTCCAGCGCGGCAACGGCTTCGGAATGTTCCGCCGCCGTCTCCACAAGCTGTTGGTACAGCGATTTCTTGGCATTGCCCTGCGGGGTCGTAACCTTATTCATCAGCGGCGCAACTTGGTCAGCAACCCACGCCAGCTCCACCGTTGCAGGACCGCCCTTGTCGTAGAGCGCCTGTAGTTCTTTGTTAGGGTACGTGCCGTTCTTAAAGCGCGCCCGGGCTTCTTGGTCGTAGATGTCGCTGAACAAATCGGCACGTTCGCGTTTAATACCGGCAGAGTCCAGCCGAGACTCCAGAAGATTAATCAGCCGCTCGCGCTCACTGGCCTTCTCATCCAGCGTCTGTTTAAGCGACGTGCGGTCTAGCTGTCTGCTGATGGCCAGCATTGTGGCCATGTCGCCACGGCGTTCAGCTTCTTGGAAAATGTTGTGCGGGCTAAAGATGTCCAGCACCGCAGGCTTGAGCGTTGGACGACCCAAGTTTTCTTCCGCCCGGGACAGTGCACCGGCGGCCTTGTTGTGCGCATCCAGTGCTCTGTACAGATCGGGCGTTTTTGTATCTTTAGCCTGCGCCAGTTGTGTGACCTTCTGCTCCGCCGCACCCAAGGCAGCACGCGCCGTTTCAAGGGACTGAACTTGTGCAGGCTTGACTACTTCTTGCGCTTTGGGCTCCGGGGCAGGGGCAGGCTTGCCTTCCATATAGGCTTTTTGCGCTTGCTCTTCGGCTCGGGTTTCTTGTTCCCGAGCTTCTTGCTCCGGAGTGCGGGCGGGTGTGGGTCCGCCAAACAGCTCCCGAGTTTGCCCAACTTGTTCACGCGAAAGGCGCAGCTCTTCAAACATCGGAGCGCGGGCTTGCAGATCGCGGACTTCAGCCAGCTTCTTAGCCGCACCGTCCCAGTCTCCAGCAGCCAGCAGTTTCTGACGCTCAGCCTCGGCTTTCTTAAGCCGCTTATCAAACTCAGGCTGGGTCTCCGATACGCCGCCGCGATCTTCAATCGCCTTGGCCAGCTCCGCCATCTGGGCTTCGTATTGCTGACGCTGGGCGTCCAGCGCCTCTTGCTCATCAACGGAGGCCGTGCTCAGCTTGGTTGTCAGCTCGTCGTGCTGTTTGCGCAGCGTATCCAACTGGCCCATCATTTGGGCAACAGGCGATAGCTGGTAAGGTTGTGCGCCGGGCAAGTCGCTGGCTAGCGGGCGGGCAGCCGTGGGCTGTGCTGCCGCTGCCTCAGTCTCCAATGCCGACAGCCTGTCGGCATACATCTTATCAATCGCCCCTTTGCGTTTGGCGTACTCTTGCGCCACCGGGGCAAACTGAGTCTTAACAAACTCGTCGCGCTTGGCCTTGGCTTCTTGGTATGCCTGCTTGGTTGCCTCGTCTGCACCCTTCTTTGGCTGCAACGCTTTTAACTGCGAATCAAGCGCCTCTTTCTGCTGACGTAGGGTCTGGAACTGCTCGTCCAATTGCATCAGGGCTTGCGGGCTGGTGCGCTCAGCTTCGGCTTGTTGCTCCGCTTGACGTGCCGCTTCTTGCCGGGCAGCAACATCGGCTTGGCTTTCCTTGGTTCCAAACGCAACGTTTGTGCCGCCGGTAATGGCTGCACCGCCCAACCCGCCCTTCAGGCCAGCGTCAATAAACCGGGTGAAGTTTTCTTTGGTGAAGAACTCTTTGTTCTCGTCCACAAACTTGGTTGCCGCTGCGCTGGACATCTCCTGCACAGCTTCCGTGCCGCCCTCGGTCAGGAAGCCCTCAACGGCTCCTTTACCCGCACGCTTGTACCAAGCGCCCACAATCTCTTGACTGGGGATACCCGCAGACTGAGCTTTGCGCAAAAGGCTCAGAGGCAGCAACGCATCCAGCACGGCGTTAAAGCCACCGCCGACAAGTGCTGCGCCAAGGTCCTCTTTCCCGGTCTCTTGCAGGACGCTCTGATAAACCTCCGGGATGTTCTGTGCCGCCGATCCAGCCAGTGCACCTGCCGCCTGATACCTTAGCGCAACTTGTTGGGCAGCTTTCACGCCCTGATCCAGCGCGGCCTTTTTGATGCCTTCAATGGCTTCGGCGGTAAGCGCGCCCTTGGCGCTGGCTTGGGCAACTTGCTGCGCAGCCGTTTGTTTTGCCGCTTGGAGAGCAGCAGCCGTAGCCGGACGGGCCAAGATACCGGCCAAACCGCCAGTAAACAGCGACGGGAGCAGGGAAGGGATCGACTCGCCCACCGCCTCCGTGATGTAGGTCAGCGCGTCACCGGGGCTCTTGATGTCCGTAAACGACGCGATGGCCGCAGGATACTGCTCTTGGATTTTCTTCTGGGTAGCAGCGGCTTCGGCAAGCTGCGCCTGCGCATACTCGTCAGCACCGACAGCACGCGCGGCCATGGCGGGCAACACGTCCCCCAGCAGCATGCCGGTCTGCGCAAACCCTCGCTTGACTGACGGAATGAAACCCGTCTGCGGGGTAGGCTGGGCGGTGGGAGCTTTGAAAGCGTCGGGATAGAGCGCTGCGGCGGCCATCAGCGCCTGTTCGGGGGTTTCCCCCTCTTTCATAGGGAAGAACGTACCGTCAGGCAACTGAACATTTTGAGCCATAGCACTCACCGAATTTTTAGGCCGGGGCGCTACTCCCGGCAAAGCGCACTAACTTAATCTGGACGGACTCGCACCGAACCCGGTGCTGCCGCAGCAGGATTATTACCCGGCGCAGTGGGGATTGCAAACTGCCCGATGAACTGCGAGTAGGACAGAACTTCAGCACCCGGAGCCTTTTGCGCAGCCACAAGATACTCGGTGTAAGCCTTCTTCGGGTCAAATTTGCCCGACTGAATTTCGGCCATCTTACGCAAACCGGCCTCAATATTGCCCCCGCCCAGCAGCAGTGCCAGACGTTCGTTCCCGGAAGGCGCAGCCGCCGCGCGCTCGCGGCTGGCCATTTCTTCGCGAGAGGTTATGGCGCGCAGCTTCAGCTCCACCATCTTTACGGCTTCGGCGCGGTTGACGCCGTACATCTGCATGTTAGATTTGATCAGGTCTTCCTGACCGCTCAGGGCAATGTTCTTGGCTTCGTTGCGCTCTTTGAACAGCTCACGCGCCGACAGCTCGTTGCGCTGGGCATCAACCTCTTCCAACCGATCCCGAGCCTCCGCCAACTTGTCCTTGGCGCTTTGCAGTTTCTCCAGCCCGGCAGCGTACTGCTCGGTACCCACACGCAGACCTTTGCCCACAGCCGTGCCCAAGCCGCCGGGGGTGGACATGATGGCAGCGCCAGCTTGCAGCAGCGCCAGACCAGTCTGCTGGTCTTTCATCTTGCCCAGCTCGCCCTCGCGGGTATCCAGACGCTCTTTGCGACCCTTGTAGATGTCCGAGAACTGCTTGTGAATGGCTTCCAGTCCTTTGACCTTTTCTTCTTGGGCGCGAATCCTGTCTTGGGTAAGCTGCATGAGCGGGGCCGCAGCCGGGTTCTCACGCTCCTGAGCCAACGACATCTCACGGGACACCATGGCGTCAATATCCAACGGGGCAGGGGCGGCAGCAGCCGCGCGACGTTGCGGCGCAGGGGCAGGAGCGGGGGCAGGTGCGGGAGCAGGAGCCGAAGCCGCCGCAGAGGGTTCAGCACGGCTGGCAAACATGCGCGCCAGTTTGGCTGTTTCGGCGCTTGCCTCCGCGTTGTCAGCCATAGGGGCTGGAGCCGTCATGCTCTGTCCCAGCGCACCAGCCGGGGCTACTGTCTCCACCGGTTGACGGCTGCGGTTCCAACGCTCAACACTTTGCCGCGCCGCAGCAAGCGAACTCTCAGCAGCGGCAGCCTCGGCCAGAGCAGCTTGGTAGCCTTGCGGGTCCATTTGACGCTGGCGCAGGCCGTACGTCATGAGTTTTTGGCGGGCCGCCGCAAGACGTGCTTGGGCTTCATTGGCAGCCCCTGCGCCAGACTCTGTATACAGATTGCCCGTCGTCATGCCGGGAATGGTGAAGTCAGGGGCGGCAGGCATTCCGCCAAACTGATACCGCTCCACGTCGCCACCATCGGCAAAGGCCACGATACCGCCACCAGCAAACTCCATCTCGCCAACCGGCAGGCGGGCAATACCCTGATCTTCCGGAAGCACTTGCGGAGCAGCCATCTGGGCAAGCTCTTGGTCAACGACTTTGGGCTGCTCAGGGGCCTGCATCTGCGCGCCTGCGCGCATCTGCTTGCGGCGGTTGGCCTCCGACACTGCCAGCGCCATGATGTACGGGTCTTCTTTGTGCATCGCAGCATACTGCTGCAACGCTTGGTCCGGCAGCTTGGCCAGCCGCGAGGTGATCTGCTCAATGTTCATCATGGCGTGAACCTCAAATCTTGGTCAGGGCCAACTCGGCAAGACCGGCAGGCTGCTTTTTCTTTTTAACCGGTTTGGCTTTGACATCGGTGATGCTTGCCAGACCACCCTCTTTGAAGAGCTTGGACGCACCATACAGCGCCGTGCCTGCACCTGCAAGCTGAGACAACGTGCTGGGCTGTCCACCGTACAGGGTCTGGACCGTACCCATCGGAGTGCCACGCAGGATGTTGGACATGAACTCAAGCTGCTGGTACGGATACCGCTGTTGGTTCATGAAGTCTTGATACTGCTGGGTCAGGCGTTGCTGCTCAAGCTGCTGTTGCTGGCCACCCAGTTGCGCCTGCTGCTGACCCACAGCCAGACCCTGCGTGATGCCGGTGCGGAACTGGTCTGCCGCGCGGTCATACGCGGACTGCAGGCCGCGAGCTTGGATATCACCCAGTTGAGAGCGCAGCCCGCGCTCGCGCTCGGCACGCTGAATGCCTTCGCGATAGCCGCCAAAAGCGCCTGCCTGAGTGGCCTGTGCCTGCTGCTGTAGCCCCAATAGCTGAGATGCGCGCGCAGCCTCCAACTTCTCACGGTCCACCACGTTCTGCATGAACGGCGACATGTAGCCGCCCACCTGCCGGGCAAAACCTTCCGGTCCGGCGTCCATGCGCGAAACACCCGTGAATGCTTGCTGTTGAAGCGGTGTGAAACCTGCAACCCGCTCGCCGCCGTACTGCTGATACTTGTTGGCGTTGATGTCAGTGAGCGCCTCGGCCTTGCCCAGCAGCTTCTGCGCTGACGGTTTGGCCCAGTCCGGCAAGTCAGAAATCTGCGTCTGTGTAGCTGGTGCACTGCCACCGCCACCGCTGTCGTAAACCCGCCGAGTGCTGGTTAGGCGACCGCCTTCACCGTATCCGTCAAACTTGCTCGGGATGATCATTTGGTCACCTCAAAAAACTTTTGGTACATCACGCTCTGTACCTCGTAACCGTGACTTTGCGCCGACTTGCGCCAGCCGGGGCGTCCAACAAATTCGATGCCTGCGCAACCAGCGGACTTGGCCGCCTCTTCAAGCACCTTGTACATTTCGTCTTCCACAAGATGCATGTGGTTGGGTTCGCCCGCGCAGTACTGCACAGTGAGCATCTTGCACTGCGGGTAGGGCTTCACTTCCCCAATCACATGTCCGTAGACCACGCCGTCTTTGTGCACGGCCCACATGTGCATCTGCCCATTGAGCAGAAACCGCACAATGTCCTCAACTCGCGCACGTCCCCGAGTCCAGTTAGCGGACTCCTCCAGATACGGCATGAGCGCTGTGACAGCGCTCATCAACTGGCTGACAGGGACGAGGCTGATATTCATGCGGGCAGCAGCTTCTCGGTGCGGGTGTCAACCGCCACCTTGTTCTTGCCAACGGTCTTGTTGCGGGCCTTCTGCACGCGGTCCATCATGGCGTACAGCTTGCGCGCGCCAGCTTCCGTCGAGCCGTTGCCTAATTCAGAGACGATGCGGGCAGGCACCACGAACTCACCATCGGCAAGGCGCGCGGGGCGCTTGTCTGCAATGGTCGCAGGGATGTCATCGCTCACACCATCACCGGGGCCGCGCAGCAGACGCCCACCATCGGAGTAGTCACCCAGATGCGAGATACCCCCTGCGGCCATATCCATTTCCACAGGTACTTCAGAAAGCTGCGTGTAGGACTGCGTTTCGGGGTCGTAGGTATAGCTAAAAGGATTTGCGCGTGCACCTGCGCCACTACGCGCTTTAAGCGCCTCTACCAACCGCCCCATCGAACCGCCGCCAGCTAATGTGGCAACACCACCTTCGGCCAGCCGCGTATAGCGGGGGTCAAAATACATCTGTTCTGAAGAGCTGCTGGTGGGAGCGTACGCTTGTCGGCCCGGGTCGTATGCGTACTGGTAGGGGTTCGGGCCGCTACCGGTATATGCAGGCTGCTTCTTGGGCTCTTGGAACATCAACGGAGCGGCGGCCGCCGCAGCGTATTTAAGGTTGCCCGCGTTGAACAGCTTGGACGGGTCTTTGGAGATGGCCTCAATGCCCGCGCCAAACCTGTCCATTGGCGTAAAAGAAGCCATCCGGGCGTTGGTCAGTGCGTCAGAACTCAAGCTGGCTGCTTGCGGTGCAAACTCTGCGCCGGTCAAAGTGCCGGGAAACATTGCACGACTCGCGTTAGCTGCGGCATCCGCGCTAAGACCAGCGGCCTGCCCAGCAAAATCAGCACCAGTCAGCGTGCCGGGAAAACTAGCAGCTTGGGCTATCGGAGCTTGTGTAGCTATTGGCCCCACGTCAACCACAGGCGGTAGCGGCTGCCCAGCAGCAGCGCTAAGCTGCGCAGTACCGGCACCACTCACAGCACTGCCAAGTCCGGCACCACCATAAGCGCCAAGACCGGCCATCAATCCACGCTTTAGGCTGCCGGTAGCAAGACCAGTAGCCGCACCCACGCCAAGTCCTGCGGTCAAAGCAGAACCAAACAAACCGACTCCCGCAGGGCCGAGGGCTGCACCTGCAATCATCGGCAGGATGGCAGACAAAAAGCCTGCTTCAGGCAGACCCGTATCCGGGTTGGTAGTCAACGTGCCACCGTGTGCACGCGCAAGCGCTTGAAGCCCCGCAACTTCTTGCGGGGCCATATGGACAAGGGTGGTATCCGGCCCTCTACCCTTACTGGCAAGGTGCTGGGCGGCAAGTTGTAGGCTCATTGGTGCCTCGCGGAAAGGGGGTTAATTGAGTCTAACATGGGGGGTTCTCAGAGGCAATTACTGCGTCAGATCGTAAAAGGACAGAGAACCCACCACATCACCGGTGGTAGCGCCAGAAACCGTCCGAACGGCAACCGTGTAGATGTCGCTCACCCCGGCAATTGAAGCCCCCAACTGGAGGTCAAAGTTGTATCCGGTAGCGGCGCTAGTCGGCCCCACCCCACCCGAACCGGAGGCTGTGACGTAGTCGGTCTGGACGATGGTGCCCCCGGTTGTCGCGGTGGCCGCAACATCAAACTCCACGTTGGAGTCCGTCGGTACTGCCGACCATGACGCGCCCGTCAAGGTGGGGTTCTTGATCAGCGCCACCTCATAGTTCTGGCTGGTCGTCGGCAGCACCTGAACCCGGTTGGGCAACACCACAGCACCCGTGCGCCCGGAGGCCAACCGGATCGAAACCACCGGCAGGAAGGTCGTCCCAATGGTGCCAAGGATCGTGGTGCGCCGCGCCACATGGTCAATGGATGTCTGCTCAAAGCCGCCCTCAGAAATTACCGAGCAGCAGATAGCCTTCATGGAGGCTGCAACTGCCGACGTAGCCGTACTAATTTCGTAACGGACAGGCAGGATAGCCGTCGTCATGTATACGTTAGTAATCTCGTTGGCGTTATTAAACGTGTGGCAGACGATGTACTCGCCGTTGATGATGAAGCCACAGCGCACAGAGCCGACGCCCAGCCACTCAAAGTCCATCCACAGAATCTGCGCCTTGGACGGGTCAAGAGTCAGCCCAGACGCCCCGGTGCCATCCAGTTTGTCGCCGTTCCAG
>JACCDW010350421.1_pt1 | contig 10124 bp, 6 predicted proteins | sample 7449781 | NCBI WGS metagenome assembly JACCDW01 (sample SAMN15323449, study PRJNA562643) | freshwater metagenome | isolation source: river surface water | place: USA:Blue River Watershed | collected 2017-08-18 | reverse complement strand
GTCAACGATCACAAGCAGCTCGGGTAGCATGGACGGCCTCCAAAGGAATCTCTCTCATTATAGGTCTGCGGCTGTTCGCTGCACAAGCAAGGCAAGCGTCATTTCAAGCAGGTCGAAGGGCTGGAACGGGAGATGACTCATTTCAGATTTCCGCAAATCTGCCGATAGGGAAAAGGTCAAAGAAACCCAATCAGGATGTGACTGTGCATTTGAGATAAGACAAAACCTTCAGAAAAATGCCAAAGGAATCAACCGTCATATTTTTCGAAAGCTAGAGATGCCTGTGTTTGCAATCTTCGTTATCGAAAAGGATGAAAAATGGAAGCTGAAAGGCTCCCTCACCGACATGGGGGCGATTTTTGGCTTTTCCGTTTTGAATAGCCTTCCAGAAAAGGCGGGGGGCGTTTTTCCTGCCCTTTGCTACGCTTCGTCTGTTTTCAAGGACAGTACATTGCATGACATTGAAGAACTTTCGATGTTTGGTGTTCTGCCTGTCGTGGCTGTGACACCTCTGCCGTCCCCGGGACTGGCCAAAAGCCTTGCCTCCATCGATGGCCTTCGATGCGTGAATTCGGAAGAATTGAGCCTTGGCCGTCTCTATCGTGAGCTTCGTCTGCAGTTCGATCAGGCTCAAAGCAGGACGAAGCCGCTATGGATTGGGTTGGCGCTGCAGAAGGCTTTGAAGCGCAAGGACTGGTTGTCCATGCATGCCCTGGCCAAAAAACTGGAGGCTTTTGATCCCAATTCGGGCCTCTATTGGGCTGCCAGGAGTCTTTTTCATCTTCAAAAATACAAAGAAGCCTGGGTGGACTGTGAAAAGTTGCTGGAAGCAAAGCCTGGCTTCCTTGCGGCCAAAGCTCTGGCAGCTGAGCTTCATATGAAACTGGGACGTGCGAAAGAGGCTATGGCCGTCGCCAAGCCTGTACTCAAGGAATCCGGGGATAACCTGAATCACGTTTGCCTTGTGGGGAATCTCTACTTTGAAGCAGGCGACCTTAAAGAAAGTTCCAAGTATTTTAATATCGTGCTCGCCGAAAACGCGCAGCATGAAGGCGCTCAGCAAAGCGTCGCTATGATCAAGACGCTAGAGGGTGATACCAGCGCGCTCGAAGACCTTGTCAAGAGTGGCAAAGTCGAAGAAGCGATTATGATTTGCAATAACAAAGCCCTGGGTCTTGCGAGACAGAAAAAATACCAGGAAGCTGAAGCACTTTTTGTCCGATTTGCCGAGGTTTTTGCAGGCGATCCCGGTGTCTATAGAGTCTGGCAAAATCTGGGCGCCTGTCAGAAGCTGGCCGGGAAGTACGAGGCAGCCTTGGCAAGTTTTGAGCATTGTGCAAGCATAGCTCCGGCTGATTACACGAAGGCTCGCGAACAAATAAGCGAGTTGAAAAAAATCATGGCGACCCGAAAAAAGGTCTCATGAGACCTGCAGGGCTTCCTGGATGTCGAAGAAGTTCGGCTGGGCTTTGGTGTCAATTCCAAAGCAAATCGTGAACGGTTCTTGGGAATTATTATCCGTAAGCGACATATAATAGCCATTATTGCGAAACATGAAGCGGGCATCTGCCGTCCGGGCGGTGATCTTGAAAAGGCTTACGGAGTTGATCTTGTGGCCATTGTTGCCAAGGTTCTTTTTCAGAATCTTGATGAATTTCAAGATGAATTCTGTCCGGTCTTTTTCTGAGGGCTCAGTTTCTTTCTTTGGGTCGATCAGGTACTTGAACACGGAAGCGCTCCAATCCAGCCAGACGCTGATGTAACCGCGCGGTCCCACCAGATGAATGAGCAAAATGTCTTGAAAAGATGTCAGGGCCTTTGGAACCGCCGTAATCTTTGCTGGTTGGAAAGTGGAAGGCGCATGCGGTACCTGCAGATGGAGGCTGCCGATCAGAATTTTGAGCAGTCTGTAGTCCAATGAGTTGATGGCATTGGGGTCCAAAGATTTTGTAATGTTTTGAAAATGGACCGAGGTGGAATATCCCACCAGAAGATTCAGCTTTAATCCTTCGAATTCCAAAGCTGCGCAAAGGCTATTCTGAACTTGAGATTCTTTGATGCTGTGCTGGCCGCATAACGTCAGGAAAAGAGTCGGTTCAACCAGGAAACCCTTGGCATAAAAGCAAGTTTTGATATGACCAAAGACCTGGTTCATGAGTTCTCGCAGGACCTCGGCTATAATTTCATCCGTGATTTCGTTAGGCTGCATGGCCATCATCTTCTGCGAGATCACAGAAAGGCTGTCTTTGCTTCCCGCAAGGCCAACGACCCCACCCATGCCATTCGCCACGAAGTTGCAAGTGACGGCCACTTCGTTTTCAAAGTGAAAGGGAGGGGTCTTGATACTGGTTACCTTGAACTTGATCGTGGAATTTTCAAAAATTATCTTGGCCGATCCGAAGGAAAGATCACGCAGAAAGTCTTTGTGCACCTTGCGACCAAACCGCAGTATGGCTGAACGAACGACGGTTTCAAAGAACGGCTTCTCTGGAAAATCTGGAATAAGCTTGTAAAGGTTCTCCGGGTAACTCTTCAGGTTTCGTTCGGCGACCTGGGCCTGGACGCAAAGGAAGGGCGGGACTCGCAGTCCAGCCAGCTCGTATTGAATCTTGCCCGCTTCCTCAGCCTGCAAGGGGCCACCTACATAGAAGATGGTGACCGGCCCATCCAGGCAGGCTTGAATGGCCTTGGCGGCTTCCGTGAATGAGACAACTTTAAATTCAAAGTCAAAAGCGGATTGAAAGCTATGCAAGGCATTTTGCAGTTCGGTGATAATGCGTTTGTCCTGACTATAGATCACGACAGTATCCAAGCGAAGCTCCTTTTCCCGCTAGGTCTTAGGTATGGCCACATCTGTCGTCGCGGTACGCAGGCGAATCTCGATTGTGGTACCGTGCTGCACGGATCCGTTCTGCTGCTCGATGGATTCGATATGGATGCTGCCGCCGAACATTTCCAGGAAGGTCTTGACCAGGGGCATTCCAAAACCTGTGCCGGATTCATTGTTGGTGCCGCGGCGCGAGGTGTTGGCCTTCGGATCGAAAAGCAGCTGCAGAATATCTCGCGGAATCCCAATCCCCGTGTCCCGGATCGTGATCACGGCAAACTCATCGACGCGTTCAGCGTCCAGCGAAACCGATCCACCTTCCGCCGTGAACTTGATCGCGTTGGAAACGAGGTTATTGAAGATCTCGTGCGTGAGCGAGGTGCTGTCGGCCAGAACCAGGATATCGTTACTCTCTTGAATGAAACGCCACGATAGCTTCACACCCTTTTCAATGGCCTTGGTTTGGAAGAAGAAATCGATGTCCTCGAAAACCTTGCGTAAGGAGCAGGGTCTCAGTTCAAACTGAAGCTTTCCTGATCGGAAGGCTTCATAGCGACGAACCTGGTTGATGATGCCTTCAATGGAATCGGACGCGCGCTTTACTCGTTCCCATTGCTTCAGCTCATCGGGCTTCAGCTGGCTGCGGCGCGAGGCAAGGAAGAACACGGTCTTGATGATCGAAATAGGATTGCTGATATCATGGCAAACCATGCGCAGAAGATGCTGCAGGTTGTCGCGTTCGCGCGCTTTCATTTCCGCTTCGATGCGGCTTTGTTGGATTTCCTTGATGCGCAGGGCGAGTGCGATCGACATCAAGACCATTTCAAGCATATTCCCCATAAGTGGGGAGACGGCAACGAAGGTGCTTTTATTGATAATACCAACGTTGCCAAGAATCCAGACGGCCACACTGCTCGCCAGCGAACCCCAGCCGATTAGAAAGACAATGGCGGTACGGCCGCCCTTGCGAATGGCTGTCACTGCTCCCAGAAAGACGAAGAAGAGCGAGCACAAATCAAAGAGGCTCACGTAGCGCGAGAAGCTGAAGCCCCACGGGGTCATCAGGATAAGGAGCAGTATCACGGCCAAGGTCACAACCAGAAGCATCATCTTATCCAGACGCGGCGCGATGCGAGACAGGTTCAGAAAGCTTCGCGTGTAAAGCATAGCCGAGATCGCGGGCAGACAGATGAAAATGTGGGCGTCACGGGTGCTGGCCATAGGCCAAGGCAGGCCCCACATTTCCGCATAACCACCTTGCAAGATGGCGTTGATCAACATCGCCGCCGCGAAGAACACATACATCAGATAATCTTTGTAGCGGATGAAGATGAAAAGACAGAGGTTATAGACGAGCAGTGCAAAAAGACAACCGTAGTAAGCATAGAAGATCGAATTCTCAAGCGTTGTCTGATCCAGGTGATTCTGATCATCGAGCACCAGGAAATTGATGGCAAGCTGCAGATCGCTCTTGATACGGAAGTAAAGCGTCAGGTCCTGATTCTGTGGCAATTCAAAGCGACCAAAGGGCATCCGGGTATAAGGATCGCGTGGCTTAAAGAGGGTGCCTATATTTTTAGCTGCTATTTGCTGATCACCATGCCAAACAAAGACCTCGAAGTGATAAAAATCAGGTCGGAGCGACCCCACAATCCAGGACAGACGCGGACTTTCATTGCGCAAGGAGACCTTGAACCAGATGGTGCTGCGCGTGAAACCGAAACCGCTCTTGCGTAAATCGGAACTTGGAATGAAGGAACCCGCCCTATCAATGTTGCGTATATCCTGGATGGAATAGCGACTTTCCTTATCCTCAAACGCGCTAATGTACGGGATCACATCATATCGACCCTGCGCTCCCGAGAGAACAAGAGTATTGGCTGGCAAGGGTTTGACCCATCCCAGGAGCAGCCATATCAAGATCCCGATGTTAAGGGCGGAGAGCATAAAATAATCCCATTGATTCTGATAAGTTCTCGGTTTTTGCACGGAAAAGTTAAGACGGTCAAGGCCCAGCTGCTAAAGAGGTCTTTCCATTGCTCCTTCCTTCCAGCCGGAAAGTCTGGCTTTCTTGCTTGATTTCCCTTTTTGACCAAACGCTTCGCAGCCCGATTTCATGTAGCTGAACTTATTGCCTGGGGCGGGTTCTGTCCGAGAACTGTGAAAAATGTTTATAATAAAGACCACAGATATGAAGACCTATCTTCTTGAAAAGGATGGCTATGAGCAGCGCGCCTGTTTCCCTGGCATTTACTGAAGACATGCATGGATACTGTGATTTCAATGGGGCCACCCAGGATTTCGGCCGTGACGATCAAAGTTGCTACGAATCAGCCTTTCAAAAAGGTCAGTCCCAGGGACGCGCCGTAAAGTTTCGGTTGACGATCCAGATTCCCGACATCGATCGCTTCGTGAAAGATCCTTCATTGCAGGCGGAAGCGATTGGCAAAGTGGAGGCTGATGAAGCCGGTGGCGATCTACAGGTGGAAAAAGGCACCTTCAATCTCTTCGTGCAACCAGCGCCCGATCAGGCCAGCACGATTGCGCGCGAGATGCACTATACTCTTTATCTGCGTAATAAAAAGGGCGAGCCCTGGACTTTTTATGGTTACAAGACTGTTCGCGATGGCGCGATGGCTGAAGTCTGGAACCAAACGACCACTCTTTATACAAGGCTCTGGAAAGGGCATTCTGAAAAAGCTCCGGACAAGGTTGCAGCGCAAGGTATCCTGCATCTCACGCCCGAAGATTTCGCCCGTCAGCTGACCACCTTCAAAAGTTCCGGTCGCACCATTTTGGAGCGCGCTCGTGCGCTCACGTTGTTTGGTGGTGAATTTCTAGGCAATCTGTGGGCCTCGTATGCTCCCGGGTTCATGCAATCGGAACCGGAACTCTGGTCACAAGTCGCCATTCCCGTTCATACCGAACGTGGCGTGAGCGATGCCACCATCAGCCATCATGGGTTTGATACTAAGGACGGTTTGAGTCTTGATTTGCAGAGGTTTCATCGCAAAGATTGTGAAGATGTTGTGGTGCTGCTCCACGGGTTGACGACCTCGACCGACATGTTCATCATGCCGGAACACCAGAACCTTGTCGATTTCCTTCTGGACCATGGTTATGGCGATGTCTGGTCGCTCGACTGGCGTGGAAGCGGGCGCTTCAACTATAACCTTGAGCCGCATCGCTTCACTCTGGATGATGTTGCAGCCTATGATATTCCTCCGGCGCTGGAAAAAATTCGAAGCGCAGTGGGCCCCAAAGCTCGTCTTCATATCATCGCGCATTGCGTGGGTGGGATCTCGACCATGCTCAGCATGGCTTTGCATTCTTTCACGGGCCTTGCATCAGTTACCATCAACAGCGTGGGTCTGACCCCAAGGGTCAGCACCTGGTCCCGTATGAAGCTTATGGCCGCACCCTTTCTGGTGGAAAAGATACTCCGCTATCCTTATGTCAGCCCGCGTATGCCGCAGTTTCCCGGGTTTGCCTTGGGCAAATGGCTGGTGCCGGTCCTGGGTCTTTTCCATCGTGAATGTCGGGATCCTGCCTGTCACTTCATCAGCTTTATGTGGGGAAGCGGCAACCCCGCGGCCTACCAGCATTGCAACATGAGTGTGCTCACTCATAATCGTCTTGCGGATCTGTTCGGCGGCACATCCATGAATTTTTATCGTCACATTAACAGGATGGTGGGCGCGGGGCATGCCGTTCCGATGAAACCTGGCAAGCGTGGTGATATCACGCTGCCGGACTCATACGTGGACGCTTTCTGTCAGAAAAAGCAGCCACGCATTCTTCTCATCAGCGGTCGCGAAAATCATATTTTCCCCGGCGCGAATCGGACCCTGTATGAAGAGTTAAAAAAGCGCAACCCCAGCATGGCCGTCCAATACTGGGAAATTCCAGGCTATGGGCATCAGGACATCTTCATGGGGCAGCATGCGGCGCGCGATATTTTCCCTGGCCTTATTAAATTCCTCAAGGGACAGGAGGCGTCCGTATGAAATTTGATGCCGAAGCGCTGGTGATTGGTTCGGGTTTTGGCGGAGGGGTCCTGGCCTGCCGTTTGGCCAAAAAGTGGCCACAGGATGTGATGGTCATTGAACGCGGCAAACGCTATGGATTTGGAGGTTTCGCGCGTTCGCCTCACGATATGGCGAATAATTTTTTTGTGCAAAGAGAAGACGGCCACCGTCGGCCGCGCTTTGTTCCCAAGGACTCCACCACAGGCCTCTTTGATATTCGCAGCTACGATCATATCGATGTGGTCCAGGCCGCTGGTCTGGGCGGCGGCTCTTTGATTTATGCCAACGTTTTTCTGGAACCACCCGAGGCGATTTTCGATGAACGCTGGCCCGCCAGCTGCAAGAAAAAAGATCTGGAGCCCTATTACGCGGTGACCAAAAAAGTCTTGGGCGCCCGCACGATTCCGGCCGCGGGAAATGATCCCAGACGGCAGATGACGCGGACCCAGTATTTCGCCAAGGCCGCTCAAGCCATGGGTCGCAAGTCCGAACTTGTCCCGATTATGGTCTACTTCGGCAAGGATCCCGAGAAGCCTTTGGCACCCGGCTTGCAGGAAATCAACCGCTATGGTGCGCTGCAAAGCTCCTGTAATTACTGCGCTGAATGCGATATGGGCTGCAATATCCAGGCGAAGAATTCCACCGATCGCAATTATCTGCATGTTGCGGAGCATAAATACGGCGCTCGTATTCTGACCGAACATGAAGCGCAAAGCATTGCACCTTTGAATGCTTCCGGTCATGTGGATCCCAATGCCGATGGACAGCATGGATATGAAGTTCTGGTCCGCGATTTGACGAATGGCAACGTGAGGCCCTTCCGCGTGCGCCGGGTGGTGGCCGCAGCCGGAACTCTTGGAACCAACGAGCTGCTTCTGAAATGCCGCGATAAAATGAAGACACTGCCTCGCATCAGTTCCCATTTGGGACTCGGTTTTTCAGGTAACGGGGACTTTCTTTCTTTTATCGTGGACGCTGATCGTCCAGCCAATCCCAATTATGGTCCCGTGATCACTCAACGGATCGATTTCAATCTGTTCGAGAATTTTGACAAGGACCGCGCTTTCATTATGGAGGACGCGTCCTATCCCAACATCCTCGCGTGGTTTATCGAAGGGCAAAAGCCTGTGGTTTTTAAAATCAGAGCCTTCTGGCGAGGCCTGACGGAATTGATTCGCACCTGGATACGGCATCCTACTCTCGGTCGTATGGGAAGCATCCTGAACCGCTTCCTGGGTGATGACCTGTCCTACAAGACCAGCGTGCATCTTTGCATGGGCATTGATAAGAGCGATGGAACCATGCAACTCGATAACTCTGGAAAGCTCGCGATTCACTGGCCGACGCAGAATAGTCGCAAACTCTATGACGCCATCGATCAAGCCGTCCGTCAGTTCAAGAAAGTGGTCAACGGTCGGATCATGTTCCACATGCCGACCTGGAACTGGCCTATGCGCCGCAACGTGACCGTGCATCCTCTCGGGGGCTGCCGTATTGCGCCGACGTCTGATCAGGGCGTGACGAGCAGCAAACCGGAAACTTTCGGAGCAGTCCATCACTACAGAAACCTTTATGTGGCCGATGGCAGTTTGTTCCCGACCGCGGTTGGGGCCAATCCTGCAGCCACGATCGCTTCGCTTGCCGAGCGTGTGGCCCACGGCATTACCGGTGAAATGCCGAGTGATGAACTGTAAGGAGGCGGTCGATGCAAATTGATTTTCATCATGCCGTGACCTATGTCATGGCACGGCTTGCGCAGTTTTCCCATGATGAGGCGCGCGTCGTCGCGCATAGCGCCCAGTATGTGGATGATGCCACTGGGCAAGGCCCGATTTTTTTTGAAAATCGGGCCATGTATTCCCGTATCGCATCCGCCCATAAGATGATGGACTATCGCAATTTTAGGGCGCTGGCCAATCACAAAGTTTGGATCCCCTTTCATTTCCTGCCGAGTGGAGAAAGTCGCGGTGAGGCTGCGGGCAGTCCTGAGGATTTCCTGGATCGACTCATTTGCCGTCCGAACAGTGCCACCGCGCAACGCATGGTTGCTGCCTGCATCCGGGACAAGCACGAACCCTGGTCCCTTCATCGCCTTGGTATCACCATGCATGTGTATGCGGATACCTGGGCCCACCAGGGGTTTGTGGGTATCGACTCCGAACGCAATGTGGTGGAAAGCATCTGCGATTTCAGTGGAGAGACTGACCTCCAGATGAACGATTACGTGAACAAATATTTCCGTGGTGCCTGGTGGGAAATTCTTTGGAGTCGCATGACATCGTGGTTTGTCGAAGAGGTTTCACCCGTCGGGCATGGTGCGGTGCTGAGCTTTCCGGATCGTCCCTATTTGAAGTGGAAGTACCGCGACTGGAAGAACGAGTTGGTTGTTCGCGACAATCCCAAAGATTTTCTGGAAGCGGCGCAGCATCTTTACCTTATGCTGCATCGCTATCGCGTCGGTGATATGCAGGCGGTTGCTCCGGCTCAGCCTGATAAAACCTGGCAGCTGATCAGTGATATGTTCTGTACCATCACCGAGGAACAAGGTGAGCTGCGGCACAGCCATTGGCTGGATGCGATCGAGCAGGGGCGCTTTGGATTCGCGCCTATCAAGCTTGAATACCAGGAGAAGGGTCCGGGGTCCTGGAAAGAAATCGCGCTGGGGACTTCAGAGGAAACCGGTATCATGGGAACGGAAGCCAAGTGGTCGGAACAGTTCCTCACTTCAGACTGGAAAAAATTCCATGATGCCCTGCAGCGTCATCGACAGGTGATGTTGAACGAGATACTCCCAGACTTTGGAGTGTCGGCCGCTTAAAACATGCGGCACGATACGCCGTCATCTCAAACGAATGCACGGCCTCAGGATTCCCCTGCGACCTGATCCGTGGTCTGGGACGCCTGCCGAAGGGCCTGGGTTAGGTTGCAGATATGGGCTTTGCAAAGATAAACCCCGGAGCTTCCAGCTTCGGGACTTTCAATGACTTTCACATAGAGCGGCCCACCCAACTTTTCCTGAAAACGGGGGCTGATGATCTTCAAAAGCGAATAAGGTCCGATGCGCGTCGTTGTGCGGATATTGAACTGCAGGTAATCCGCTTTCACGAGTTCAGCCGTCAGATGCAGCTGGGCAAACGAGTAAGGATGATCCGCGGGAGGAAAGGACGCCTGCTTGTCATTCGAATTCGGCTTTCTCTGGGCCAGGCCTGCGAGATATTCCCTCTCAATCAATTCCGAGAGATTCACCGGCACATGCTTGAGCGTCCAGG
>JACCDW011887135.1_pt1 | contig 10125 bp, 10 predicted proteins | sample 7449781 | NCBI WGS metagenome assembly JACCDW01 (sample SAMN15323449, study PRJNA562643) | freshwater metagenome | isolation source: river surface water | place: USA:Blue River Watershed | collected 2017-08-18 | reverse complement strand
GATCATTTGCATTGCTGTGTCGTCGTAACGAGCACATTGGTTAAACTGCATGTCGCTCAATACGAGCAACATCTTTGGCATGTCGCTTTCAGGAACTGAACCCTTGACCGCAACGTCTAGAATTTTCTTCATAGCCGCATGTAGGTCAGTGCTCATTTCCCAGTTAGACTTTGACATTTGATCAACCTTTTGAACGATATCGCCCTTAAGGGTAACCAACTGTGGCTTGCTTGAGAAAGTCAAGAATGTGTCCTTGAACACGCCCCTGTTCTTGTCTGCCAAGTACAAGCCTAATCCAACTGCCACATCAATACAACGAACATCAGTGTTCTTGCCTGCTGGGCAGGTCATAGAACCTGAAACGTCAACGATCGGAAGGATGCTTGCTTCACCAACATAGTTAGGAAGGGCTTCCCATTGTGCCCGAACGTGATCAGTTTCAGTCTTGTCAAGGCTACGGTAACCGTGAGCAAGACCCTTTAGCACTTCATGAGGGAAAACTGCGCCAGCATTGACCTTGACAGTCTTGTCCTCACCCTTAACCAACTTGGCCACATACTCTGCGAACAGAGGAGTGTGACGGTTGAAGGCCTTCTTGTACAGACGAGCTGCTTGAGAAGGAACATGGCTAAAGTTGATGTTATCCCAGTCGTTGGCACACATTTGTGTTTCAACAACCTTGGTAAGAGCCACAAGACTCTTACGGTACTGCTTAGGAGACATTCCGAAGAATGCTCTCACTTCAGCCGCAATCTTGCCCTTACGTGGAGTCCACTTAGCGGCAAGACCGTTACGGTTACGCAGGGCATCACCCAACATAGTGTAAGCGGCTGACTTTAGGTCAGGAGTAGAGAAGACAAAGATGTCATCCCAACGACCGACCTCTGGGATTTTGCGAAGCAGAGCCAAAGCGGCATCTGGATCGCGCTTTTCCAAATGAACAAGAATGTCACGGAAAAGCTGACGTTCACCAGCTCCGCCTCGAACGTCACGGGCCCATTGCGCTATACGCAATGCCACATCAGAGTTCTCAACGTAAGCGGCAGTGAATTCTGTGGTGATGTTCTTACCACGGCTTGCGCCGATCTTGTAGAACAGGTCTACTGTAGCCTTAGCTGTAGACTTACGAGCCTTCATGCCATTGGCAGTACGGGCTTCTTGATTTTGAACTGCGGTAACAAAAGCGTTCATTTTTTCTCCTTTCTGAATGCGTTTTATTTTTCAATTACAAGTTGAAGTTTTAAAATTTGCTGTTAGCATTCAATGTGCTTCAGTTTTATAATTATATGATAATTTTTGATAAAGAGCAAGAAGTTTTTTGCTCAAATTTTTTAATGTTCAATTACAGTCATTCTATAAATGTCATTATAGTTTGAATTGTAAAAAAATGTTTGTAAACGTTCTAAAAGAACTTCTCCAGTTCTTTTTGCTTTAAAAAAGTTAAATTGAATATCTTTTTCAATATGACTTTTTTGTTTTTTCAAAATATCCGGAAGGATCTTTGAAGTTTCAACTACAGAATTAAGTCTTTGAAAAGTGCCCTGGATTATATCATAGTTATAAGGAAGGTAATTTTCAAAAGTTTTATAGCCTCTTAATTTTAAATTTTCTAAAAAAAATCGATTGCCTGCTATTAAAAATGGATGATTATTTAATATTGCCTTATAAGTTTTTTCGGTTGTAAATTGTAACTGTTTATTAGTATTACTAAATGATTGAGTTTCCGAAACTATACTGTAGCTAGTGTCGGAGAATAGTTTAGTATCATACGGAAACCCACTGCCAAAGTGCATAGAGTCCGGTTTTTCGATATAATCTATTTCATCCAATTTAGTATAATTAACATCATTTAAAAATAACTGGTAATCATTGTCTGATATATTGTCGGGCAAATAATTTTTAGTTATTTCTTTAAGATGTTCAGGTACATACAAACTAAATTTAATATTGTCTAATAATTTTTGTCGATAAAGCAGATATGTTAAACCAATTCTGTTTTTTCTCATTGGTTTACCTAAGAACATTAGGCCCTTATCTGATTGGCTATTCCAAATAGTATTAACTTTTTGTCCTAAGTGATATACAAGATAGTAGCACTCATAACAAAAAAAGTCAAAGAAAAATATTTCTTCAAAATGACTTCGATCAAAATCAGCATAACTCATTGAGTCATTGACTAATAATTTCAGTTCTTTGATTTTGTATTTGTCTTTTAAATTTAAGAGAGCATCTATGTGCTCTTTAAAAGTTTCAGAGTTGTATTCTTCCCATACCGCTACTACTATTAGCTTGTCAGTTTTAGAAAAGTCTAACTCACTTAATTTTTGATTAATATAAGCAGTATCTACACCAAAAAATGGTTGAAGATGTATGTAGTTAAACATGAGATATTTATGAAACAGGATAGCCGGAACGGTTTTTATTTTCTGCTTGGCCCCATCCCCAGTATATCGGTTCAGTCCCCCAAGCCTATCATGTAAGTTCTGTACATGAACATATATGTCTTCCCATAAGCCATTAGTTCCATTAGCGTCTGTATTGCTACAGATAGGATACCTTCACAGAGTTTCCTCTCCGGCATTCCTAGCCTTGCGGGCCACCGTCTACTACATTAAGTGCTGTCGTTATAGTAGTGGTTGCTGTATCTATCCTACAAATCAAAACAGGCTAGTTGTCTACTTTTTGTTTACAGTGAGAATATCGAAACTCACCTCGCCCAGGAGTTGGGGGTTTGATGCCCCAACCTTCCCCAGGCCAGCCATAGTCATTATGGTTGCTGTACCTAGCCTAAAAAAACTTTGTTAATTTCTTAACATGTGTCTATTATAGTGTCTCTTCTAGTTGTTGTCAACTCTTTTTGGACTTCTCTTTTACCTTTTGTAAGGGTGCTTTGTTAAGCCAAAATTTACGAGTTTGATTTTCAAAATGGACTTCGACGAAGTCCTGCCCGTCGATAGTCCGAACATTGCTCAAATCATCGCAAATTACTTCTTGATTATTGAACATGTTACGTAGGCGAACGGGCTTTGCTTTAACTTGCGTTTTCATAGCGTTCTCCTTTTGTAAAATTATATATGTTTTTTTGGTTGTAGTCAATAGAAATTTGAGCTTATTTGTCCAAACATAAATATGGATATGAAACTCAACCACAACACTCAAGTTCGCTCACTACAGATCATAAATCATCTGTTGTTTTTAATAGGTGTAATTTTTGTCTTATATTCTCAAACTTGGCATTACTTGTTAGTAAGCTTAATTACTTATTGGATTATAGGCGTCCTAGGTATAAACATAGGATACCATAGACTGCTAAGTCATAGAAGTTTTAAGACATACAGTCCTTTTGAATATTTGTTTTCTGTTATAGGTGTATTAACTACGGTAGGAAGTCCTTTAGCCTGGGTAGCTTTACATAGGCAACATCATAGAAAAACTGAAGAACCTGGCGATCCGCATAGTCCCTATAGGTTGGGAAATTTAAAAGCTTGGTTTGGTATATGGGATATTGTAAAACTTGACCTAAAATTGGTTAGGGATTTGCGAGAAAGTCGATTCCAAAAGTTCTTACACAAATATTATACAGAAATTATTTTGATCTACTGTCTAGTACTGCTGTTAATTGACCCATTGTATGTGATCTTTGTTTATGCTATTCCGGCATGCCTTTGTTTACATAGTACTAGCGCTATTATTGTCATAGCTCACAGACATGGTTATAAAACCTACGATCTTAAACAGGATCAAGCTCGTAATAGCTGGATAGCAAATTTGATTACACTAGGAGAAGGTTGGCATAACAATCACCACGCTAAACCTTATGCTTGGAGCAATTGGGAACGTTGGTGGGAATGGGATATTCCTTCATTAATTATTAGGACAATTAAAAAATGAAACAAAAGTATTTTGAAAAAATTAATCAACCTTACTGGATGTATTTCAGTTCGTTAATTGTACCAATGATTTTACTAGTATCCTATTTGATTTTTGTCTACGGTATCACGTTAACTTCTATCATTTCATTTATTGTTAGCTATGTAATCATATACATCTATGGAACAAGTTTGTTCTATCATAGATACTGGAGTCATAGACAGTTTCATTGCCATCCGTGGCTAGTTAAATTTTTTACTGTAGCTGGTCTATTTGGTCTTAATAATGGCCCTGTGCTTTATACCCTTGTACATAGATACCATCATCAGCATACTGATACTGACTTAGATCCCCATACGCCGTTAAAAGGTAGATGGTTCGCTTTCATGGGTTGGCTATTTCAAAAAAATCCCCCGCCGCTCCCTCTAAGGCTAATCAAAGATTTGCTACATGATGATAATGCTTGGGTGTTAAAAGTTGATGCTTATAAAATTTATATTATTCATGCCGGTGTATTACTCAGCTTGTTAATAGACCCAAAGATAACTATTGGTTTAATTTTTGGTATGTTCTCTGGTTTGCTTATTGAACTGCTTATCAATGCGTTTGCCCATAATGTAAAAACTAAAAAAGCAATGAATACTCATCCGATTATTACTTGGCTAACTGCTGGCGGTACACTTCACGAACACCATCATGATAAAAGTGCTGTGTGTTCTAAAGACGACCCTGGCTATTATTTTGTTAAATTAATAGGGACAATTAAATGACTTATGGTAAAAACTTTTTTTTAGTTTTCCTACCTTTTCATTTGTTAGGTCTAATTGGGCTATGGGCCGCACCCGCCTACCTATGGATATTACTAGGGTTTTGGATCGCTATCGGTTTAATCGGCAACGGTGTAGCAGCTCATAGATATTTTGCTCATGGGCAATTTAAAACAAGTAAACCGGTACATTGGTTATTAGGTTTTTTATCTACCCTTGGTGCTATAGGACCTGTTACCTACTGGGTTATACAACACAAAACACATCATCTTAAAGCTGACAGGGACGATGATCCTCATTGTCCCAAAAATGGAATATGGCATACTTTTTATGCTTGGACATTCCCCCAGGGATCCAACGAGCAAGACTATATGAAAGAAAGATTTGCTCGTCGTCTAGCAGTTGAAATGGCTAGAGATCCGTTCTATAATTTCTTTCACAAATTCCATTATTGGATCATTTATAGTTTTTGTGCTGTATTGTTTATTATTGATCCGCTGTTAGTCTGTATCTATGCCCTTGCTTATTGTATAGACTTTTTACGTCTAGGGATTGTTAATTATTTTTGTCATCGCTACGGTTATCGTAACCATTCTACCAACGACAGTTCTACTAATAATTTAATAGTAGGATGGCTATCGTTAGGCTTTGGATGGCATAACAATCATCACGCTAGCCCAGGTAAGCTTATACTTACTGAACGTTGGTGGGAAATAGATATCGAAGGTTACATTGGATATCTATTTTCTAAATTAAAATAATGGTTGCGGAGGCTGGATTCGAACCAGCGATTCTTGGCTTATGAGACCAAGCGGATAGACCACTTCCATACACCGCGTCAACTTGGTACAACTTTTGGAATATAAGGAACAGCTCTCGGACCACCATACAGTTGTTCAAAAAGTTTTTTAGCTTCTTGCGGTGTGTCCGCATAGACTCTTTTCTTTTCTTCTCCACTAGGTGTTCTTACAGTTGTTTCATACATCGGCATGTCATATTCCTAAACTGGTCGGAGATGAGAGATTCGAACTCCCGACCCACTGGTCCCAAACCAGTTGCGCTACCAGACTGCGCTAATCTCCGAATTTTTGGTACCTGGTGACGGGCTCGAACCGCCGACAGCCGCCGTGTAAAGGCGGAACTCTACCAACTGAGTTAACCAGGCATTAAACTTTATGTTCTTTTTTAGCAAGTTCCTTGAACATTTTATTCTGAGAGAAAATTTTATAATTGTTTTCTTCACTAATTATAATATGATTTCTTTCGTTTTCCTTACTATACTTTTCAGCCCACTCATAAACTTGAGTATTTATTTTAACACCTGCTGGCACTATAAACAAATACTTAAATTCTTTTATTATCTTTCCTAGTATTATAACACCTGATTTATCAGGTTTCAACCATTCTGGTAAATTACGATTTGCTTTCCACTGACATTGAAAACTTTTACAAGGGCTAGCAGGCCTTAACGGATAAATGCTACAACCTTTATTTAAAAAAGCACATTTTTTATATGGACTAAAATCGTATCCGTATGCTGATCCGTACAACCAGCCTTCACAGCATTTTGTACAACCATCACATGCTCGTCCAACGCTAGAAATCTTAATCATATTATGGAGCGGGTAGGGAGAGTCGAACTCCGCGATCTTCAGCTTGGAAGGCTGCTGGACGCCCCTTGTCCTGTCTACCCGCGTCTTTTAACTTATCTTGTATTAATTGTAACAGACCTTTCTTGTATTCGTCAAGAAACTTTGGATTATCTTCTTGAGATATTTTATTAAAATCCCACTTCTGTCTTGGAATCTTTACTATATCCTTTAACTCGTATCCATAACTTACATATCCAAATTGCTGTTCTCCCCGTATCATAAAATGAGGAAGTTTATAACTTTGATTCATTAGACTATGTGCTAGAACTCTAGCACTATCGAACGTCCAATTTTTGTTTTTCCACGAGGTCCATTGCTTATCTAATTCTCCTAAATCATGAAAACCGTGTGCTTCGGGTTCAAGTTCAAAGTCACTTTTAAATGTAGTCATATCTTTACGAAATAGAATTAAAGGTCTTAATTCCCATGTGTCTAGCAATACTTCTCGATTTTTAAGTTTTTCAAAAGTGTTAATTATATTATCAGGAGTATCTTCAGGCAACCCCACTAAAAGGCTTCCGTGCATCACTACATCGGGATATTTGTCTTTTATATAAGCAATTGTTTGATTTTGTCTTTCTCTACTCAGACCTTTCCCTATGGACCGTCCTGTTTTCTCACTAAATGTTTCGATACCAAAATACATAGATCTAACACCTATGTCATATAGAATATCTATAGTTTCAGGTCTTGTAGTTAATAAATCTAGTCTAATGTAACACCAAAAATATGGTTGAAAGTTTAAAGACTTTACAATATCTCTAAATGCTAGTATCTTATCATTGTGATCATTAAACGTATCATCTACTATTCGATAATGTCTAATGCCATACGTTTCGTACATATTGACAAGTTCATTTCTAATTATTTCTGTATGTCTAAGGTAATCTAGATTCTTTTTACCTCGCAATGGAAATGAACAAAAAGAACAATTAAAAATACACCCTCTTCCTAACTCTAAGGGTAACACTTTATGATTTATAATATCTGTATCTTCCCAAACCATAGTGTCATTTACAAAATCGTAATTAGGAGCTAACTTATCATCTATAACAAACACGCCCCAAATGTTTTTGTAAGTGTTTCTTAACTCTTCCCCAAAAGATAAATGATTCATAAGGTTCACAATGGCTATTTCACTGTAACCTATAAACGCATAATCAATTAATTTGTTTTTAAAATTAGGGTGTGTAATAGCACCGCCTACACAAAACTTAACATTAGGATTTATGCTCTTTATAAATTCGATAAAGGGTTCTTCAAACTCTGCTTCTGGGTGTATCAAATCTCTGTTGTGCCACCCGAGAATTTTTTCTCTCTTTATATGTTTTCCGCCTAGACTAAAAGGCTGATGTAATTGTTTAAAGAACGTTGTACTAAATCCAACTAGTTTAGTATCTTTACTTACTGCTAAAGAAAGTAGTTCTTTTAGTTCATCAAAAGACCACTTCCATAAATGATTTACTACTAAAACTTTGTAGCCTTGCTGTCGCAAACACGATGCTACTTTGTAAGCACCTAAGGGAAGATCAATCCCGTTGAATGATTCTTGTGTTACATCTGTGAAAAATATTGCGTCGTACATCTGTTATTTATGTACCTTATTGAAGCATACCGGCCACTCCGGTCTTCGCGCTGAGGGTAACGAACCCAATGCTTCAATAAAGTGTCTAGCTACTCCCACCACAGGAGCCCTAGACTGAGCTGTTACTCTGTCCACGTTCTTTTCCATTTAGACGGGATAGCGTCCCCGCCTTTGTGATTTCTCAAGTCGCCCATGTAAGCGGGCCTTGCGGCAGATCCAATGCGCCGTGCTCTTATGGTTTGGCAATTACCCACTTTAATTAACAGTACAAAGTGTAACCCGGGTTGTTTGGTGCTGATTGTCGGATTCGAACTGACGACCTACTGCTTACAAGGCAGTTGCTCTACCGGCTGAGCTAAATCAGCATTTGTTTTACTTATTTTCTTTTTGTTGTTCTACGGCCTTAATTTGATCTTCTAAAAGACGTTTATATGCTTCTTCTGAAAGATTATGCCAACCTATACAAAAACCTGTTGGTGACCTTCCACAACCACACTTAACTTGTTCCATATTTGTTTCCTTTTTCATTATTAACTTAATTATAGGTGTACATAGATCTATCTCGTTAGATTTGATTTTGTTACTCCATCTATTAGGATACATGTGATGATTGTTATGTAATCCCATACCGCTGAAATTACAATACATGTTTACCCAAAAATTGTTTTTACTATTGTCGATGGTATCAAAATTCCTGTAACCCCACTTATGACAAACGACATTAAGCAACCCTCCCGATGTCATTGCCAAAGCACCTGGGATTAAGAAAAAATATATTAAAAATTTAATATCAATTAATGCTACCAAAGCATATACAGAATACACTATGGTAAAATAATAGTTTCTTTGAAAGAGATATATTTCTTTTCTTAACAAGTCTTTTACCACTGTAGGATTTACAGTAACTTTACTGTTAGTTCCTATCCAGAACCATGTTCTAAACGATTCTGTTGCTGGGTGGGGATCCCCTTGCTTGTCAGAGTTTCTATGATGAACTCTATGATTAGCTGCCCAACCTACAGCTGATCCCATAGCTGTCATAGTTCCTAAAAATAATAATATATTTTCTATCCAGGGATGTGTTGTAAAACTTCTATGAGCTATAAGTCTATGATAACCAATTTCGGCACCAAAAGTTTTAATAATAATTTTGCCCAATAAGGCTACTAGCAACCACCAAGGGTCCCAGTAAATTATCAACCCGCCAATTGCTCCTATATGTAATAGCAATTGTAGTAAAAGCAACTTATGATGATGGTTAGATAAACTTATTTTCATATTTGGTGGAGGTAAACGGGATCGAACCGATGACCTTTAGCTTGCAAAGCTACTGCTCTCCCAGCTGAGCTATACCCCCATTATTCCTTTTTTCTAATTCTTTCCAAGCTTCTTCCTCTTCAGGAGTAACTTCCATTTTACTTTCGTCAACAAAAATTTTATTCCAATTATCAGCGAAGGTTTTTTGATCAACGCTGAATGGGCGCGGACTGGAACCTTTACCTCCATCTGGCATAATTACTTTCCTTGTCCTCTATATTTTTTACGAGACTTTCTACTTTTATTTAATGTAGAACTCTTACTGCCATTTTGGCAAGTATTTTTATGAACTCGTTTATGTGTACTTTGACCTTTAGATGCTGCCATGTTAACTCCTTTTTGGCTCCACAGGGTGGGCTCGAACCACCGACCAATTGATTAACAGTCAACTGCTCTACCGACTGAGCTACTGCGGAATATACTTTACTTATCTTTAACTTGGTGGAAGGTAAGGGATTCGAACCCTTGGACCGCAGGTTCACTACGATCGACGGTTTAGCAAACCGCTGCCTTCAGCCAGCTCAGCCAACCTTCCTATATTCTTATGTAGCCGGGAGGCTTCGAACCCCCATGGATTATTGGGTTATACCCGAAATCCGTCCCTCACACCGTACAATGGTGCTGTCGGAGCTTTGCCTATTTGCTTACGGCTACTATGTAATTATACATTGTACGCCGCAAATTGTCAAATGCTTTTGGCCGGGCTTGCAGGAATCGAACCCACACCGCTTGTTTCGAAGACAAGCATGATATCCATTTCACCAAAGCCCGCTATGGTACCCCCGACAGGAATCGAACCTGTATTTGAGTCTTAGGAGGACCCTGTATTATCCATTATACGACAGGGATAAAGAATGGAGCGGGATAAGAGGCTCGAACTCTCGACCTATACCTTGGCAAGGTATCGCTCTACCAACTGAGCTAATCCCGCATT
>JACCDW011636343.1_pt1 | contig 10125 bp, 9 predicted proteins | sample 7449781 | NCBI WGS metagenome assembly JACCDW01 (sample SAMN15323449, study PRJNA562643) | freshwater metagenome | isolation source: river surface water | place: USA:Blue River Watershed | collected 2017-08-18 | reverse complement strand
CGCATAATCGCTTTTATGGAGAGCGTACATTTGCAGAACTTTTTCAAGAGGCAACTCCAAAAGATATTCAATGGGAGAGTATCCTTCAACCCAATCAGTTTTTGAGTGTTGTGCTTCAACATCCTGAACATAACACCGTGGCAAACTTTCGTCAACGTCGTATTTATGTAACACAGTTTGGTGAAGTCGAGCAAAACGGTAAAGTGAAGATTCATATCTCCCCTGAAGGATGGCCCACTGCAATTCGTGGATTTGCACCATTTCATTATTCCAACTATTGGATTGAAGCAACTCCAGTCTTTCGCTCTTACAAATTCAAAGGGTATGTTGTGCAAACAACGAATATGTATACACGCTATCGCATTGTAAATCCTGATTACGAAAAAGTTCGTGCTCTCTTAGGAAATGAATCTAGTAAAGCGCTTCGTTTTCTACGTCTTCGTAAAGAAGGAAAAGTAAAAGATTATCTCCAACATTTCCACGAACAATCAAAAGAGATGTGGGATTTTGAACAACAACTCCGTCAAAAAACTCAGGAGTTGTATGAAGCATACTGTGAAGTGAATAAGACCAAAACAAAAACAATGAAAGAGATTCCTATTCCCTTTCGCACTCATGTGTATGAACTTCAAGGGGACTATTTGAAGAGTTTGCCCAAATCAGGTGAAAAACTCGGTCAAGACCGAGTTTTAACCTCTGGTGAAGACAAAAAACCTATTCCTGTTCGCAAAGAAACGGTTATTACTCGAGTCAATGGGCTGTCTCCTGAAGAACAACTGAAGATTTTTGAAGCGTAAGTGACAAAAGGTCTAAACCCATTTTTCATACAACATATAGTTGATTGAAAAATGCCTGTTGCTATTGGAATTGATTTGGGAACAACTTTTAGCTGTGTTGCTGTCTGGCAAAATGGAAAAGTAGAAATTATTGCAAACGACCAAGGCAATCGTACGACTCCATCCTATGTGGCTTTTACGAGTGAAGACCGTTTGATTGGTGACGCAGCTAAAGGGCAAGCTGCGGCCAATCCCTCTAACACGATTTTTGATGCAAAACGTTTGATTGGTCGTAAAATAAACGATCCAGTTGTTCAAGCGGATATCAAACATTGGCCATTCAAAGTGTTAGAGGGTTCTGGTGGTAAACCAAAGATTGAAGTTGATTGGAAAGGAGAAAAACATCAGTTTTTACCTGAAGAAATCTCTGCCGCAGTTTTGACGAAAATGAAACTGACCGCAGAAGCGTATCTTGGACAAACTGTAAAAGACGCTGTCATTACTGTTCCTGCTTATTTCAACGATTCCCAGCGTCAAGCTACAAAAGATGCGGGTGCTATTGCGGGTTTGAACGTCTTGCGTATTATTAATGAACCCACTGCGGCTGCGTTGGCCTATGGTCTGGATCGTGTGAATGAAAAAGGGGAAAAGAATATTTTAGTGTTTGACTGCGGTGGTGGCACACATGATGTAAGTATTTTGACTCTTGATGAAGGTGTGTTTGAAGTGAAAGCAACAGGTGGTGATGGCCATCTTGGTGGTGAAGATTTTGATAACATGATGGTTCAGTTTTGTGTGGATGAATTCAAACGCAAAAACAAAATCGATATTACTAACAACCAACGCGCGCTTCGTCGTCTTCGCACGATGTGTGAACGTGCCAAACGCACCCTTTCTACCGCTACCCAAGCTTCCATTGAAGTGGATAGTTTAGCAGAAGGTATTGATTTCAATGCGACGATCACGCGTGCGAAGTTTGAAAGTTTGTGCGACAGCTTGTTCCGTCGCACCATCGCACCTATCGATCGTTGTTTAGCCGACGCAAAGATCTCCAAAGACCAAATCCACGAAATTGTGATGGTGGGTGGTAGTTCTCGTATTCCCAAGATTCGCGAACTACTCTCCTCTTACTTTAATGGCAAGAAGCTCAACGATTCTGTTCACCCTGACGAAGCAGTTGCGTATGGTGCGGCGGTTCAAGCACACATCTTAACGGGTGGTTCTGAAAAAGTGGATTCTGTGATTCTCTTGGATGTAGCCCCTCTTTCACTTGGTCTAGAAACTGCGGGTGGAGTAATGACGCCACTCATCAAACGTAACACAGCTATTCCCAAGAAAGCTACACAAACCTTTAGCACATTTGCTGATAATCAAACAGGTGTATTGATCCAAGTCTTTGAAGGTGAACGTGCCATGACCAGAGACAATAATCTTTTGGGTAAGTTTCATTTAGAGGGGATTCCACCTATGCCTCGTGGTGTCCCACAAATCGAAGTTGTGTTTGATGTGGATGCGAATGGTATTTTGAATGTGTCTGCGTCTGAAAAATCCACAGGTAAATCAAATAAAATTACGATTACCAATGAAAAGGGTCGTTTGAGTCGTGAAGAAGTAGAACGTTTGGTGGAAGAAGCCGCCAAGCACGAAGCGGAAGACAAGGCCAAGATGGCGAAGATTGAAGCACGTAACCAACTCGAAAGTTATTTGTACAATGCGCGCAACTCTCTTCAAGAAGAAAAGGTGAAAGAAAAACTTGGCGCAGAAGCTGAACAAGCCTTAGAAGAAATCCAACAAGGTATCAACTGGTTGGACAATCATACGGATTCTGAAAAAGAAGAATATGAAGAAAAGCAAAAGGAAGTGGAAGAAAAAGTTCGTCCTGTGTTGATGAAACTCTATCAAGACGCAGCACAAGATTTTAAGACTGAAAGTGGTGGTCCCAAAGTAGAAGAAGTTGATTAACTTTTTTTACCAATATATAACCAAGTCATCAAAGCGGCATAACCTAATAAGCCATATATATAGTACTGATTAACCGCACGTATATTTTCTTTATTCATGTCAGAGGGAACATTACAAATACGACAACCACCTATTTGAATATCTGATTTACTTCCCATAGCAGGAAGACGAAGTTCTTTATGGATAACAATAACACATTCCCCCATATTCATTTTCATGTTGGCATATCTGTCAATATGCATTTGAATCGGAAAAACATCCTTTAACAATCGTTCACAACCACGACGACTAATAATATACATTCCAAAACTATGAAAGTTATTGGGTTTTGTCCAACTTTGTGTAAGAGGGGTTTGTTTATCATCCAGGAGAATATAGTTTAATAACCAAATATCAAATCCGTTTGGAAGTTGTTGGATGTCTTTCGAACAGTGTTCAATATATTCATCAACCCTCTTTGGCACAAATGCGTCATCTTCCATAATCAAACAGTACTCTTTATCAGGATAACGTTCTAAAAATGTTTTCCAAATCGTTGAATGACTTAGACTGGCACCTACAGCTCCTATTGTGTCAATCTCATCATGACTACGACGAGTTTTATGCGTAATATTATATTTACTCATCAAACTGATTTTATCATTATCAAGGGAAAGTTTTGAACCGTCTATTGCGGAAAATCGTTGTATATGTGGAAGATCTTGTAAACCTTCTTGTTGTGTAAATTTTTTCCACCGATCTGGCCGACGGTCCAGATTGATACAAAAAATGGGCATATCTTTGACTTGAATAACCATTCTAATCAGTTTATTTCTTTTTTAGAACTGGTTTCTTACTTACGCCTGAAGGCGCAGAAGCCCTACGTTCAGCTTCTTTGAATTCTGCGTGTGCGTCCCAAACACTTTTATCAACTGCTTTGGCTTTTACAATGTTTGTATAGCCAGAGGTTTCCACCAAGAATGCTTGAAACCAACTCGCGAACATTTCTGCGCACCCTTTTGCTGCTTCTGCGATGAGTACTCGTACCTTTTCTACATTGCCATCATCAAAGCCAATACTCATTTTCATTTCATCTCGGAGTGGATGGGGTACACAATAGCCAGCAAAGTTGAGCCCATCTAAGCCAACTTTGTTGGTAACAATCCAGGTTTGGAGAAGATTGCCAAGAGTGTGGTCTTCATTTTGGAAGAAGATGTCAAAGCCTTTCATGTTTTTGTCGGTGGGACGAATGTCCACATTATCAGGCATATCACCACGATGAAGGGTTTGGTATTTGTCACATAGCATAATCACACTTTGAAGAGCACGACTTACAATCTTAAAGACATCCAATGTTCCAATACTTTCCACGGTGAAGTCAAAACTATAAGGTTCGCCTTCTTCGTCAATCAAGAAACTGCGATTGATTTCAAGGCTACGAAATTCATTTTCCAGGCGCTTTTTACGTCCTTCATCCTTTTCAAGGTCTTTGGGATCTACTTTTTTATGTTCACGAAGCCATTCAAGCCAAATCGCATTTACACGTTTTTCATCATTGTCAAGAGTATTTCCATAGGAGCATTGTGAAGTAGGATTAAAACGAGTGTGTTCACGACCAATGCCGATGGACGCATAGGCTTCCAAATGGATTTCTTCAGGAGCTTGTCCTTCCACCATAGGTTTCAAAACAGCGATCATACATGTTTCACCAGTAACAGGGTCAGGATGAAAGAAATCAGTATTGGGAACGCGAACACGTTCTTCAGCGCCTTCCTTTAACATGAGACATTCAAAATCTGAGGCAGTTACATACCGGAATTCATCCGTTTCGTTTTTTACATTGAGACGAAAGAGGACTGATTCAGGAATCCATTCATTGACTACATCATTTGGCATAGCAATAGGAAGAAGTCCGACACGATCTGCCAACATTTCATTGGACATAGGTGTGCTATTTTTGAAAACCTTTACATCACTCGTGGAACCATCCTCTTTCATATCCGCACGAAATCCAAGACAAGGTGTCATTGATTGAATCGCACGACGCAACGTGTTTGCGTATTGATATTTGGTTGGAGAGAGTGTAAAAGTGACTGTGTGGTTGTCTACAGGGAGAATATTGGAAAAGATCTTGGAGGAACTCATTTTTCTTACTCCTTCTATTGGTTGTCCCACATTCAATTTTAGACCATCTGATATTCTGTCTGCGCTCATCTCAGTATTTCAAACACCCTGTCTACGATAGAAATGGCCAAACATATCTGCTTTTATAGCAATAAGGATAAATGGTCAGCTGCCTTCCTTGAAGAATTGAAAAAAACACCATGGGTTCCCGAGTTTCGGTTTGTCTGCGTTGATCCATCTCCACAACGTCCACAACTTCCTGGATGGTTGAAGCAAGTTCCGACATTAGTCATTCAAGGTCTTCCCGAACCACTTGTGGATACGCAAGTTATGAACTGGTTATACGAAAGAAAGTTAAAGGAAATGCCAAGAGACTCCCAATCAAGTGGGGTTTCACCAGTGTTGAGCGGTGAACCTATGTCGTGGAATGACAATGAAATGGGTGGATTTGGAAATGCTGGTTACAGTTACATTAACTCCGATACATCTACAGGAGGCAATGGTGGAGAAACGATTCCTGGGGCCTTTACATTTTTGAATGGAAGCTCAAGTCCAGGCGATCGCACCAGCCAGCATTCCTTAGAAGGTCAACTCACAAGCCAATCCAATCGCAGTAAAAAAGAACAAATGTTTGATAAACAAATGGAAATGTATAAACAACAACGGGACCAAGGAATCAATATAGCACGAAGACCTCAGTAAATAAAAAATTGAAAAAAGAAGCGTTTATAAACAAAATCTAAAGACTAACCCCTTTTACATAGAAGTAAGATGACCACGCCACTTGGTATGTTTAATAACAGGTTGATTGGTTTTTTTGAAGACTTGTACGCAACTTTTCCTGAAGAACGTGATATTAAGCTTGCCTTAGAAGCTATTCAAGGTGCGAAAAAAATCAATCCTAAACTCATTTTGGATTTGTTTCGCGAAAATGTCGCCAAACCTTTGCGTGACGATATTTTGAAAGAAGATGAAACAAAAATCATTGCGTACGCAAAAGTTGTCATTGCCTCACAGTTTAATGAAATGTCTCCTGCCTTGATGATTTTTGATAAACATTGGCCAACTATGTCTGATAGTAATCGTGAAGCAATTTGGAAACACTTGAAAGTATTGGTATTGCTCAGTGAAAAAATCTAAAATATCGCTTTATAAATTGAAGAACTTTTTTATTAAAATTTTCTAAAATATTGTTAAAACGATATTTTAGAAAATCTAAGATATTACATAGAATGTCATTCTCTTCATGTGGAGCTCCTTCTTCTAACTGTGGAACGACTCCTAAGTGTTCAGGATTTTTACTTATTGCTTACTTAGAACTATCACCAGGTGTATATGAACATTGTGTATTAGTTGGTTTAGAAGGAAAAAATGCGGATGAAATGTATTCACTCAATAATAATAAACAACTTCCATCAAACTTTAGAAATACTTATGCTAGATATGATGGGACACATTCATTAGATGACACACTACAATATTTTTCAAAAAATACAAAAACTTGTTCAACAAATGAAAAAAACTGGTTACAAAAGTATACGGATCCTTCAAACATACATTTTTCACAACTAAAACATGAAGCTTCAAGTGTATGGGATAATGTTACAAGAACAACAAATAAAGGTCCTCTTCAATGGAAAACAGATTTTAAGTTTCCTATGTTTGGGGATAATAATGAGGGACATAAATTAAGTTTATTTTCTATTCCAAAAGGTGGAGTTCATCTAAATGAACAATCAGATCAGGCTGCTATTCGCGAACTTATTGAAGAAGTTGGTTTTATTCCTTCAGATTTCAAAAGAATCATAAATATAAATAACAGTGGATATTTTGCGTATCAAGTTGATCAAACTGAATATGAGCAAATACAAGATACGCTTGAATGTTTTTATACATTTGGATACGGTGAGCTATTTGAATTACAGTGGGTTCCTCTTTCTCATATAAAAGGTTGTAATCTAATCAAATCATCTGTGTCAACAAATCATTCCTTTAATAATTTTACAACACAAGCATGTAGCACTTTTATAACTTCATCTTATATAAGTAGTTTAAATACAACCAAAATTTCTTCTTCTTATCATGCGAATACAGGAAATGGACCTGCTATCGCAGCAACCTTAACTAGTCAAAAGAGCTTATTATTAACCCAAGAACAAAAAGTTGCCATTGATACAGTGATTCGTCTATTAAATAGAGGTTCATCTTCTTCAGGTTCTTCATCTTCAAGTGCTCCAGGTTCATCTTCATCTTCTTCAGGTTCATCTTCATCTTCTTCAAGTTCTTCAAGTTCTTCATCTTCAAGTGCTCCAGGTTCATCTTCATCTTCTTCAGGTTCTTCATCTTCTCCAGGAGGTGGTTTTCGTAAACGCAAACAAAAATCTCGTCGTAGCGCAGATGGACGCACCAAAAAAACCAAACGCGCCAAACGTAAAACTTCCAAATAAAAAATACGTGAATAATACTGTAAAAAAGAACTGTGGTCAAGGTCAAGTTGGTGTTCCACTTTCTTATAACAAACCTAATGGATACAAAAAATGCTATCCAATAAGAAACTATACACGAAAAACAAATACAGCCCCCTTTGGCACAACACCATCGATGAAACGGAAAACAAGAAAAGCAAAAGCAAGGGCGTAAAGAATCCTAACCTTACTTTGCTAGACTTCATAGAATGAGCTCTAGCAAAGATGTATTCCAAGCGAAGTATGAAGAATTTGCCCGTGACCTTGCTGCCACCTGTCCTGAACTTGCCTCTGCGATTACCTTTGCTCTTGGCCAAACACCCGAAGATCGTAAGACCATGTTCCGCACACAAGTGATGCCCTCTTGCTCCCCTACACGTGATGCCAAAGAGTGTCCTGCTTTTGTATTGCCCGGCGTAGCGATGTCAAAGGAGATTTGGGATACTCTCTCCGAAAAAAGCCAACATGCCATCCAAGAATACCTCACAATCCTCTCTTTCTGTTCCTTGATGGATTCCAATGTGAAAGACATTTCTGGTTCAGGTTGGACCGAAGATATGGCCAAAAAGATGATGGAAGATATGAAAGAAAAAGTAAAAGGGATTGACTTTGCTTCCTTGTCTGAAAAGTTCGCCAACTTTTTCAGTTCTGCAACGGGTCAAGGAAACATACCACAGATTCCTGAAAAGTTTTTGAAAGGTCAGATTGCCCGTTTGGCTGAAGAAATCGTGAAAGAATTCAAAGTTGAAGATTTTGGGATTGATCCAAAAGCTATGGAAGCGGCTGGAAACGACCCCACGAAAGCCTTGAATATCATCATGGAAGTCTTTATGAAGAACCCTATGTCATTTCAAACAACGATGATGAAGTTAACGAAAAAACTTCAACAAAAAGTTCAATCAGGTGCTCTGCGCCCACAAGAACTTGTGGCAGAAGCGGAAGAACTCATGAAGACATTTAGCGAAAATCCCCAGTTTGTGGAAATGATGGAAAGCTTTCGCCAAGCATTTGGTATGGAAGGACATGAAGATGATTTACGCGCTGCGGGTCGTGATGGTAGCGCTCGTCTTTCTATTGTCCAACAGCGTCTCCGCAAAAAGTTGGAGGCAAAGAAAAAAGCTGCCGCACAAGGTGGTTCCAACGCAAAAGGACGCTAAACGTTAGTTAGATAGGCATGTCGGCCAATGTAACATTATGTCAGCCCTACGCGTGGGAAGATCCGCGATACCTCTTTGGCTCCCTTTGGCTTCCGAACAAAACTTCAAAATGTGCTAGTGAATATGTCAATCAAATCCTGTTTATCTATCTCTGCTCCTTGTTGGTTGGATTTTTAGCAACTATGTTTACGGGTGTTGGTTCTGCGCCACTTCTCGCAGGAATCGCTGCGACATTGTACTTGTTGCCCACATTTAACAAACTTCGGGAGTTGTATATATTTCGTCAGGAGGCAACTGATAGTGATAAAAAGGAGGGATTTGAAACCTATAATGATACCGGCGTAGATGGAACACCTTCGACACTTCCCTTTCAAGATGAAACAACTCCCGATATTCGCAATCCCTTTCACAATGTAACCATGGACGAATACCCAACGATGCAAACAGAAGTTGGTGGAATCAAATCAAAAGCTCCTGGCGCAGATTATGAATATGTTGCGAATCGCCCGGCGGCTCCTGATATTACATCCGTCAAATCCAAGTTAAAACTGGATGACATGTTTCGTGTTCAGTGGTTCAGCGACCCAACTGATGTTTGGGGAAAAACACAAAGCCAACGTATTTTTGTAAGTCAACCTTCCACAACCATTCCGAATGACCAAGATAGTTATCAGAAATGGCTCTATAAAATTCCAGGTAAGACCTGTAAAGAAGGAAATGCCGCAGCCTGTTACGGAGGCACAGAAGGCGCAGTCTTACCTTGGTTAAACTTTTAACCAAGCTTTTGTGTTTCTAAAACAGGACCTTTTTTACATGTAAATCGTTTCAAAGTTTTACCGCGTTTTTGTAAAACTGTTTTTGTACAAATCGCAATCGCCGCTTGTTCTTTTAAAACATGCGTCGCTGTGCGACGGCTTTTACGACGGTCATATTTTTTGACACGGCGTGTCGGTATTGATTTGGAAACCTTTTTGATACAAGAGCAAAAGGTGTCGACAAGAGCCATTCTATTGAGTGCCATATAAAGTTTGGAATCGTTTGGATAACCAGTCAATCGTTACATAGTTTGTAAGAGGGGGATTTTCAAATGTCTTTTTGATTATATCCTCCTCTGTAAAAACAGTTTCTTTGTTTTCTTCATTGGGTGCAAATCGCGTTTGTAAAATGGAACGAATAGCATCTGGTGTTTTCTTTTCACACTCCAAAACAAGTTGTTCAACTTCATCATACGATGGGTAGATTTTGTATGTTTTAGCAAGTTCTCGAACAACAAACTCTTTTGTACAAAAGTAAATATACTGTGATACACGATGAGTACCGACACCTGTTGATATTTCATTTTGTGCGATCCTTCTTATTTTGTCTTCAATCGGCAAACTTGTTTGATAGTATTTAAAACCTTCCATATGCTTACTAGCCTGTTCAAATAAACGACGATTACCAATACTGTGAAAATGAAAATATCCAATGGGAACTATCATATTTTCTCCATGATTTGTGTAAAAAATATGATTTCCCATAGAAACTTCGCGAAAGGCATTTGTTCGACCAAATGACTTTTGACATTTATAATACCAATGATTTATTTTGCTTTGTTGTACATCTTCTGAAAAATGTATCATATTTTGAGCTGGATGGAGTACAAACCCATCTCTATAACTG
>JACCDW011985544.1_pt1 | contig 10126 bp, 10 predicted proteins | sample 7449781 | NCBI WGS metagenome assembly JACCDW01 (sample SAMN15323449, study PRJNA562643) | freshwater metagenome | isolation source: river surface water | place: USA:Blue River Watershed | collected 2017-08-18 | reverse complement strand
TTTGCGGTCGTTTTCTTGATCGTTGTCTTGGCTGACGCCTTTACTGCGGGCTTCGCGGGCGCCTTTGCACTTTTTGCAGACGCACGGGAAGGCGCAGCCTTAGCGGCCTTGGCCTTGGTTGCAGGAGATTTAACGGGTTTTTTGGTTGTCGCCATGGGTTCATCCACCAAATGGAATTGCCGATGCTGCAAAGGGAATCTGGAGGTCGGTCCGGGCTGTCAGTGAAGCCATCTGCAGGCCGGTCATTTGCCGGTCGTTTCTGCGCGGGGTGGGACCGTTCGTCCAGCTGATTCAACGCTATAAAACTGCCAAACTTCTTTCACAAAGGCTGCGGAAAACAGCCTGTAAGACTCTGATTGAAAAGCTTTTGATTATATCACACGGCAACACTGTTCCACTTATGACAAGGATTGACGTAATCAAAGGAAAACCTCTCCGTGAGCGCCGGACAGCAGACCCGGATCAAGGCAGGAATTATTTCCCTCGATCCCAGCGTCATGCGCCCTGCTCTATCGCTCGAATCAAGCTCTGTTCTCGCTGTCGAGGGCTGCCCGCAGCCGGTCCAGCTCAGCTGCAATTGCTCTGTAGCGGGATCGTTCCGACTCACCTGTCAAACCTGTCGCTGCGAGCTGTTCCTGCTCGGCCTTTAATGATTTCATTCTAGTCTGGCGCACCGCCCCTGCAAGCTCGCGCTGTGCCAGCTCTGGATCATGGGCAGGTTCAGCGGCGATTTCAGCGATCAATCCATCCAGATCGGCGCCCTGGGCGCGCAGCGCCTCGGCGAGCAAGGCTAAACTCGCATCGATGGGCAGCGACTGCGCGGCAGCGGCCACCGTGTCCAGCATCGCGCCGCCATCGGGTGCACTTTGACCGATCAGTGCCAGATCAGCCTGGGTGATGCTTGCGGCAAGCGCAGGATGCGCCAGCAGCAGACGCAAGACCTGGCGCTCGAGTTCGACAGGCGGCCTGCGTTTGACCGCAGGCTTGGGCGCACGCTGGTACCCCCCCGTTGATGGCTTGCCGAGCTCGAACAAGGATTCAATCTCCTGCACGCTGCTGTCCGTCACCTGCGCGAGCTGGCGCACCAGTTGCAGCCGCAATGCGGACACGGGCATGGTTTGCAGCAAAGGCTTGGCGTCGAATTGCGCGCGCGCCCTGCCTTCGGCAGTCGACAAATCCTTGCCCTCAATGACTTCTGCAATCAGAAACTGAGACAAAGGCACCGAGTCGAGAACGAGCTTTTCGAATCCTTCATAGCCATGCTCACGGATATAACTGTCAGGATCATGTTCTGCGGGCAGAAATAGAAATTTCAGCGTGCGATTGTCTGATGCATGCGGAAGACAGGCTTCCAGCGCGCGGCGCGCGGCGCGACGGCCTGCTGCATCTCCATCGAAACTGAAAATCACCTGATCGGTCTGGCGTAGCAGCTTTTGTACATGGATCGGTGTGCACGCCGTGCCGAGGGTCGCGACAGCTTGGTCGAAACCAAACTGCGCCAGCGCCACCACGTCCATATAGCCCTCAGTGACCAGCACATAGCCCTTGTCGCGTATTGCCTGCCTTGCTTCAAACAGACCGTACAGCTCGCTACCTTTCTGAAATAGCGGCGTCTCGGGCGAGTTCAGGTACTTGGGTTCGCCTGCGCCCAGCACGCGACCTCCAAAGCCAATGACCTGACCTTTGGTATTGCGGATCGGGAACATGATGCGATCCCGGAAGCGATCGTAGCGTTTGCGTGAAGCGCCCTCTTCTTCACCACGATCAATCACAAGACCCGCTTCGACGAGTACTTCGTTCTCGTAATTCGTAAATACCTGTTTCAGGCTCTCCCAGCCATCCGGTGCGTAGCCAATCCAGAATTTCGCGGCAATCTCGCCGGTAAGACCACGTCCCTTCAGATAATCGATCGCATGTCGAGCGCTGCGCAATTGCTGACGATAGAAATTGCACGACAAAGTCATTGCCTCAGAGAGCGCAAGGCTCTTCGCCTGCTGCTCGGCACGCTGCGCGGGCGGCAGACGGTCTTCCTGCTCGGGAACCACCATGCCCACACTCTGCGCAAGATCCTTGACCGCCTCGACAAAGCCCATCGCGGAATACTCCATCAGGAAACCAATGGCCGTGCCATGCGCACCGCAGCCGAAGCAGTGATAAAACTGCTTGGTCGGACTGACTGTAAAGCTGGGAGATTTTTCGTTATGGAAAGGGCACAGGCCGCTGAAATTCGCGCCACCCTTTTTGAGTTGCACATAGCGGCCAACCACATCGACGATGTCGATGCGGTTGAGCAGATCCTGAATGAAGCTCTGCGGGATCATGCGGCCGCTGGAAGTGAGTGCTTTTTAATGGGAAGCTTACTTGCTCAGTGCGGCTTTCACCATCGCGGAGACCGCCGTCATGTCTGCACGTCCGGCAAGCTTGGGCTTGAGCACTCCCATCACCTTGCCCATATCCTGCGGGCCTGCCGCACCCGCCGCTGCAACGGCTGCCGTCACCTCAGCCTGCACCTCAGCCTCGCTCATCTGTGCAGGCATATAAGCATTCAGGACCACAAGTTCGGCTTTTTCAATATCGGCAAGATCCTGACGGCCACCCGCCTCGAACTGGGTAATCGAATCCTTGCGCTGCTTGATCATTTTCTCGATGACCGACAGTACCTGATCATCATTGAGCTCAATGCGCTCATCGACTTCCTTCTGCTTGATCGCCGCGTTAATCAGACGAATCGTCGCCAGACGTCCGCTGTCCTTGGCACGCATCGCTGCCTTCATGTCTTCGCTGATTTGTTCTTTGAGGCTCATGGGATCTCCTTGCCTGGCCATAAGGTTTATGGCCGTATAAAAACGCCAAAACCCGCTGCGGATATTCCGGAGCGGGTTTGCGATGTTTCAGCCTCACCCTCGGGCGAGGCGCACAATCAGTAGAGCTTCTTCGGCAGCTGCTGGCTGCGGATGCGCTTGTAGTGGCGCTTCACGGCAGCGGCGAGCTTACGCTTGCGCTCGGAAGTCGGCTTCTCGTAGAACTCGCGCGCACGCAGTTCGGTCAGCAGACCAGTTTTCTCAATGCTGCGCTTGAAGCGGCGCAGGGCGACTTCGAACGGCTCGTTTTCTTTAACGCGAACAGTGGTCATGAATAAGTAAAAGTACAGTGGTTTTAGCTGAGCGCGCGATTATATCAGCCGAACGCCCTCAGCGGAAGCCGCACCTGAAAATCCTTTTTCAGCCGGAAAATCGTATCAAACCGATAATCCTGCGGCAACGCCGGATGCCCAGGCCCACTGGAAGTTGTAACCGCCCAGCCAGCCAGTCACATCCACCGCCTCCCCCACAAAATGCAGGCCGGGCAAGGCTTTGACTGACATATCCTGCTGCGACAGCGCCCGGGTATCCACACCGCCCAGCGTGACCTCTGCCTTGCGGTAGCCCTCAGAACCGTTCGGACGGACACGCCAGCCATTCAGCGACTCTCCCAGCCGTCGCAAGGCTTTGTCAGGCAAGTCCGGCACGCGGGCGTCCGGCTTCAGGTCCAGGGCCAACAGCCACGCCTCGGCCAGCCGCGCAGGCAGATACTGAGACAACCAATTGCCAAGATTGCGGCGTATCTCACGTTTCCCTTCAACCAGCGCTTTTGCCACGTCCAGACCGGGCAACAGGTTCAGCGAGATATCGGCTCCGTCGTGCCAGTAACTCGATATCTGCAGTACCGCAGGCCCCGACAGGCCTCGATGAGTAAACAGTAAATCCTCACGGAAGGAGCCGCGCGATTTTTTTTCACCCGCCTCGATATCCACCTCCAGCGATATGCCGGCCATGGGAATGAAAGGCTTCCACGCAGATTCATCGAAAGTGAGCGGCACCAGCCCGGGCCGGGGCTCGATCAAAGGAACATCAAACTGTCTGGCAATACGAAAAGCGAAATCTGTCGCACCGATTTTCGGTATCGACAATCCACCGGTCGCGATCACCACTTTGCTGGCAGTCATCTCGCCGCTCGCTGTGCCCAGCCTGAACGACTCACCTTCGCGAATCATCGACTTCACGTTAACAGGCATTCGCCAATGAACCTGCCCTGCTTCACACTCCGCTTTCAGCATTTGAATAATATCTTCTGCCGAACGATCACAAAAAAGCTGCCCCTTGTGCTTCTCATGAAAGGGAATGCGGTAGCGTTTTACCAGCGAGATGAAATCCTGCGAGGTATAGCGCGATAACGCGCTGCGACAGAAATGTGGGTTCTGTGACAAGTAGTTCTGCGGACTCGCATCGGTATTCGTGAAATTGCAGCGTCCACCACCAGAGATACGGATTTTCTCCGCAAGCTTCTCTGCATGATCGATCAGCACTACACGGCGGCCACGCTGCCCGGCAACAGAAGCGCACATCATCCCGGCCGCGCCAGCCCCAATCACCGCCACATCAAAGTGATCGCTCATGCACGCTCGCACATCTGGCGTGCTACCTGCACGCACTGCCTCACCTGCTCGGCAATAGGTTCGGGCACCGGCTGTTGGCCCGCGAGCGCCTGCAAGATCCAGTCAGCGGTAGTTTTCGCATCACTGGCTGCCGGCAGAGGTGGAAATTCATCGACAGGCTCCTGCTTTTCGATCAGCACGGTCGCCTGATGATCATGAAACCAGGTCACCGCCTGCGCACGTTTCGCATTCGCCACCGTCTCGCCTTCAGTGCCGCGCATCAGGAAGACATCGCCGCGCGAGGCGGGTGCCGCTGTCGAAAAATACTCGGTCAGCATGGTCAGATACTCGGGATGTGTATACGACACGAGACGCAGCGCAGGCTGCGCAAAGGGCTGCATGATTTTCACCAGAGTATGCGTAGAATTGCGCAGACCCAGCACACGGCGCAGTTCCAGCAAATGGTGCAGTCGTGGTGCGAGCACCTCCACCGGCATAAATACCGGACGCTTCTGGCCGAACTCAACTTGCAGGGTAGTGGCTCCATGAATGGGTGCGATTCCCATCTCATCCAGGATCTCTGCCGTTGTCACCCGTCCGGGATCTTTCGCCATGCCATGAATCAGTACCGGAACACCCTCGCGCGCCAGCAAGCACGCAAGCAGAGGTGTCAGGTTAGGCATCTGACGAGACCCGTTGTAGCTGGGGATGACAACCGGCGCAAAGTCTGACTGCGGCGCTAGCAAGGGTTCGAAAGACGCCTCAGCCGCATCAAGAAACCCACCGATCTCGTTGACCGACTCACCTTTGATACGCATGCCGATCAGCAGTGCACCGAGCTCAAGATCGGAGACACGCCCTTCGAGCATGGCAGCATAGAGAGCGCGCGCATCTTCGCGAGAAAGATCGCGCGCGCCCTTCTTGCCGCGGCCGATCTCGCGGATAAAGGGCGCTGCCTGGAATGATTGGGAATGACTGGACATGTCGCAAGCTTACACTGACCACAGACCCTGAATGTGAAACGATCTGATCTGATTACCGTCATGACACAAGAAACTAACGGGATCTTTTTGTACCAATTCCGGCAAAATACGAAATATGCCCATGAAACTCTCTGCTTTTTACCTATCCGAAGCCGGCTCGCGTAGCGGAAACGAAGACGCTGTCGGCATGGTTATTCCGGAACCATCAGAGCTCGCAAGACGCGGAATGATCGCTGCCATCGCTGATGGCGTGTCCGGTGGCATCTCTGGACGAGAAGCCGCTGAGCACTCAGTGCGTTCATTGCTTACGGATTACTATGCCAGCCCCGATAGCCAGCCAATTAATCAGGTACTGGACGAATTGATCAAAGCAAGCAATAGCACGATCCAACAATGGGGTCTGACAGGCTCAGACAAAACGGTAGTTGCCACAACGCTTACGGTGCTCGTTCTGACTGAAGATTATTATTATTTTTCTCATATCGGTGACACGCGTCTGTACCGACTGCGAGACAATGACCTTGTACAAATAACAGTCGATCATGTCGTGGATCACCCGGAGAAGACACACATACTCACACGTGCGATAGGGCTGAGTTCAGACATTCTCATTGACCATGGCAGCGGAGAACTAAAAAGTGGCGATATTTTCTTGCTGGCGACAGATGGTGTCTGGTCTTTACTGCCAGAGCACGAACTTAGCTGGCACCTGTCGGAACTCGTTGACGACAAACGCAGCGCTGAGGGAACTGCGCGGTTATTAATCGACGCTGCGCTGGCGGCGGGCTCCACCGACAACCTGTCGGTACTGGTAGCGCGAACCGATCTGCTACCTGACAATCCCTGATTTATCTTCAAAAACAGATGTCCGCGAGAGCAGCCTGGCTCACTCTCATTCATCATTTACAATAGGCTGCTCCAAGAATCCTCCCCCCTGACACTCCCCATGATCGTTCTCGGCGTCGAGTCCTCATGCGACGAAACCGGCTTTGCTCTCTATGACACTGAGCGCGGTCTGCTGTCGCATGCGCTGCATTCACAGGTAGCGATGCATGAGGAATACGGCGGCGTGGTGCCAGAGCTGGCATCGCGTGACCATGTGCGGCGCGCAATACCACTGCTGGAGCAGGTACTGAATCAGAGCCAGACCGATGTTGCTGCGATTGATGCAATCGCCTATACCCAGGGCCCGGGCCTCGCAGGTGCGCTGCTGGTCGGTGCGGCGGTGGCGAATGGACTGGCGCTGGCGCTGGACAAGCCCGTGCTAGGCGTGCATCACCTCGAAGGACATCTGCTTTCACCGTTGTTGTCCGCCAAACCGCCGGAATTTCCTTTCATCGCGCTACTGGTATCGGGCGGTCATACGCAGCTGATGCGCGTTGATGGTGTGGGTGCGTACACGCTACTGGGTGAAACGCTAGACGATGCAGCGGGTGAGGCCTTCGACAAATCGGCCAAGCTGCTTGGACTCGGGTATCCGGGCGGGCCGGCGATATCGCAGCTGGCTGAATTCGGTGATCCAAACGCGCACCAACTGCCCCGTCCGATGCTGCACTCAAAAAATCTGGATTTCAGCTTCTCGGGATTGAAGACGGCGGTACTGACGCTGGTGAAAAAACATCAGACCAACCTCTGTGAACAAGACAAAGCGAATATTGCGCGCGCGTTTGTGGATGCGATTGTCGAGGTGCTGGTTACAAAATGTCTGACAGCACTGAAGGAGACCGGCATGAAGCGTCTGGTGATCGCAGGCGGCGTGGGCGCTAATGCACAGCTTCGCGCAGCGCTGAACGCTGCCGCTGAAAAGAAACGGTTTGACGTGTTTTATCCCGAGCTGGCTCTCTGCACCGACAATGGTGCGATGATCGCTTTCGCCGGTGCGATGCGCCTGCAGCGCGACCCGGGCGCAGCGCATCATGAGTACGGCTTCAATGTGCGGCCACGTTGGCCATTGGAAGAACTCACGGCGGCGTAGGCCGCGATATCGCTGAAGCTCAGCGGATCTCTTGATGCTCTTTTGTCGAAGCCTGCTGATCGGCAGGAGCTGACTCCTCGGTTTCTTTCTTCTGACCGATACGACTCTCTTTGCCTGCCAGCAGATTGGCAACGTTACCCCGATGACGGTAGATCAGCAGCAAGCTCATCGCAATGATCGCGAAGAGTTCAGCGTTAATTCCGAAAAACATCCAGTAGTACACGGGCGCAAATACAGCTGAAATGATCGCGGACAGCGATGAATAGCGTGTAGCACGCGCCATGATCAGCCAGGTACACAGGCTTGCCACACCGACGACCGCATGCAGGCCGAACAATACGCCCAGTGAAGTTGCCACACCCTTGCCGCCTTGAAAGTGGTGATACAGCGGCCACAAATGTCCTGCAAATACGGCCAGCGCTACCAGTGCAACACCCACTGTACCCAGACCTAGCTGCGGGTTGAACAGTACCGCAAGGCCGACCGCGACCCACCCTTTCGCGCAATCGCCAAGTAGCGTCAGCAAGGCCGCGATCACATGGCCCGAGCGCAGAACATTGGTCGCACCGGGATTACCTGATCCATAGCTGCGCGGATCGTCCAGACGGAACAGACGGCTGAACACGATGCCAAAAGAAACCGAGCCCAGCAGATACGCAGCGATAGCAGACAGAGCGATATTCATCTATTTTCGAGCACCTCGTTCGGCGCTACTCCTTGAAAAAACTGAAACATGGTACATGAGTCGCCGGAAGCTCTGCCAGAATAAGTTTTACCGACCGATGCATCACAGCTAGCGGCATATTGACAGAATTTATTGGTCCCGGTGAAAGATCTCTGAATAGCCATTCATCCTCTCGGATGATGTTGAGCGTGAATGTGCTTCAGACGCTCACGAGCAACATGCGTATAAATCTGCGTGGTCGAAATATCTGCATGTCCAAGCAATAGCTGCACTACGCGCAAATCCGCACCATGGTTCAGCAAGTGCGTTGCAAACGCGTGTCGGAGTGTATGCGGTGACAGCGGTGCAGTGATGCCCGCCTTCAGAGCGTATTTTTTAATCAGCGTCCAGAACATTTGCCGCGTCATCGGCCCGCCCAGTCCTGTGACGAACAGCGCATCATCGATCTTGCCATTCAGGATCGCAGGCCGCCCTTCTTTCAGATAGCGCTCTATCCAGGCGCGCGCCTCTTCGCCAAATGGCACCAGACGAGTCTTGCTGCCTTTACCGGTCACGCGCAGCACGCCCTCATTCATGCCAACTTCAATAGTCTTCAGTAGTACCAGCTCCGATACACGCAAACCGCTTGCATACATCAGTTCCAGCATGGTGCGGTCTCGCAGACCAAGTGCGGTGTTGACATCCGGCACAGACAACAAGGATTCGACATTCGCCTCAGACAGCGTCTTGGGAAATCGCGGCGGTTGCTTGGCAGAGCGCAGCTTCAGGCAGGGATCAGCACTGATACGATGATTTCGCAATGCGTGCTGATAAAACCGCTTCAGTACGGCCAGACGACGGTTCGATGAGCTGGCTTTGCTGCTTGCATGCCTGAATGCGAAGTACGCATTCAGATCAAGATCGATCGCCTCATAAAGTGTTTTGCGGTGCTGATCATGCAGCCAGCCAGCGAACAGCAAGAGATCGCGCTTGTAGGCATCGAGCGTGTTCTTTGACAAACCATCTTCCAGCCACAACACATCGCAGAACTCATCGACGATGGCTTGTCCGGGACGCTCACGCGCTTCTGCGGCAACGGTCATCAGAATCCCGGCACCTGCTCATGCTGCAGCAGCCAGCGCTTGACGCCCTGATGGAAACCGCCATCGTGTCTGGCAAAACCGCCAATGCCGCCGGTTGCCGTCACGCGATGGCAGGGGATCACCAGCGGATACCAGTTTGCACCGCACGCCTGCCAAACCGCACGGGGCGCGGATCCTATGCGTCGCGCGACTTCAGCATAGGTGAGCACTTTGCCGCGCGGTATGCCATTGATGACCTTCCATACCTTGCGCTGATGCTCGGTGCCGACCACGGGCAATTCAAGATCGAATGCGTAGTCCGGATCTTTCAGATAGGCGGCGACTTGCTTGTAGATTTTTTTAGTCAGTGCATCGGAGGCGGGTTTCGCAGAGTATTCTGGCGGAAGATAAACAAGCTCCCGCAATTCCCCGTCGTCCATGCGTATGCCAATGCCGCCAAAGGGCGCAGGAACGATAGCGGTGAAAAACGCTGCGGCAGCTTTATTCATCTGAAACCCAATCGAAGAAATACCGCGGTCGCGAGACTGTCGATCATCCGCCAAACAGCAACCGCGGCAGCCACAGCGATATTTGTGGCACGTAGGTAATGATAATCAGGAAGCCGAGCATCGTCAGCAACCAGGGCATCACGGCGATCGTCAGCTCGGTAATGCCCATCTTCGTAATCCCCGAGGCTACATAAAGATTCAGTCCAACGGGTGGATGACACATACCGATTTCCATATTCACCACCATGATGATGCCGAAATGCACGGGGTCAATGCCCAGCGCGGTCGCTACCGGAAAAAGAATCGGCGCCATGATCAGTACGATGGATGAGGGCTCCATCACATTACCCGCCAGCAGCAGAAGTATATTCACGACCAGCAGGAAACTCACTTGCCCCAGGCCTTTATCCATGATCCAGCCCGCCATCGCCTGCGGTATGCCCTCGCTGGTCATCAGGAAAGAAAACAGTACCGCGTTGGTAATGATGTAGAGCAGCAT
>JACCDW012021068.1_pt1 | contig 10127 bp, 8 predicted proteins | sample 7449781 | NCBI WGS metagenome assembly JACCDW01 (sample SAMN15323449, study PRJNA562643) | freshwater metagenome | isolation source: river surface water | place: USA:Blue River Watershed | collected 2017-08-18 | reverse complement strand
TGTCATTTTAGGTGAAAGTGATCCGTCTGAAAACTCTTCGAATATATCCAAGAATTTATAAGGCTTATATGGTTCCATATGGATATTATATTAATATTTAAGAAATTATTCTATCTAACAAATTCTTTAAAACTTTATTATCAAGTTTCAACAATACTACTTGGCAGAAATAAAGAGTGGCAATTCATCAACAGTGAGGTCAGGATTTTCCACCCATTCCTCCGTCAGGATAGAAAGTACATTGGGTGACATCGGATTCTCCCTGGTCAAAAACACACGTATCTGCTTGCCACCTTCCAAATTAGCGTCCAAAGCAAATTTAGGCCTTACACCTTTTGCATAAAAATTAGCAAGCACGCTTGATACGAGCCAAGAAGGATATATTGATCCAACTAGAATAGAATTACACAGCTTAGCAAATCCTATATCATCTATATTGTTATTTTGACAAAGATAATCCAACGAACCCATAAAAAACAAGCAAGACCCCAACTTTGGTCGAGGTTCTTCAAATATCATTTTATTTTCAATAAACCCCAGGCATGCATCTTGCCATATTTTGAATTGTTGTTTTACCGTCTTTTCTTTTGAATTTTTAATTATATTGAACATATTCATCAGTCATGTCACGTGCTAGCACGACTTGGCGGAGACGGAGGGATTCGAACCCTCGGACCTTTTAACGGGTCGCCTCGTTAGCAGTGAGGTACTTTCGACCACTCAGCCACGTCTCCAATCCATACAATATATGTAAGGTAGGTCGATTGTATTATATTTCCACACATATATCAATTTAATATTGCTTTTAGCGTAATATGTGTTATAGTTTTCGTCCACATGAGCCCAGCACACGCTACTCTGCCGGTCCCGGACGCACAAGCGCTTCCGGGAAGAACTGTTCTTCATTCAAACCCAACCCCCAGGAGCCGCGAAGAGTCCTTTGCCAGGAGGCGTCGTATCATCGGCTTTTTCCCGGACAATCGTGAAGGCGACGAGATTCACATCGTCCCTGACGATGAGGACACCGATCCGTTACCGGAAAAGGACTACTCGGCTGCTCCTGACATGCAAGTTGTCGAATTCGACGAGCAGGTCATGGCTCACGAATGGTCACCCGTTCCCAAGGTAGAAATGCCGCAGCAGCCCGTTATCACGATCAACTACTTCGAGCGGTACCCCCAACACCAATGGAAGCTACCGCTGATCTCGGAACACCCGAGCTTCGGCTAGCCCGCCTGGTTACCAAGCCTCTGCCCGCACCATGTGCGCGGCAGGGGTTTTCTTTTTGTATAAATGAGTTAGTCTGGTTGGATATGAGATCTTTACGAAGGCATCTTCACCCAATGGCAGTTCTCTGCCACCTCGGCTTCGCCGAACTCACATTGACCGAACGCATTCACCGCGCGCTTCCCTACTCGCATCTGGAATTCACCCCTCCCGAGTGGCTGGACTGGGGCAAACCCGTCACGTTTAGCCTGAACGGCGACACATGGGTCTGGAAACACGGAGGCTCGGACGCGAGGGCAAAGTACGGCATCGTTGTCGCCGGAGCACTGGCAGGACTGCCGGGCAACCTGCAGTCCATCCTGTCCCAAGACCTGTCCAGTGCCATCACATGCGTCAGGCCAGAGCCGCGTCGCAATTCGTGGCAGCAGACATGCTTTCCTCCCGAAGACTCTGGCAGAAGGAGGAGGTCGATCCTCAGATCAGCATTGGTGCATTTCCCAAAGGGCAAGTGAGATATCCAGGCGGTCGCGAGCACAGCTCGCGACCGCCTTTTCCTTTGGTACGCATATAAATGCATTATCCCGATATGCTAAAATACCCCCATGACCCCAGCAGACTTGAACGACTCACTCGACAGACACATACGCATAGACAAGCAGCATGCGCTCTCCTTAGCCAAGCTCGGCATCAGGACCGTGAAGGACCTGCTATACCACTTCCCTGTCCGGTACGGTGACACGGCCGCGCTCACATACATACAGAACGCCAAGGACGGAGACGAGATCACATTGTACGGAAGAATTAAAAAGCTCAAGCTCGACAAGACGTTCCGTACCAAGATCGCGCGCGCGACCGCGGTCATCGAGGACGAGTCAGGCTCGATCAGCGCGACCTGGTTCAACCAGCCGTACATTGCCAAGATGTATACCGAGGGAGAGTTCGTAAAGGTTTCCGGAAAGATAAAGTTGGTGAAGGATTCGCATGTCTTGAATAATCCTTCGATCGAAAAAGTGGAGTCTATGCCCATCGGTGTTGGAGACGATCTGTTCTCACAGGACGGAACGCGGACCGAGGAGCTTTCCCCTATCTACAAGCTCACGAGCGGAATCTCATCGCTCTGGATGCACCATGCGATACAGAAGATTTTTACATCTGAGATATTCGAGAACCTGGTCGACCCGATCCCAGACGAGATTTTGAAGCGATACAACCTGCCCGCGCTCAGGACCGCTCTCATCTGGATCCATGCCCCGCAAAAAAGCAACGACGCATTGTCCGCGCGAAAGCGTTTTGCGTTCGAGGAAATATTTTTGATACAGCTACAGAAGCTGAACACGCGAAAGCAACTCGAGCACAAGACGAGTTATAACATAGACATCAGCGCAAAGACGCTCGACGCATTTTTGAAAACTCTCCCCTTCACGCTCACTGGCGGACAGAAGCATGTGGTCGATACCGTTCTCAAGGATCTGGGCAGTGGCAAGGGAATGTCTCGACTCCTTGAGGGTGACGTAGGTTCGGGCAAGACCGCGATCGCCGCAGCGGTCGCGTACAGCGTGACACAGACCGTGCCGACCGGACAGAAGTTCGGAACGCTGCAGGTCGCGTACATGGCTCCGACCGAGGTACTCGCCAAGCAGCTGTTTGAGAGCTTCATCACGTTCTTCGAGCCGTTCGGTCTCAAGGTCGGGCTGATCACGGGAAGCGGCGCGTACAAGTTCCCTTCCAAGGTCGGGAACGAGAAGTACACGAACATCTCAAAGCCCCAGCTCATGAAGTGGGTCGCAAACGGAGAGATCCCGATCCTGATCGGAACGCACGCCCTGATACAGAAAAAAGTCTCCTTCAAGCACCTCGCGCTTGTGATCATCGACGAGCAGCACCGCTTCGGAACCAACCAGCGCGCGCAGCTTGCAAACAAGGACAAGTTCCTGCCGCACCTGTTGTCCATGACCGCGACACCGATTCCGCGAACGCTTGCGCTCACTATATACGGCGACCTCGACCTGTCCGTTCTGGATGAGATGCCGAAGGGTCGAAAGCCTGCGATTACCGAACTCGTGACCGACGCCAAGCGCAAGGACATGTACGAGCACATTCGTGGCGAGTTGGAATCCGGACGGCAGGCGTACATTATCTGCCCGAGAATCTTCGAGCCAGACGCGCAGAAGCAGAACGTCATCATGGCCAAGTCCGTGATCGAGGAGGCAAAGCGGCTTTCGCAAAAAGAGTTCAAGGGATTCGTCGTGGACGTCATGCACAGCAAGCTGACCAAGATCGAGAAGGAAGAGAAGATGGAGAAGTTCGCGCGCGGCGATACGGACGTGCTGGTATCGACATCCGTTATCGAGGTTGGAGTGAACGTCCCGAACGCGACAAGCATTGTCATTGAGGGCGCGGAACGGTTCGGACTCGCGCAGCTGCACCAACTGCGAGGTCGCGTGTTGCGCTCGTCGCATCAGGCGTACTGTTATCTGTACAGCGAGTCAAAAAGCGAGCAGACGCTGGCGCGACTGCAGGCCCTGAAGTCTGCCAAGACAGGATTCGAGCTGGCTGAAATTGATTTGCAGAATCGCGGAACCGGCGAGCTGGCCGGAGGCAAGCAGTGGGGCGTGAGCGACCTGGGTATGGAGGCGATCAAGAATTTGAAAATGGTCGAGGCTGCACGAACCGAGGCAAGCACCATTATCGAGGAAGACTCACTTTCGAAGTATCCCCTTTTGGAAAAGATAATTCTGACGAAGAAGGATATACATTTTGAATAATAAAACGTCGTGAGCCACATGGGCTCACGACGTTCTGAGATCGACCGCTTTACTGCATCTCCTCTTCAACTTGCTCAAGGGCAAGCGTAAGGTTGTCGACAGCAAAAGGTTCAAATTGGTCAATGCATGATGCCGTCCGATAGATCGAGTCGGATTCGGCTTGTTGCAGCATTGCAATGAAGAATTCCCTGGATCCTGCAAGAAAGGCACTTCTGTCGAAGACCTTCAGATACTCGAACTCGATCTGCCGACGGTATTCTCTGAATTTTGGAGGACCGTAGCCCAGGATCGCCAGATCGATATCCGCAATAAGGGCACGGTCACCGACCAGCTTCTGCCACGGAAAGACATGACTCGTCGCCATGATCAGACCTCCGATGGCGACGATGTCCTGCCCCGATACGAACCGTGAAGCAAAGTCGACGCTCCGTTGCTCGTTATCCCGAGCACCGGGCACATATATAACGTCATGAAAAAAGAGGGCTGCCTCAATGCGACGAAAGTCCTTGGCCTCACCTTGCAGCTCATCAAGAAGTTCCAGACACGCTTTGATGTGACCGAGGTTGTGATAATGACGATCAGGTCCAGTCATCAGGCCATAGTAGCTCAAAATCAAAGAGTGCTCTGTCGTCCAGATACTTGTCCGATTCAGGGAGTTAAGCAGCTTGCACAGACGCTGCAAAAGCTTTTGTTCATCCGGTTTCATGTTCATGTTGGAAATGTAAGATCAATTATCCTTGTCACATTACAACAATAAGGTGTTTTGTCAAACAAAAGGACCGCGGCTTTCGCCGCGGCCCAGTAAATCAAAATGAGGAATTCCCTCTCAGACTCTCGAGCTTTCGTTCGATATTCTGATTCGAAACTTCTCCATAGAATTCACGGAAGTATTCACTCCTAAAGATTGAGCCACTCTTCTGAATCTGCGCACTCATTCGAGCAAAACGATTCTTGGAAAAGATCTTAAAGGCAATCTCACCGTTCCTGTCACCATAGATGAACTGGTGTTCTTGCAACCTCCTCCACCAACAACTCTCAAACTCCTCTTCAGGGAGTCCGAAATAATGGAGCGCAATATCCCAAAGCAAATCCCTGTCGGCTCCGCAATATCCATGGGGCTTCATTGGGAAGATGTTTGCCTTGACTGCTTTCAGGTATGAAAAGAGTTTCCTCTTATTTTCCCTAAAAATATAACGTTGGCTCATGAACTCCACGGTCTCCTGCCTCCACTTTGTCCGAGCCTTTCTGGGTGCATACCCGAAACGCTGGAACAGGAGTGCGGCATCGAAGACTCTCGGATTCTCAATCAGCTCGGAAACTTCCGGCACGAGACGGATCCTGAAGCACGCAAGCAAGAAATCACAGTTGTAGAAAGCCCGTGACGTGCCTTCTCCGCGATAAGTCCTGATGACGGCATCGAGAAACGGATCCTGCCCTGTTGCCTGGTACCCACGATCGAGCGAGGCGATGTTTGCCTGAAGTTTTGAACGGACATAGAGTTCCGCAGGAGACAATTGTCCAAGCTCAACAGGGGGAACAATGGTCGGTAGTGCATGTGTGTCTGCCATAATAAAGAACAAAGGGGGTTGTTGTAAATTACATTACAACATTTTTTAGAAAAATCAACCCAATCACCTCCTCAGCAATGTGCACCCACTTGGACTCGAACCAAGGACCACCCGTGTATAAGACGAGCGCTCTACCAACTGAGCTATAGGTGCAAGCGGCTTATAAAGACGCACATTCCGGACATGCCGGAACTAGGTAGTTATACCAAAAAACGCCCCCGTCGTCGACGGGGGCGTTTTCCTTTTGTAATTAAATGAGTTGATCCTCCCTCTTGAACTTCACGCCATGAGCGGTCAGGATCTGCTCGTACTCCTCACGCTCGATGTTCTCGACCTCGATGAGTCGCTTGGCGATGACGTCGAGAACCTTTCGGTGTTCGGTCAGAACGGACGTTGCGGTCTCGTGCGCATGCTTCATAATCTTGCGCACCTCGGCGTCGATCTGCGAGGACACGCTCTCGGAATACTCTCGGTCATCCACACCTCGTCCGAACATTGCTCGTCCAGACTCACCCTCGAGTGCGATCGGTCCAAAGGCCTCTGACATTCCGTACCTGGTCACCATGTCTCGCGCCATCGATGTTGCAACTTGCAGGTCGTTAGACGGACCGGTCGTCAGATCACCGAACACCATCTGCTCTGCAACGTATCCTCCGAGACTCATCGCAAGGTCGTCCATGAACTCTCGCTTGGACTGCAGCTTGCGCTCGTCGTCCGGCATCTTCAATGTATATCCTCCAGCTCGTCCTCGAGATACGACTGAGATCTTGTGCACTGGATCTGCCCATGGAAGCACTGACGCAACGAGTGCGTGTCCCGCCTCGTGGTATGCGGTGATCTCCTTTTCCTTCTTAGACAAAAGATGCGACTGGCGCGCAGGTCCAAGTATCACTTTCTCGATGGACTGGATCATATCGTACTGCGAGACGAAGTTTCGACTCTCACGTGCCGCGGTGATCGCCGCCTCGTTCATAAGCGAGTACAGATCGGCTCCTGAGAATCCGGGAGTTCGCTGCGCGATCACATCGAGCTTCACGTCCTCCGCAAGAGGCTTGCCCTTGGCATGGATCTTGAGAATCTCCTCTCGGTCGGCCCGGTCTGGCGAGTCGATCATCACGCGTCGGTCAAATCGTCCCGGTCGTAGAATTGCAGTATCGAGAACGTCTGGTCGGTTTGTTGCAGCCATGACGATCACCTTCTCCGTCGGCTCGAATCCGTCCATCTCTACAAGTATCTGGTTAAGCGTCTGCTCTCGCTCGTCGTTTCCTCCTCCCATTCCTACTCCTCGCGCTCGTCCAACCGCATCGATCTCATCAATAAATATAATTGCAGGTGACGCGGCCTTTGCCATCTTGAAGAGGTCTCGCACGCGGCTTGCTCCGACTCCTACAAACATCTCGACGAACTCTGATCCTGAGATATTGAAGAACGCCACGCCTGCCTCGCCCGCTGTCGCCCTGGCAAGAAGAGTCTTACCTGTTCCTGGCGCACCCATCAGGAGAACTCCCTTCGGGATTCGCGCGCCGATGTCCTGGAACTTCTTCGGGTTCTTGAGGAAGTCCACGATCTCAGACAATTCCTGCTTGGCCTCCTTTACTCCTGCAACGTCCTTAAACGTCACCTTCTGGCTGTCGTCCTTGGGATTGGTGAATCGCGCCTTGGACTGTCCGAATGAGAACGGCTCCATGCCCGCTCCTCCGCCACCCATGCGCTTACTGAGGAATACCCACAGTACGATGAGCAGAATGATCGGAATGAGTATTGGGAAAATAATCGAGAGCCAGAATGCGCCCTGCGATGTCTTGACCTCAAGCGGAACACGCGTTAGTTGCTCTGCAGTCACACCGAGGTTTGTGAGCGTCTCCGTAATCGGAGTTCCCTGCTCCTTTTCGGTCGTCTTGAGAATAGACTCGCCCTGCTCGTTCTTCTCCTTGAGTGTCACAAGCACCTCGTCACCATCAATCTTGATTCGCTCGACCTTGTCCTCCTTTATAAGTGTGGCGACGTCACTCAGCACGAATTCCTCAGGCTTGTTCTGCCCTCCAATGATCTCAGAGAAAAGGAACGTCAGCGAGAAGATCACAAGCAGCGTCAGGAAGAAGTTCTGCCCGAACTTCGGACTCTTCTTTACCCCTACCACCTTGAAGGCCTTCTTGCCGCCGGGAGCCTTATCCTTCTTATTCTTTTGTTGGTTATTAGTTTCGGTCATGGGGTCAATTATACATAAAACGGGGCAAATAGGAATGAAGAATATATGTCGGCACGCTTTTGAATATATAAAGAAAATGTCCCGCGCCTGACGGCGCGGGACACTGAAATCAACTCAGGCTGAACGCGGGAACAACCTTCTGATCATCCTGTCGATCCTCGACGGACCAAGCGGGTCCGGATTGATTGCGACGAAGTACAGAAACGCGACAGCAGTCCAGATCATAACGGTGAGAACATCACCACAAAAGAGCGAGTCCCGAGTTTCTCCATCTTCCGGCAGTGTTCCTTTCATATTTGAATGACTCTGAACACAGGCCATGGCCGTAATATACAGACGCGCAATCACATGCAGACGATCATGCTCAAGCATGTTTTTGGTATAGATACTCTGACTTCTCTCAACACGATTGGCATATCCCCACGTATTGTAACCAGCCAAGAAAGTAACCGCAGCCACAAACAAGAGGCTTATTCGATACTGAGAAGTCATCTGTCCAAAGAGCACGACGAAAAGCAAGGTAACCGAGCCCAGCAAAAGCAGGCACGAGCATGCCCTTGCGAGGTTGAAGCTGATCACGCCAGTCCATTCCTGGACAAAGCGGCACACCTTCTTGAAGATCAAAAAGAGGCACTGATCAATTCTGATTAGAAAATAAATAATGAACATGGTTTCGAATTTGAGTTTACCCTACCACATGCTACTATAAAGTCCACATGTCAATAGTCACCAACAAGAAGGCAACGCTGAACTACGAGGTCCTCGACAAGTACGAGGGCGGCCTTGAGCTGCTCGGGCACGAGGTGAAATCGATCCGCGCAGGCAAGATCAAGCTCGACGGGTCATACGTCATCAATCACGGCGACGAGCTCTTCCTCAAGAACGCGGAGGTGTCGCCGTTCCAGGCGAACAACGTACCCAAGGGATTCGACGGGCAGCGCGTCATCAAGATACTCGTGCGCAAGTCAGAGATCCGCAAGCTCAAGCAGAAGGTAGACAAGGAAGGGCTCACCCTCATTCCCCTTTCCATATTCGCAAAGGGAACCAAGCTCAAGCTGGACTTCGCGCTCGCACGCGGAAAGAAGAAAAGCGACAAGCGCCAGGACATCAAGCGGCGCGAGGACAATATCGAGATCCTGCGAGCGATCAAGGGAGAGAGATAAAAAGAACGCCTCTCCGGAATGAACCCGGAGAGGCGGAACTATAGGAACGGGGCTAAACCGTACCCTTTCTGGGCAACCGACAGAAGCGTTGATTGAAGTAAGAACTCGAGCCGGTACACCTGGAGAGATAGTATCCTACAGACAAGCAAAAGAAAAGGCGTGTCCCGGTTACGGGACACGCCAATTTGAAGAGTGTCTTGGAGCACTCATGGTGCAGGTTGCTACCCTTGTCAGTCGACGGCAGTAACCGTCAGCCAGCTGTTCTCCTCGGCCGGCTCGGCGGGGGTCTGCTCGTTGGCGGCGACGTGTGCCTGGTTGTACCAGCGAATGACAACCGGCGGCACGTCAGGTGGAGGCGTTGAAACCGCCGGAGTAAACGGAGTCATGTCGACAGGCGGAAGCGCGCATCCGTAGACAGGCTGCTTGGCGAGTGCCGCTTCGTACGCGTACTGGTCGACGTACCGGCTGGAGTTGTCGGACAAGCGAACGATGTGGACGAGGCCGCAATTCTGGTCGGCCGTCACCCGTTCGTCGACCTTCTCCCCCGGCCCAGGAAGGACACCATCGCCCCCTTTGAGGACGGTGATCGCCTCGCCGTTGATCGTGGCATCGTAGGACACAGGCACAGGCGTGTCGACCGAACCGGACGCGACGGCTTGCGCCTGCGACTGGTTCCGGCTGGCAATCTCCTCGGCGCTGATGATACCATTCGTTTCTTCCAAATCCCGCGTCGGCGACTGGGCCAACACGGAAGATGCGGCTGCGAGCGTGACCGCGAAGGTCAGCATACAGGTATGGGTCAGTTTCATGGCTTTGTTTTTTGGAGTAAAGCACCCTTGAGTCTCAAGTTGTCTTGTGAAGGTGCTCTGTCTTTTTCACTATACTCCCGTTCCGAAATGTTGCAACGTGTGCATAAGGTGCGAGCAAAGGAAAGGCCCGGCTCCTTGCGGAGCCGGGCCAATTCAGATCATACCCACGTATCCAAATCCGATGGCATAAGCTCGATCGAGACAGGAAGCTTTCCGGTCAGGATGCCGGGGCGGTCAAGCTCCGGATACTGATCATCCAGCTCTGGGACGAAGCTCGTTCCGTCAAACCGAACGGCTTGAAGCGCGGAAGAACCCCGAGGCAGCGGTCCCTGTGAGCCCCTCACGGGCAAGCAGGGCAATTTTGTGAACGGAGAGACAAGGTGCAT
>JACCDW011812394.1_pt1 | contig 10127 bp, 6 predicted proteins | sample 7449781 | NCBI WGS metagenome assembly JACCDW01 (sample SAMN15323449, study PRJNA562643) | freshwater metagenome | isolation source: river surface water | place: USA:Blue River Watershed | collected 2017-08-18 | reverse complement strand
GGACAGCTGGATCTGAAAATGAAAGGCAAAACGCCGATGGAAATGGCTCGTTCGTTACGTGGTCCCATCGAGCTGGCTATCGAAGACGGTGCCCTCTCCGGGACGGTCATCGAGGCCTTCGGAATCGATGTCACGCAGACCATCAGCAATTGGCTCAATAAGCATCCGCTCTATAACATCCAGTGTGCGTTGACAGCGTTCGAAGCCAAGGAAGGAGCCATTCGAACCAAAAGCTTTTTGATTGCGACAAAGGACACCAGCGTGGTCGGCAAGGGTGAAGTCGATCTGGTCGGCAACAAGGTCGATTTTCAACTCAAGGCCCATGTTCATGACTTTAGCATTGGCAGCCTCCGTTCTCCCATTACGATCAAAGGACGTTTGAATGACTTCGAGGTCGCACTCGAACGGGAGGAGCTGCTCACCCGGTCAGGCCTCGCCGTGGCCCTGGGCACCTTCGTCAATCCCGTCGCTGCACTTTTGCCCCTGATCGAGACGGGACTGGATGAAAAAGGTAAATGCCGGACAGTCATGGCGGAACTGCAAGCGGTGCAGCAAAAGGCTCGCCAATTATCAAGGGCGAAGCCTGGGCGTGTGACGCGATGAAAACCATGATAAACTGGACTCTCTGCTATGATGGGGTTGGAGGTCTGGTTGAATTCTCTGAAATCACTGTTCTTATCCATCGTTTTAGGAATCTTATCGGGGCCGGCAAGTGGCAGTGATCTCGGCCGTTATGGTGATCCTTATGAGAAAGAGGTTCGGCCCCTACTCAAGGTCAGCGAGAACGCGGGCTCCGCCGAAGAGCGTCTGGCACTTAAAAAGTATCTCGAACAGAAGGATCTCCCGGAGAATCTTCGTTACTCGGCAGAGCGGCGCTATATTTTTCTGACGGAATTTTCCGACCGCGATTCCTTTCAGCAAGCTCGCCAGAGGCTTCAGCCCAAGGAGGATGATTATCTTCTCCTTTCAACTTATGCTCAGTACGATAAGTCCTTGAATTACGTCGAGCTACTCACGAAGCTGGAAGCATACTTTGAGCAGGCTCATAAGGCCGAACCCGAACGGGAAGTGGCAGCTTGGATTGCGCATGATATGTTGGGTTTGATGACCGATCACTTTGATTTGGGGAGGGCCAGCGCGCTCGTTCCCAAAGCGATTGCGATCCTGCCCGAGAATTCCCTCATTGTCCGGTCCCTGCTTCTCGGAACGATAGCAAGACTCTATGTGGATCCTGGCAATAGCCCTGCCATTGTCCGGCAAGGTTTGGCCATCTATGCAGAAAATGAAAGCTATCTCAGGTCCCGCGGCAGGATTATGGAAGCCAGCGAAAGTGCTTATAATCAAGGCGTCGCGACGCTTTTTGCCTTGGCAGATGATCGCAAGGCCCTGGAGCATTTCGCGAGAGTCGGATCAGGCGCTGTTTACTTCCAGGATTCCCTGGTTTTTTCTGCATTAGCCTATTCCCATCGGGGTCAGGATGCGGAAGCCCGCAAAGCACTCAGTCAGCTCGATTTTTCAAAATATTTGGAAAACGCCACGCGCCTGAGTTTTCTAGCCTGCTATCGGGAAATCGTCCGCCAGCGCTTGGGTGAAAAAGCGAATTTGCAGTTCTGTGTGCAACTCCCTGAGGACACGCAGGGTGATGTCATTCAGCACATGACCGATGAAATACTAAAGCTGAATCTGACGCCGGCCTTGGAGTTGGCTGTGCTCAAGCAATTTCAGAGTTTTTATCGAAAAAAAATCAGTCCACAAATCAAAGAGCGTATGTCTCAATCGGTAGATGGACTGGAACTGGCTCGCGCACGGGCAGAGTCTGATCGCAGCCGCTATGAAAACAAAATTAATCGCATTGAATTGGATCTGGCCCGGAAACAATCCCAGCTGACGGCATACATTGCGGGATCGGGAGCTATCCTCATCGGCATCATGATATTTGGCCTGTGGCGTCGTCAGGTCCAGCTGCATCGCATCCAAAAACTGCAGCAATATCTCCAGACCAGGATCCTTTCGCGCTTTCTGCCGCCAGCTTTGGTCGAGGAAATAAGCCTCGGACGTTCCAGCTTGGACGAAGAGCCTCAGAAGCGGACTGTGACCATCCTGTTCGCAGATCTGGTTGACTTCACAGCCAAGGCTGAAGAGATCGGGACGGAACGAACAGCGCGGCTTTTGAATCAGTGGATGCATATGGCCACCGATGTCGTGTTTGAAGAAAACGGCACCATCGATAAATTCATCGGCGATTGCGTCATGGTTATCTATGGGGCTCCGGTGGATCTGCCACCGGAAGTTCAGGTGGAACGGGCTGTGGCTTGTGCGCAGCATCTTATGCAGGCGATGGAAGCAAAGAATGAATCCTGGCAGAAGGATTTCGGTGTGCAATTCCAATTGCGCGTCGGAATCAATTTGGGTGAAGCGATTGTCGGGAGCTTTGGGAGTGAAAAACGCTCGGACTACACTGTAATCGGCGATGCGGTGAACCTGGCTTCGCGGATTGAGAACCTGGCCAATCCCGGACAGATCCTCATGAGCCAGCATGCGGCTCGTTATCTGCCAGCCAGCCGTGTCTCAGGACTCGGTTCGCGTCCTGTTCGAGGCATGAAGGGGGAGCAGGAACTCTTTGAATTGCAGCGTGCGCCCTTGGAATCAGCTGTTTAGAGCCACAGCCACCGCATGAGCTGCACCCCTGCACCGAGCAAGAGGCTCGGCCAAAGAATTTTCGTGCGGTGATAGAGGAGACCCGATGCCAGAGATACGAGCAGGACAGAACCAAAATCCTCGGGTTTGTGGCAAAGCGTCGTAAGAAAAGCGCTCAGAAGCCAGGCGACAGCAAAACCTCGACGCTGCTCCAGCCCTCTTTGGATAAGCCCGCGGAAGATATATTCTTCAACCAGCACGACGGTCCACGCGGCTGCGATCGTAAGCAACGAAAAAGATTTTGCCGCTGTTTCCCAGCGATGGGAAATAAGTTCAAACCCTTGCCAGCCTTTTGTGAATTGATACCACATCCCCGTTCCGATTGTTGCAAGCGCCGCGCCTGCCATCAGGATCAAAAGGTTCTCAGGCGTCAGACGACCACCGTAGACAGGCAGATCTGTGGATTGGCGGGATCGATTCCGGATCTGGAAGATCACGAAAAACAGGATACTGATGATAAGATTCGGCCAGGGCATTTCAGCTGTTCGGTCAATCCGAAAGAGAGAGAAGAAGTCGATGGCTGTGTTTAAGACCAAAGAGTAGATCAAAGCAGCGATCAATCCATCTGCCAGTCCTCTGGGGAGTTTGGTCTTGGTCATAGGATCATCAAGGCCTACCAAGGCGAGTCGAGCTTTTTCACGATAAGCGAAGACCAGTCCGATATACAGAATGAAGTGCGTTGTCAAAAACCAAGTTTTTCCAAAGGACAGGCAGTAACTCATCAATGGGAAAATTGGTGTCATCACAAAAACCTGACGAAACGGAACGGTCGTGGTTCTGTCGTCGGGATGATAGCAGGCGATGGCTAAATTTCTATTGTGTGACTCAAAGAGGAAAAGGAAGACCAAAATCAGGACAAAGCGAAAAACGAAGAGCGGTTTCTGAAACTCCGCTGCTGGCAACAAAAACAAAGCGGGCAATAAGAAAACGATGACTCCCAGGGCCAGGAATATCCGCTGCTGTTCCCTGAAGATATCCGTCAGAGGCCGTGGGGTCGATCCATATAGCCAAAGCGCATCTTTTTGCCGAGTCACAAACAGCGTCGCGCTTGAGCCCACGACCATAGTGAAGATCACGAGTAAAAAGAGGATATAGCCTTCAGGCCCCATAGGATCGTTATTCGCATAGTGATTGACGCAAACTCCGATGGCCATAAAGAACGGGGGCACGAGTATTCTTGTCAAGAAACTCGGATCGCGCAGAATTTGGAGTAGTTGATTTCTGGCAATCGGAGATAACAAGTCCAGAATGGAGCGAAATCTTTTGGGGCCGCTGGTTCCCGGCGTTATCTCGGGCGCAAAGTCCCGACGCAGTAAATGTTCCATGATTAAGATGTTGAGGCTGGCGACCATGAGGCAGATCGCGACGCCAAGTGCGGCAATACGATAAGCGGCAGACGGGTCCATGAGGAAAGTCTGCATGCTTTGAAACAGCCATGTATCCTGCAGTTGTGATCCGTGCTTCATGAGAAAGGCCCAGTAACCTGGTCCTTCCAACACCAGAGTCACATAGAACGCGGGAGGCAGCATGGCAAGAAGCGACATGAGGCTGCGAATCAATCGCTGTTCTGTCATGTTGAACCGAGATCTTACAAGATAATCCAGTGTCATGCCCAAACTGGTGGTCATGAATGTTGTGGCCAGAGTCATGACAAAAGCAGGCGCCAGGATGCCGAGAAAATTTGTGCCACGAGCCAGCAAAAAACCCATAATAAAGGGCAGTATTGCTACCCAAAGATAAAAATTGAAAACCGTTTTTTGCAGGACCCTGCCCCAAAGAAAGCTTCGAATTCTTATCGGGAAAGTCTTGATCCAATCCAGGTCACGGTCGGTGGTCTCAAGCTTCGTGGCGCTGGTGCCAGCGGCGGAAAATATTACGCCCAGGAACGAACCGCAAAGAGCTATGAAGGTGCCAAGCCAAAAGACTTGAAGGAGTTCAGGCCATAGAGGAGACGGTTGCAGGAGATTCTGACAGCTCGCGGTTTGACAGCTGGGGAAATTCCAGGTTTGCAGGTTTTTTGCAACGCGTTCGGGATTCGACAGCTTTTCAAAGGCCATGAAAATGGTCCACAGCATGTACAGCGGAAAGTAGCCAAAGAAGGCGAAGCGTAGGACCTTGCTGCTGGTGCTTTTTTCAGAGCTTAAAACCTGTCCCAGAGCCGCACGCCATCCATAGCGCAGCAAGGTCGCTTGCAAGGCCAAAGATTTAAGCATGGGGAACCTGCTGGCTCGGCGGATTTGTCAAAGCAAAGAAGATATCTTCCAGATGCTGGGCCCTGGCTTCCGCACGGACGGCTTCAAGCTCGCCCTGAGTCACCAACTCGCCTTGATGAATGACACCCAGATGTGTGCAGATGCGCACGGCCATGTCCAGGCGATGAGTCGAGAGGAGTATGGTTTTTCCCTTGGCGGATTCATTTTGTATCCACTCACTGATAAGGCGTGTGGCGTAGGGATCAAGCCCGTTGGTCGGTTCGTCCAGAAGAAAAATCCGGGGATTGTGCACGGTGGCGCAGGCCAGACCCAGGCGCTTCTTCATGCCGATCGAATAATGATCCGCATAGGATTCCGCTTGTTCGGCAAGGCCTAACCAATCCATCAATTCGGACGTTCGCAATCGAGCCTGGGTTCGCGACAGTCCGTGAAGTTCGCAAGCCATCTGCAGGATTTCGCGACCTTTCAGAAAACTCGGGAATAAAGGTGTATCGGGAAGGTAGCCCACGAGGCGTTTCACGGCCATGCTATCTTTTTGGGTATCCAGACCTGCGATCATTGCCGATCCTGTATTGGGTACGAGAAGACCCATCAAAAGGCGTAAAGTCGTGGTCTTGCCGGCTCCGTTGGTTCCCAAAAAACCATAAATCGAGCCTTCGGGGACGAGCAAATTCAAATTGCGTACCGCCGCAAGCTCGGAAAAATTCTTGGAGAGTTGACTTGTGGAAATCATGGGGCCTCGATCGTTGCAGGATGCAGAGCTTCGAAGCCTGGATACCATCAGGCCTGAAAGGCGGCAAGCCTGGACGTGGAGCCGGTTTCAGAAAACGTTTTCAGCTGGCTACAAATAAACTTTAGACCGACTGCTGATGGATCTCCTGAATGATTGCGTCCCAATCTCCACGATGCAATTCATGTCCCGCACGTTTCAACGCCACGAGCTGTGAGTTCGGAATCAAGCGAGCCAGGTACTCGGCATGAGGGAAAGGCAGAACAGGATCGTCTGTCCCTTGAATGATCAGGGTGGGGGCCCGAATACCCTGCAGCTGCCCCGCGGCCCATTCCCCACCGGACAGCAGCGCATGATTGAACATGCTGAGCAGACATTTGGAGCGTCGGTATTCCTCGTGGGCCAGCGCACGGATCAGGCGCTCATCGAATGCATGTCGGGTTCCTGCGGTCACGCGCCAACCTTCAACCATGAAATCGACCGCTGTGGTCTCATGACCCCAGTCAATCGAGCCACTATTGGCATGATGATTCAGCACCTTCTGCTCGATAGGCGGGAGCGTGACCTCTGGCTCAACGGCGACAGGGCCTGAGATCATCAAAATGAGCTGCTGGACGCGTTCAGGGTACTTGAGGGCCAAAAGCTGCCCGATCATGCCTCCGAGCGAAGCTCCGGCGATTCTGGCCTTTTTCAGACCATAGGCATCCAGCACTGCCAAAGCGTCGTCCGTCATGTCATCGAGAGAATAATGGATGGTTCCCGGTTCGTAGCAGGTGGAACGGCCTGTATCCCTGTTGTCGAAACGAATGACGTAAAAACCCGACTTCGCCAAGCGTTCGCAAAATTCGCGAGGCCACCAGAGCATCGAGGCGCAGGCACCCATAATGAGGAGCACAGGGGGATGGTCAGCTTGTCCAAAGGATTCCGTACAGATCTCTGCATTGCGGGCCGGGATCATGCGTTCGGTCATGGTCTGTCCTCCAGGTCAGAAGAACAGCAAGTATAGCGGAAAAAAAGGTGAGAGCCACCCTGCATGAAAGCAGGGCAGCCATCCGAAGTTACGGAGTAGTAGTAGGAGTTGTGGTCGGAGCAGTTGCGTCCGATGGAGTTGTAGGAGTTGTGGTTGTAGCTTCTGGAGCTGCTGTACCGGTTGTTGTGTCGGTAGTTGTGGCTGGAGCGGTTTCGGTAGCAGTTGTGCCAGCTGCGTCAGTTGTCGCAGGAGCAGTGGTTGTGTCAGTTGTTGTGGCTGGAGCAGTCTGAGTTTGTGGCTCAGCTTGGTTGTTTTGACCTTCCAGGCCAGTGTTTTTCTTGGTGCAAGCAAATGCAGCAACTGACAGCAACAAAGCAGCGGAGAAGCTTACGGAACGTTTCATAGTATCACCCTTTCGAAAAATTGTAGGTTCGTCCGAAGACCCCCTGCAATTTGCACAGTTCGTACCAGCTTGTAAAGATCCGACAAAGCAGACAGGGCGCGGGATTGGACATAGTGACAATTAGACGTGGGGTGAAGTTTCTGTATAGGCTTCAGAAAGCGGCCGATCGTGTCACGGTTGAGCCATCACGCAGGTGATACGTAATCGTCGCTTCTGCTGCGGCTTTGGTGCATTGATAGCTGGAGGCATAGGCGACCTGAACATACGACTGTACGCATCCGGTCAGCGTCAGAGAGTCGGTACCGATGATATTACTGGGGATAACGTCCACTGTCGCTCCCGATCCATTGACCTGAACCTCGGGCTTTAAAAAAATGGAAGCCGTAACTTCGGCCATCAAGGTTTCGTCCTTGCGGTACTGCACAATCACATGCCTGGTGCCGCTGGTCGGGGTCAAGGTCACATTTGCAGAGTCCATCAGGGGGATCCATTGAAAGGTCACAGCACTGGCGACCACATTGCCGCTGATGTACATACTCACATTGTCACCGGGCAGGGCGTCAAATTCTGGTAGAATGACAAGGTCAGGATCGTCAGTCCACAAGCTCTGACTCTGAAAGCTGACCGATCCCGGCACGTAGCTGCGATCGTAGACGATGGTTAAAGGAATATCATCGCAGCTGTTGCCAGCGGCATCACGAATTTTCACCGTCAATGACTTCGCGCCTTCACCAGCCGACAGGACAATCAACTCATCGGTGGTGTCATCGAAGGTCCGATAGCCTTTGAGCGTTTCCACATCACCTTCCACGCGAAAGGCGAGGGGGCCGTCATTCACCGCCGCTATGCGTGTCCTCACATAACCGGTGGCGGTCTTATAGGCCACGGGCGTCGCTGTACACTGGGTGGGAGGCTGGCTTTTGCGGGCGATTTCGGTTTCCATCATTGCGCCCTCGGTGCCAAAGATATTGCGATATTTCACCTTCAGCCGCTTGATGCCATCGCCTTCGCTGAGTTGAATCAGAACCTGATCATCACCCGGTATCTCGTAATATTGTCCTGCCGACACCGCGGCATCCAAATCACCCTCCACCCAGACCTCCTTGACGTTGCGGCCGCGGGTGGACGGCAGAACCAGATAAACCCAGGCATCCGCGCTGGCATCTTCGGAAAAATAGGGTTCAGGTGTGGGTGGCACTTCCGGGCTTGATTTCCAGGACAGGCGATCTTCCAAATAGGGTTTGCCATTTTCCTGGTAGAGGACGATGTTGATAAAGACTTCACCGAATTTATCTGCCGTCAGTCGCGTGCTTTCGCGAGCATCCAACATGGTGTCGAATGGAACTTCAGCCGTGAATCCGGTTCCAGAAATACTGAAGCTGGGTTGAAAATCGCCCAGGATGTCGAGTCGCAGAACGTTTTCGGTCGTAGCGGTCGCATCACGTTCCAGATAGTACTTGATCAAGCCACTGTTGGATCCACCGCTGCAGGCGCTCAACATGAGCAGCAGGGTGAAACCAAAGGCATCAAGGACCATTGTTGCTTTGTGTGATCGTCGTAACATTGATGTAGAACCAGGTATAGGATGGACCAGATTTAAGCACGAATATCATATTGGGATGCGCAACGATGGGTTTGGCGCCAGCGAGCACCATCACATCCGCATCCCCCGTATTGGCTGTGATGAATCCCCCTTTGGTCAAAGCGGGCGTGCCTTGGCCGGCGGTGAAGGCTTCGGTGCTCATGTCGATTTGCTTCCCGCCCGAAGCCGCGGTGAAGATGGCTTGCAGGTCGGTTAACGTGGGATCCGATGCATAGGTATCTTCGGCCAGAACCATGTAAATCGAATCAAGACGCACGTCATCGCAAAGGATGTTCGCACCTGTGCCTGTCACAGTGTTATTGCATTCAAGTTGTATGCGAAATTCACCGTTGCCGCTCGCTGTGATATCGACGAGCTGCACCTGGTTTATGGAAAAGTTAGGAGAAGCCTGTCCATCGACGCTCAAGGACGCCGATTCCCGCACGACGGCTTCGCCAAGTGTTTCGGTGGCACCTTGGGTGACTTCCGAAAACTCATAATGAATCTCACCGGCCGCCACGACAGGATTCGCGAGTGTGCTGATGACAGTAACAGTCAGTTCATCAGCCGGGCTTGCGCCTGATACCTCAAAGGTTGCGACGTCGCCAGTCAGCCAGTCGTCAAAGGTGGATCCGGTTTTGGGTGTATAGGTCTTGCTATTCAAAGTGAAAGTCGTCAATTTTGCAAGGCAGTTGCGGTCGAATTCATAGACTTCCAGATAGGCTTTGGTCTCAGTAACAGTCGCGGTATGTGTCGACGCACAACCGGTCAGGTCGATGGAAAATGCTGTGGCGTTGGCGGCGAGCGACAAGCCGGCCTCAGCATCGGTTATCTTAATGGGATAGGTGAACGTGCGACGTTTCAGAGTCGTTGTGCTCGTTGTTTCGCTTGCCGTATCCTCGTCGGTATATTGAACCGGCTGCTCTTCGGCACAGGACGCCATGAGCATCGATGCCAGCAGGGTATTCATTATGGGCTTCAATCCCAACATGCTGTTTCCTCTTACCCGATGGTCACAATCTTTCCGCCAAGGAAACTCTTCATGGAGAGGCGATCGGCACAAATGGGAAAGCTCTGAATGCCGCGGAATAATTTTGCGGTATCAGGAGGCTAAGACGCTTCTATCGGAATCGTGACTTCCAGGTAAGATGGATTTTTATAAGCTTCCTCGATACTTCCGTGAGGGCAGAAAAGGCCTTATTTTCCTGGGGTAAGAAAAGGAAATTTTCCCGCCAATCCACCGATAGAGAGAAGTCTACAGGAGTGTCCTTTGCGCATCCTCTTGACCTTTTTCATCAGTCTTATCCTGCTGGCCACCCAGGAGGCCAGGGCCGGTTTGACTTTGATGGGCGGGGCTGGGGTCAGCGCCGGGATTTTGACCAAAAGTGAAGCACTAGTGAGCAAAGGCTACAATTATTCCTTCCAGCTCAGTTATGTTCCCACCTTCAATCGCAAGCCATGGCCTTTTGTTCTTGGCGTTCAATTGAAACAGCTGAAGTTCAGTTTTAAGGAAGACGGCGTCAGCAAACGGG
>JACCDW010622860.1_pt1 | contig 10127 bp, 8 predicted proteins | sample 7449781 | NCBI WGS metagenome assembly JACCDW01 (sample SAMN15323449, study PRJNA562643) | freshwater metagenome | isolation source: river surface water | place: USA:Blue River Watershed | collected 2017-08-18 | reverse complement strand
TATCGATTATTTGTTTTTCAAAATCTTTTAATGATGTATAATTTTTTATACTTTCATCATCAACAGAATTTATATAAAAAACTTCCCCGTTATGAGATTGTATAAAATCAATTTCGTTTTTAAATCTAACATCTGAAATAACATAATTTTTATTTAGGTCGATATTTTGTTTTAATAAATTTATCCAAATATCAGGAGACATAGTTTTAAAAGCATTTGCGACACTTCTTAATAGGTCTCTAATAGATACTGCTTTTATATTTGTTTCAGGGTTAATAAGATTTAAGTTTATTATTTTTTCATTAGGTATTTCTCGTAAGTTTCTAAACTCTTGCGTTCCTATTCCTTCTAATAGTTGCCTATCAATGTTGAATAATAATGATATACAATCTTTTAATTTTTCGGCAAATGAAATATGAATAAAATTATATTCAGGAAAATTTTTTATTAAAATATCACAAGCTGTATTTTTTCCACTTCCAGGAGGTCCATAAAATCCTATTATTTTACCCATATGGTGATATATATTTAATTTAATCATAAATTTAAAAAGAAAGATGAGAAAAAAAGAAGAAAAAAATTAAAGACTTAAAAAAAATGATTTTTTATAAAGATATTACAATACAATGATTTTTAAAATCTTGTCAGAAATTTACAATGAAGATCTTTATAAGATTATTACTAAAAGGTTTGATACTATAAGAGAAAATGATAAATTTATTGATATAATTAAAGGTATATATAAAAATTGTTATGATAAAATTGATGTGATTGCTGAGTATTTGGTATTAAAATCTAAAGATATTGTTTATTTAATCTTATTAGTTGATTATCTTGATAATGAACAAATTGATTTATTTTATCAAGAAAAATCAGAGTTATATTTTTCTGATATAATTGAATTTATAACATCTTTAAATACGAAACATATAAAAAATACTTCACCTGATTATTATGCGATTACATATCTAAAAAAAAAATTTAGACAAATTATAGAAGTATCAAGACCTTTAAAAATTCATGATATTGAAAATTTGGGGTTTTATTTCAGTTATAAAAAATTTCATTTAGTGTTAATAGCACATATTTATCATTTATGTGTACTTTACATAAAAGAAGATGAAAGTAAAATTGATGAATATTATACAATTTTTGGTTATTGTATGGAAGTTTTTAAAAAAATTATTAATACTAAATACATGAACAAATTATTTACAAGTTATGATTTTCCAAATAGATGTTCAAAATATGCACATATAATTTTTAAATATGCATTTACTCAAGTGACAGATAATATAGTTTTATTCAAAGATGAAGAATTTATTTTTGTTTTAGAACTTACAAAATGTGGAATAATTGATATAAAAGAGTATACAAAAAAAGATTTAAAGGAAATGATTTTATATTACCAACATAGAAACGAATATTTAGAATTACAAAAAATATATGAAATAAATTTTAGTTTGTTATTTTGAAAAGAGAGGATTAATTATTTTCATTAAATCAGGAACTGCTTTTGATACTTCATTTAATTTTTTTGAATTTTTATTTATATATTGTATAGTTTCATTTTTTAACGGTTTATTATTTTGTATAGAATTTATAAATAATTTAGTTACTGTATCACTTTTTAGAATTGTATTAAATAAATCTTTATTATTTTCAATGTAAATTAAAAGTGGTATTTTATTTGTTAAAGAATTTAATACAATATTTATATAATTTTCTATTAAATTTGGATTATCTATAATAAGATCAATTACTTTTTTATTTGAAATTCCTTTTCCTGTTATAGTATTGTCAGATTCATTTAATAAGTTTTGAAGTTGGATATTTTCTTCTATATTTTTTTCTTGACCTTGTTGGTTATTAGATTCTTGGGATTCAATAGTAGGTATATTTTTTTCTTGACCTTGTTGAGGTTCTTGGGATTCAATAGTAGGTATATTTTTTTCTTGGGTTTCTTGGGATTCAATAGTAGGTATATTTTCTTCTTGGAGTTCTTGGGGTTGTTGGGGTTGTTGGGGTTTTCCTTCTGCTTTATCTAAAGCTTCCTGAACTTGAGCATTTAAATTATTACAATCATTAGCTAAACAGTAAGCTTGACCTTGCGGAGTCATTCTAAAAATTGTTGGTGCTAATCTCAATAATTGTTTACCAAACATTTTAGCAAGTATAAGTATAAAAATTATAAATACAATAAATCCAAGCATAACCATACTATAAATTTTTGCAATGCCACCAAAAACACTATCAATAATTTCAGAAATTGGATTTGTTGTTATAGCTTCTGCTGTTGTATCTGCAACATTTGAAATATCTTGTGCAATTTTCATATTCATAATATTATTTTGTATAAGTTCAGTTTTTATTTCTTTTGCTTGGTTTTGTATGCTATCAACTTCATTATTATCACCTTCAATATCTAATTCAAGACTGCTATTTATAGATGTTACTAATTCTTGTAAATTTTTTTTTGTAAATTCTTGTTTTACTCTATTTTCTATAACTGTTTCTACATTTGATTCACTTGCTCCTAATGCTGATAAAACACCTGACCCTTTTGATTTAGCAGCTTGTTTAAATCCGTTTGAAAGTGTTTTTCTTATATCTTCAACACTATTATTAATTTGACTACCAGTAAAATTAATATTAATTTTTTGGTCTTGTATAGCTTTTACTTTGTTATTATTACCTTTTATTTTTATTATTCCTGAAGCTGTTGAATTTAATGCTGATTTTTGTGAAGCTACATTTATACTTTTTAAAACATCACTTGTAAAAGCCTGTAATTTATTTTTAGATTTTGACCCGCCAAATAATCCCATTAATATATATAATAAAATTCATTAAAATAAAAATTGATTTTTTAAATAAGAGAAAAAAAGGAGAAAAAAAGGAGAAATATAATGAGTATAAGACTTGATTGCTTTGAAGGATATGAAAACGAATTTGAGTTTTTGAAAAAAAATTTTGATAATATTTTTGAATTTGAAGATTTAACATTTAATCAAGAACAATTTTCAAGTGATGAAGAAATATCTTTAATATTAAAAAACTTTATTGATAATAATGATATTTGTTGTAATAAAATATTACATATAGGAAATAATGAAATATTTAAAACATTAGCTTACTATTTTTCATTTAGTGATTTATATGCATTAAGTAATAACAAAAAAGTATTTACAACTGACCCACATACTTATTTAGATATTAATGATATTTATGGTAATGAATTTGATTTAGTTGTTTATATTGATAGTTGTTTTAACTATAATATAAAAACAAAAAGTTTTATTTATAGTTTTGATGTTTTAGATAAATCAAATTTTATTTTAATTTGTGAATGTCTACAAAACTTTAATGAAGTATACATACAAAAGTTTAATAAAAGTTTATTTTTGATATGTACTGATAAAGTACAAAATAAAAAAAAAGGAGGAAATAATTTTGAAGTATCAAAAAAATTATTGAGAATTATAAATAGTATTTATGATGAATTAAAATGTTTTACTTGTGATTAAAATTAAGAAAGGTTAAGATTAGAAAGATTGGTATTTTTTAATTTCAAGTATTCATTTATAGGACCTTTTTTTATATATTTTAAACATATTATTAAAAATACCAAATTTATAGAAAATAAAACAGCTATACCTCCCATAAAAAAATTTACAAAAATTAATTTATCTTGGTGTTCTTGTAAAAAGATTAATAATATAAATGTTATTAAAAATAATACACAAAGAATAGCCGATATAATTTTAAGCCATTTTATTTTATTTTTTGCTTTATCTGAAAGTTCTGATATTTCAACCATATAATAAAGGTTATTAAGAATGTGTAGTATATATAAAAGTAAAAGGAAAAAAATATATATGTAAACTATAAAAATTTTATATATATGGTTATTGTATTAAAATACTATGTCAATAATTCGAACACGAGACATAACAAAGTAAATATACAATAACTGTAGTATCACGGTAATTATATAAAAGTGTGTTCGTATATAATGCTGAATAAATATATTTTACTATTGAAGGTAAAAAAAAACAAAAAGATAAAATAAAATATGTTAATTGTTTTTTATGATAGTAAAATATATATTTTTTTTGTAAGGATTAAAAGATTAAAGGGTGAAAAATGTGATAAAAAAATTTAACTTTATTTTTTTTTATCTCTTTCTCTCTTTACAATAATTTTTTTACTGCTGATTTAATTGCTGTAAGTGATGGGTCTGTTTTTAATAATTCATATACATCACAACAAGAAGTAATATTATCGTTTAATAACATATAAGCTAAAATACTATTCAAAACACCGTTTTCATGAAGTTTATAATATTTTGAATCAATGTAATTTTCAATATCAGTTTTTAAAGCTTGTGTTTTATTATCAAAAACGTCTTTTTTAACTGCAAGTAAAATACCTGAGTTTTGGTTTGAAATGTTCATACCTTTAAATTTATTTGATAAGAAATTATTTAAAACTGCTAAACTCCAAGGTGTATCTTTTGCATAAGAAATAAATGCGAATTTTGAATGATCGCATGAAACTCCTTTTAGCGGTTGTGTTCCTTTATCAGCTTTTTCAGGGTTGAAATTGTCGTTAAGTTTTTGTATAATTTCAGTCATCTTAGCTTTTATTTCAGGTGTTTCCTTTACGTTACCAATTGCACAAACACAAATATCTTTATCTAAATTTGATATTAATAAATTTGCTGTGTAATCAAAGGCATCACGTTTAGGACTAAATCCAAGATTAGAAATAATTTTAGAATAAATACTATAAAGTTTAGATGGTTCTAATTTTTTTATTACTTTTAAAAGTGTTGATCCAACAGATGATAAATTATTTTTTGTATTCCATGTTATTGTAAAACGATCACCTGAGATATTACAAGAAACATCACTAACTTTAGATTTTTTAACTAAAGATGGTTCACCAACTAAAACGGATTTAATTTGAAGGTATAAAGCATAACATAAACATGTAAGTTCTAGGTTTTCAGGTACTGAATCTTTTGATGAGTTACAACACCCTGTACAAACTCCAAAATTAGCTAAAACACATGCGTTTAATTTTGCATTGAAACATAAACTAACAATAACATCAGGTGCAATAGAACACCGGTTTAAATAAAAATGAAATGGTCCTTTTTTAACTTCTAACATTATTATACATTATATTTTTTAAAATAAAATTAAAAAAAAGGAAAAAAGAGAGAGAAAAGTTTTTTGTGATGAAGTGTGAAGGATGTTTTTTAATACCCTTCTTGTTATCTTCACTTTTTACTTCCTTATTATCTTCACTTTTTACCCCCTTGTTATCTTCACCTTTCTTTTTTTTTTAATACCCTCACCTATTTTTTTATTAAAAATCCAAAAAATGAAGATTTTAAAAATTGAATTTTGTGTATAAAGATTTATACCAAGATCTATATAAAAGCAATCATGGCGAAATCATCTAACAAAAAACAACTTTCCGAAGAAGAAAAGCAAAAAAAACTTGAAACCGATATGGAAACTTATAATAATGAAGTTACTCATTTTCATAAGGTTTATACCAGATTTTGCAACAATTTAGTATTTTCACTTAATAATACTACAATTGTTAAAACTGAACCAACTTTAGCAAGTATTAAAGAAGATAAACTTGATAAAAAAGATACTGCTTATCTCGAATTCAATAAACTTATTCAGGATGACGTTGCTAATGTTGTTAAAAATTATGTTGTTTCCGAACTTAAAGAAGTATACGGGCAAGAACTTCATAAACATGATCAAGGAGTTTTAGATATTAAATTTTATGATTTTGAACAATCAACAGGAAAAAGTAAATCTCGAAAACCTCAAGTTGTAGATGACGATGATGACTCAGATAACGAAACTCAACGAAATGACGAATCAAACAGCGACAGCACCAAAAAGAAAAATAGTAGTTTTAGTATTAATTTACAAGGAAAGCAATTTTTAAATTTGTTGATCACTCGGTTAAGACTTGAATGTAAATATATTTTGGATAAAGTAACAAATGAAAAATTTACAGGTTATCAATCGTTTAATACTTTAGATGAAATGTTAAAAGCTAATACTTTTACTGAACCTCTTGAAAACGTTAGCAGAGTTTACAAATTTGTTAATGGTAAAAATTTCGATGGTGATATTTTGGTTACACCAATTTTATTAAATCATGTTAATGAAGTAACTAAAAAATTCGATTGTAGAATTAATACCAATCATAACCTAGAAAAGTATTTTGAAATGGGAAGTGACTTTAATAAGATGTCATCAAAGAAAAAATCATGTCTTGAAGAATTTGATAAAATTAGTTTATCAAGTTGGGTTGGTAATTTCTATGAAGTATTAACTAAATATTTTTACTTGTTGTCGCAAATGATTGCAAAAATGAGTATTACAGAAAAAAGACAAATTAGCCATAAAATGATTGAAGCAGCAATGAGACAATTGAATTTAGTAGTTATGAATACTACTAAGTATGACCAAAATTTAAATATCGAAAAAAGTTATTTGTTTGGTTTAATGAGGTTTGTTGTTGATTCATTTACCGTTAAGAAAAGTAAAACACCAAGAAAATCAAAAGTAAATAATGATGAAGTTGTTGAAACTATTAACAGTGACAGCGAAAAAGATAGCGACAGCGAAAAAGACAGTGACAACGAAAGCAAGAAAAAAAGTAAAAAGGATAAAGGAAAGAAAAGTAAGGTAAAACCTGAAAGTGAAAAGAAGAGTAAAAAAAGTAAAAGTAAAAAAGTTGTAAGTGAATCTGATGCATCAGCTTCTGAACCTGAACCAGAATTATCAGATTAAAAAGAGAGAGAAGTAAAAAGAAAAAAATAACAAAAAGAAAAAATATTTTTTTTCAAATTTAAAACATCAACTTTTTTATATCAAACTTTTTTTCTATCTTTTCATCCCTGCTTTTTTCTACATTTCTTTATAACCAAATTCTAAATCACCTACATCTATTTTTTTACGAATGTCCATTTTATTTTTTAAATTGTACATAGGAATATATTGGGTTTTTGAATCGTTACCTATTGTGTTACCTGAATTTATTACACGGGTTTCGGATGTTTTCTTTTTTGCTTTGTTTAATTTTCTTGATATATTATTTTCACTTTTATTAAATTCTTGGTTTCCAATTGTATTTAATTTACTTGTATCAAGTACTGGTTTTATTCCTTTGTAATTTTTAACTTGTATAGTTTCTGAATATTTTGTATCGTGTTCAGCAATAAAATTATCTATCAATGAAAGTTTTTTATTTTTTTTATTTTTATTTTCTTGGGTTATATCAACATTTGCAGCACTTTGTAAAACATCTTGTCTAACTTTTTCAGTTGAACTTTTTGAGACATGTTTTTTATTTGATAAGTTTACAATTGATGACGCTAGAACTGTAGAAATTTCACTAGCATTTTGAGAAAGTATAAATGTGTCTTTTTTTGAAGTTTTGTTTTTATGACTAAACTGGGAATCTGTTAAATTATGTGAAGTTTTTACATCTTGATAAATATTTTGAATTTGTTGTTTTGTTTGTGAATTATAATTTTTTTGTTGAGTTTCTGTATTTGGTGTAAAATTTGAATGTGAAAACTTTGGGTCAAAATTTGAATTTACAATAAGTTGAGCAACTTTTTTATTTGCTTGTTCTAAATTTCTTACTGTATTAAAATCTGTTAATGATTGATTTAAAACAGATCTATCGACATTATTAGGGTTTCGTTTACGCATTATAGAGTAATCACTTATTTTAACTCGATGATCAGGAACAGAACGTAAATAAGATAAGTCAGAATTTTTATTTGATAAGTACCCAACTGAATCTAAACGGTTATTAGCAGTTGCTTCAGTCAGGTCAATTATTGCCCCAGATTTTTCTACATGGATAATATCAGAGCTATATTTTTCTTTTTTTGATATTCCTATCATGTTGTCTTTTGATTCATCGTAATTAATAAAACGTTTTTTAAATTCTCCTTGCATAGTTCTAAATAATCTTACTTTTTCAGATGGCATAACTTCACCTCCTGTAACTTGTAAAGGACCTTCAGAACTGAAACGGTGAATTTGTGCACGTGCTTCAGATTGTTTTACTAAATTTCTCATAACTGGGTCACCTGATGAAGGCCTAGGATCTTTAAAATTGTAGTCATAATTTGTAAATGATCCATCTGGTAAAAATGGAAGTTCTCCAGATGAAGTACCATAATGTCTAAAATTTAAACGTGCTGCTGATTTATTACCTTCTGGTGTTCTTGGTGTTGATTCTTCTGTATTTAATGGACTTGGTCCATAGTCAATTAATATATTACGATTATGGTTATATAAAATATCAGGATTTTCAGGATAATTAGAAAATTCTTGTTTACGATTATAATATTCTTGTGGGATAAGCCCATAATCTCCACGTATTGTAACTCTTTGTAATGAATTAGACATTATATATATAAGGTAATTGTAAAAAAAGGGTAGAATTAAAAAAAGTAAGGGGGGAGATGAAAAAAAGAGAAGAAGGAATTTAAAAAACTGTAAATTTATTTTTTTAATTTATAAAAATAAGTTTATCTTAATACAGTGTGGTAAATGATTCCTGAATTTGATATACAACTTTATAAGACACCTGAAGACTTTTTAAAATATATATTTTGTGATTGCAAATATGATTTTAAAAATGAACAGGTTGAATTTATCAAGTTAGTATTAACATCAACTGAATTTATTTATAATGAAATTTATCCAACAAATACAAAAGAAGATTTTGTTAAGGAATTGAAAAAACTTTTATATAAATACCATATTAGAGTAAATTACAATATGAAAGAAAAACGTATTATTATGTCTTATAATAATGTTATTAAAGGATTTCTAATTTTGAATTTACTTAATGGAATAGTTTTTGATTTTAATTATAATGTTCTTTGCGTTCCATCTGTTAAACTTCTTAGTTATAATAACAGTGTTAGTAATCCAGAAGAAACAAAATTTTTAATTGAAGACGGAGTTTTAATAAACTTTTATTTTCATAATGAAAAATGGAATATTGGAAATAGTAAATCAGATAATTTAACTAAAATTGGAAATTTTGATATTAGGGATTTGATTGATGAAAGTTTATTTAATTTTAAGGAAATTTATTTAAATGAGTTCTTGGATAAATTAGATAAAAATTTTACACATGTATTTATTTTTAAAAATCCTAAAATCCATTGGTATGGAGATAATTATAAATTTGTTTACATACACAGTACAAGTAAAACAGGTGAAGTAATAAATTGTGATTATGATATTCCAGGAATGGAAGAATTAAATAATATTGAAAATTTTGATGATAATAAGCATTTTGGATTTATAAGTGTAACACCTAAAGGTAGGTATTTGTATATTTCTGATTTATACAAAAAATTAAAAAAGGCATTATACGGAAATAAAGGAATTGAAGAAAATATGAATTATAGAAAATTTATATTTGTTCATAATATTTTACGAAGAAATGAAGATATAAAATTTATTGTAGGTAACAATAATGAGTATGATTTTTATAACGAAAAAATCCAAGAACAAATTAAAAAAGCAGTCAATATAATTAATACAGAAGTAGATATTAGTAATGTCAATAATGTTATTATAGGCGAAATGATAAAAAACAAATACATATTTACAACAAATAAAGGAGATATTGAATATGTTAAAAAATTTGTTAATGAATTTGTTTATCGGTCAGCTAACTTTTTATGGGTTTACAAAATGATCGAATAAAAAAAGAGAAATAGAGAAATAGAGAAATAGAGAAATAGAGAAAAAGAGAAATAAAAAGAGAAAAATTTAAAACTTAAATTTTTTTTTCATCTACTAATAATTTATTTATAACTTTAGTTAATTTTTCATTATTTGAACTTAATAAATTTACTTTTTGATTTAAATTATTTATCATTTCTTCCATTTTTTTTATTTTTAAATTTGCTGTAAATAATAAATCATAATTAGGATCAGGAATTTGAGAGGTTTGAAGCGGTTGAGTGGTTTGAAGCGGTTGAGTGGTTTGAAGCGGTTGAGTGGTTTGAAGCGGTTGAGTGGTTTGAAGCGGTTGAGTTTGTACAG
>JACCDW012115663.1_pt1 | contig 10128 bp, 6 predicted proteins | sample 7449781 | NCBI WGS metagenome assembly JACCDW01 (sample SAMN15323449, study PRJNA562643) | freshwater metagenome | isolation source: river surface water | place: USA:Blue River Watershed | collected 2017-08-18 | reverse complement strand
GGCGAGAGGGACTCTTACAGAATCGCTAAAGAAAGATTTTGATTTAAGGAAAGAGATTGCTAAAAAATTAACTGAAAAAGCTGAGCTTGATAGGATTCAAGAGTTTAAATATGCAACAACTGAGCAAAAGGCAAATGCAAAACAACAATCTGATCAGATAAAAGATCTTTTAGATAAAGTAATAGTTCCGCAGTTTAATGATAATAGAGAAACAATTAAAAGGCAATCTGATATTTTTAATCGGGCAGCAAAAGCTGCTGGAGCAGCAGGCAAGGGTTCTGATAGCATATATGAAGCAGTAAATAAGGCTTTAACATCTTCAGAAGATGTTATTTCAGAAATCTCAAAAGAAATTGAAGAACTAAAAATAGGAATTGGATTTGAGACCAAGGGCTTAAATGATTTAGGATTATCGGTTGGAACTTTGGCTACAAGCTTCGATCAATTTAGTGCTCTTATTAAATCTGGAGCAATAACAGACCCTTTTGTTAAAGCTCTTTATGAAACAATGGACTCGTTTATAAAAAGTACAAATGAAATTTTAGAGCGCAATACTCCAATGGCTATTAGAAAAGAGTTCTATAAAGAGGACAAAATTGCATTTGGTAATGAGTTAGATAGAGTAGCTGGAGTCTTAACTGAAGCAAGGGGAAGAAAATCTAAATTAATACAAGAGGGTAAGTTAAAGGAAGCAGAAGAAGTTCAAAAAAAAGAAATTACCCCAGCTCAAGATTATTTAAAAGAACTTTTAACGGGAGTTTTGGGATTAAAAGTTGGCACTGATATAGATGCAGAAGGAAATTTAATAACAAGCTCTAAATTAGCATCTAAAAACAAGGTGTCTGTTTATGGTCCAGACAAAAAAGAGAGAACGGGATATCTTATAGGTGGAAACACTTATTTTGAAGACTTTTCCAGACCTGAAGTTGGATCAATTGTAAAAGATCAAAGTGGAGATTATTGGAAAATAATTTCTGAAACACAGAGAGAAAAAATTGGAACTGAGCTTGATAAGCAAAAGCAATTAGGTGAAATAGAGGTTCCAATTTTAAAAACAGGGGAGCAGGAAAAATATGATGAAGAATATAAATCATATTTACAAGCAATTGCAGCGTTTAATGACACTTGGAATGAAAACATAGAGCCAGAAGTGAAAGCTGGAATTAGAGAGCCCGAAATATTAAAAGAGGGTGAGACTAAGAAGTCTGATGATAAGCAACTTGTGGGCTTATTAGACCCAGCTAAAATCGAAGACTCAAATCCTTTTGTAAAGGCTATCCAGGGTGCAATTGAGGAAGTAATAGATGAGATTGTTCCTGGTGGAGGAAAGCTTTCTAGAGAAGATATTCGTAAAGATAAAATGGCTGATGCTAAAGAAAAGTCTGGAACAAAGGCAATAGTTTCAAAGCCAACTGTAAAAACGCCAGCAACAAAGGCTCCATCTACAAAAGCGCCGACAGCAAAGACACCAGCAAAACCACTAACCGGCGTAGATGCTGTAAATGAAGAAAAGAAAAAGATTGCCAAGCAACAAGAAGAAGAGTATAATAAAAAATTAAAACAATGGCCTTCTATTAAACAAAAACATGAAAAATCTAAAATGGACTACTTAGACGCTGATGATGCATTAATTGAAAAAAATAGGCCAGATACATATTCAGAAAAATATAAAGACAATCTTAATAAAATTAAATCATTACAAGGAACTCCAATTCAAGCAGATCCAAAGAAGAATGAAAAAATTAAGGCGCTAGAGTCAGAAAACGCCAATTTAATAACACAAAGTGCAAAAAATAGAACGAATGCAGAAAAAGCGATGAACTCTGCTGCTAAAGAAAAAAATGATTTATTAGATTTTTTAAATACCTATGAAAAGTCTCGTGGATTAAAATTAACCTCTCTAGCCACTGGAGGATATACAGGAGAATTTTCTGGTGGAAAACTTGGGGTTTTGCATAGCAAAGAGCTTGTATTAAATAAGGATGATACTAAGAATATATTAGAAGCTGTAAAAATAGTTCGAGAATATATGGGCATGTTTGCAAATAATGCAAATAATATTGTTTCATCTATTAAAAATAATAGTGTTGCAAACACAACGGTTATAAATGCAAGCTTTCCAAATGTATCTTCGTCTGAAGAAATTAGAAAGGCTTTTGCAAATATGTCAAATAATGCGGCACAATTTGCATATAAGATGAGGCCATCATATTAATTTATGGGCGAGAATCTCTCGCCCATAAAAAGCATTTGAAAAAAAGGAGGCTCTATATGGCAGATAATAAAATAATGCAAGAATTATTTAAAACAATAGATATTATTACAGATCACAAATTATATTTAACAGAATATGTTTATACAGAAGATTGTGTTATTTCATCTAAAACAAATGATCCCTATGTATATACTGTCTTGCATCAAGGACAGGAATTTGAAGCATACTCTCCACTAGGAATTAGATATAGTCTGGGACAAAGCGTGGTCGTTTTATTTACTGATTATTCTAGAATTACAAAAAAGCTTATTTTATATGGTCACGCACAAAAAACCGTTTCATTTGATTCTAATGTTTCATTTAATAATAGTGTGTATATAGGTGCAACATTAACGAACTATTCTTTTAGTATAGGAGGAACAACTGTTCCTTCTGTAGATATCAAATATTCATTAGGTGCTCCATCATATAGATGGTCAGTAGTATATGCAGAAACAGGTACAATTAATACCTCAGATGCAAATTTAAAAGAGCATATTAAAGATATTAACGAACAAGAAAAAGCAGTGGCAATCAAAATTAAGTCTTTGTTAAAAAAATTTAAATTTAAAACTTCAATTAGTGAAAAAGGAGATTCTGCTAGAATTCATTTTGGAGCAATTGCGCAAGAAGTTTCTTCCGCATTTAAAGAAGGGGGATTAGATCCAAATAAGTATGCGCTTTTTTGTGAGGATGTTTGGTTTGAAAAAGACGGTAAGACACTAGATAAATTTGAAATTGGTGCAGTTAAAAAGCGAAGACTCGGAATAAGGTATGAAGAATTGCTATGTTTTATAATTTCAGCATTATAGGGAGGAATAATTTATATGGATTTTAGCACATGGTCACAGTATGGGATAGCTGGCATGGCTCTTGCGCTTTTAGCCTATGCATTAAAATTATTTCATGATAGCTATAAAGAAAATACTGAAGCTTTAAATCAATTAAAGATGGTTATGGAAAAGCAGGCTGTTAGAGAACAAATGTTCATGGATATGATATATCCAGTAGCAAAAGACACAAATGAAAGAGTAAGACATATAGAAGAATCTGTAAGAAGAATGGAGGGTAAATAATATGTATGAAATTAAAACACAGCTCATAGGAGACCTACCAAAAAAGGCATATAGAAAAGGCGCTGGCGCGTATGAGGGAGTTGTTGCCCACGCCACTGCTGTTTGGGGAGATTCTGATGAAAACCAATATCGATATTTTCTAAGAAATTGGAAAACTAGATCTGCTTTTGCTCATTTTTTTGTAGATCATGATTCGATTACAGAAATTGCAGATAGAAAATTTGTTGCTTGGGCTGCAGGATATACTGCAAACCAAAGGTACGTTCATGTTGAGATTTGTCAATCAAAAGATCCTGCAAAGTTTGAACAAGCCTGGAAAAGATATACTTGGTTAATTGCTAAGCTTTTATTTGATAGAAAGATTCCAGTTAAAGATGGATTGACCCTAGTTAGCCATAAATTTTGTTCAGACACATGGAAGGATACTACTCACCAAGATCCTATTGAGTATTTAAAGTTTCATGGTAAAAGTTGGGAAGATGTAATTAATAGTGTCTCTTGGTGGTACAAACAAATGCAGGAGGGTAAAGTAAAATGAAAGATATTAATCCAAAAATTATTTTGCCAATTATTGCCTTATTAATTATGGTTGCACAAGAAGCTACTGGAATAAAGTTTGATGCAACAGAGCTTCAAATTATTAATGATGGAATTTTAGCAATTATTGCAATGGCTGGAATTTTTTCAAATCCAAGCAAAGAAAAAACAGAAGAAGAGTCTTGACAACTTTGTAGTTTTATGATATAATTAAATTAAGGACTTTTTAGATTAAAACAACAAGAACATAATTTATATAAGGTAGGTAGAAATTCTACCTACCTTATTTTTTTGATAAGAGGAGAGGAAAAGGGGCGATAAGGTGGCTATTACTCTTTCATATGATATAAATACAGCAAAAATTTATATAGATGGATTAACCAATAATGCATATTATAAATTAACTCAAATAGGGTCTAACGGAAGTGGATATGCAATAACAGGACTTACTGGAATTACAAACTATTCAAATTATTTACTAAACTCTGGTGTTACATATACTGTAACCATTACAGACACATCAACAAATATAGGATATCAAATAATAAAATATGTTGATTTTGATGGAAGTTTTTTAATTGGAACTGGAGACTCAAAATATCAACAAATAAATATAACCTATGATGAAAATATCAGCTCTTTCCGTCCAGTTAGAAAAGATGCCTTAATTGAAACAATTGGCTCAAAATTCCCATTTATAATAAGGACTGCAGCTGTAAATTATAAAACAATGGAGTTTTCTGGAACCATAACATCTGAAATGGATATTGAAAATTTTTCTTCATATTATAATAATGGTTTATATTATGACACATCAACAGAGAGAAACTTTAGAGAATGGTTTGAGCTATGGATTAATGATGGAACACCAAAAGTTTTTAAAAGTGCAACAGAAGGCTGTAAGATTGTAAGAATTCATAATTTAAATATGACTCCTATCAGACAGCTGGGAAGAGTTATATATAACTTTTCATGCACAATAACAGAAATAGCAGATCTTACTTCTGCAAATTTAATCAAGTACAAAGTTGTAAATGGAACAAGCACAGCAGTTACAAATTATGTTTATCCTAGTGAGAACCTATATCCATCTTTAGCACTATATCCTGGAGGATAATAACAAGGAGGAAAATAATAATGCCATATAATCCTACAAGTTGGCAAAATAATGGGGTTACCCCATTAAGCGCAGCAAATTTAAATAATATTGAATTTGGAATTACAAGCTCAATTAAAAGTGACGGAAGCGTCATAATGACAGCAGGGCTCACTTTATCTGGAGATCCAACAAATCCACTACATGCGGCGACAAAGCAATATGTAGACAGTTCAATTTGGAAAGTTGATGCAAGACAATCTGTTAGAGTTGCAAGTACGGCAAACATTGCTACACTATCAGGACTATTAACAATTGATGGAATCACTGTTGTTGCAGGAGATAGAGTTCTTATTAAAGACCAAAGCACTCAAACCACAAATGGTATCTACATTGCCAACGCTTCAACATGGAGTAGATCAGATGATGCAAATTCATCAATAAATTTAACTCCGGGACTATTTGTTTTTGTAGAAGAGGGTACAACAAATGCAGACACTGGCTGGATCATATCAAATAATGGAACTATAACTCCGGGCAGTACTAACATTAATTTTGTACAATTTACTGGAACTGGACTAATTACAGCAGGAGCAGGACTCTCAAAATCTGGAAATACTCTAAATATTGGAGCAGGAACTGGAATTGCGGTTGGAACAGATGATATTGGCCTTGCAACTGTCGGAACAGCTAGTGGAAGCGCAACCTTTGCAAAAGTAAACATTGATGCATATGGAAGAGTGAGTAGCTATACACCAGTGATAGCTAGCGATATTACAAACATAGTTCCAGTAAGAGACTCCTCTATTGGAATTTCAACTTCTGGTCCTGGAATTTCAGGTGGAGCAACCTTTACACTAAATCAATCTGGAAACCAAACTATCACAATTACCTCAAATGCTACGTTTGCAAATTCAGCAAATACAATAGTATATAGAGATAATACTGGAAACTTTTCAGCCGGAACAATAACTGCCTCACTGAGTGGAAATGCAACAACTGCAACAACTGCAACAACTGCAACAAGTGCAACAAGTGCTGGAAGTGCAACAAATCTATCTGGTGGAGGACAGGGACAGATTCCGTATCAAGTTCAAGCGAGCTCAACTAGTTTTGTTGCTGCTGGAACTAGTAAGCAGGTTTTATCTGCCAATGGAACTTTTGCTCCATCTTGGGTAACTCTAGATATGACCTATGTTCCCAGTTCTGCATTTAAAAAATCAGTAGTAGCAGGAACAACTCAAAATATTGTAATTTCATCTTCAACAGCATCAACTCTAACACTAACAACCGGAATTACCATTTTGGATGGAATAGCATTGAATGTTGGAGATAGAATTCTTGTTAAAGATCAAACTGGTGCGACCCTTAACGGCATTTATACTTATGGAAGTAGTACCTCTTGGACTAGAGCTGCAGATGCTGATGGAACTGCCGAAGTTGATGGAGCAACTGTTAATGTGGATGGCGGAACCATAAATGGTGGGTATTTATTTAGCAATAACTTTAAGACTGGAAATGTTATTGGAACAGATAATATGCTTTGGTATAGAATTGTAAGTACAGGAGATGCATCTAGCGCAAGCCCAACAATGGCAGGAACGGCTAGTGCAGGAACCTCAACTCTATATTCAAGAGCAGATCACAAGCATCCAACTGATACAAGTAGAGAGCCTGTAATTACAGCAGGAACTACTGCTCAATACTGGAGAGGGGATAAGAGTTGGCAGACACTAAATTCAACAGCAGTTGGACTTGGAAATGTAACAAATGAGTCTAAGGCAACCATGTTTGCAAATCCAGCATTTACTGGTCAAGCAGGATTTTCTCCTGGAGCCGTTAGTGCTCCTTCAATTATTCCAACTGGAGACTCTAATACTGGAATCTTTTTTCCTGCAGCAGATACGATCGCATTTGCTGAAGGTGGAGTAGAGGTAATGCGAATTGATTCTACTGGAAATGTGGGAATTGGAGCAACTAATCCAGCTTCTTTATTGGAGATAAGGGGCCAAGTCGCCTCATTTGCCCCAATGCTCAGAATCTCTAATACTGGAGTTTCTAGTGGATTTCAATCTGTAATGGGATTCTATGCAAACAATTCAACCTCCACACCATTTTTAATTGGTAAAAATAACTCTAATGATTCTAGTGGATCGGTCTTTATTTCAAACCAAGCAAATACAGATATGATTATAGAAACAAATGCAACTGAGCGCCTGAGGGTGCTTGCTAATGGAAACGTAGGAATTGGAGCAACTAATCCAACTGCTAAATTAGAGGTTGCTGGTGGGGCTAGCTTTACAAATGATATCGTAGTAGAAGGCGTTTCAATTGGAACAGGCGCACTAAACAATAGTGCGAATATTCGAATAGGAAATGGTATGGCATCATCTACTATAGGGGGCCTCTCTAATGTAGCTGTTGGAAATAATGCAATGTTTGCACACACAAGCGCAGCCAATAATACCGCTGTCGGAGCCGGAGCATTGCAGGCGGTAACTACTGGTGGTCAAAATACTGCACTAGGGAGTAACTCATCAAACCTACTAATAATCGGAACAAACAACGTGTCTATTGGGTATCAAGCTCTATATGGTTCAACAAATACATCTAATAATATTGCAATTGGATCAAGTGCCCTTTACTCAGCTGGAAATACAGCCAGTAATCTAGTGGCAATTGGAAGTGGCGCATTATATAGCAATACAACTGGATCAAATAATGCTGCAGTTGGATATTCAACATTAGGATTAAATACCAGCGGGAACAATAATATTGCCCTTGGAAATAATGCAATGGAGAAAAATACTTCTGGAATATCAAATACTGGGATTGGATATGTAGCCCTTCAAAACAATACAAATGGAAGCTATAATACCGCTCTAGGACAAGCCGCTCTTGGCTCCAATACTTCTGGATCAAATAATACCGCAATTGGCACCAGCTCTATGCAGTCTGCATCTGTTGGTTCATTTAATACTGCAGTAGGACAAGGGAGCTTGCAGTATAATACTTCAAATAATAATACTGCTTTAGGATATCAAGCACTATATGGCTCAACGAACACATCATATAATATAGCGATTGGACCAAATGCCCTATTTTCAACAGGAAACACAACCTCAAACCTAGTTGCTATTGGCGCTAGTGCATTGGCCGCCAATACAAATGGTGGATTTAATACTGCTGTTGGGCATAGATCATTAAGCGGCAACACTACTGGTAGTGCGAATACTGCTATTGGATATCATGCAATGTTAAATAATACGGCAGGGAGCTATAATACTGCTGTTGGCTACCTGACATTAACGGCAAATACTGCTAGTCTTGGATACAATACTGCTGTTGGATATCAAGCATTGACAAGTAATACAAACCAATTTAATACTGCTGTTGGCTCAAATGCTCTGTCTGTTAGCACAAGTGCAACTGCAAATACGGCCGTTGGTCATGGTGCATTGCAAAATGTTAATACAAGCTATAATACTGCAGTAGGATTTAATAGTATTGCTAATACTACTAGTGGGGCCCTAAATACAGCACTTGGTATGCAAACATTGCTTAATAATGTTGGTGGAAATAATAATGTTGCGATAGGATTTGCTGCTTTAATTAATAATACAAGTTCTAATAATATTGCAATTGGAACAAGTGCTGGAACTGCAATTACAACAGGTGGATCAAATACAATAATCGGTGCCTTAGCTGGTTCAACAAATTTATCAAATACAGTATTAATTGGAGCGGCAGGGGCAACAAGGCTTCAAATTGATTCTACTGGCGCATATATAAATGGCAGCACTTCTAAAGTATTTACAGAAGCTGGTGGAAGTATTGGTGGAACAACAACTCCTTCTGTAAATAACGCATATGAGTTTGGGTCTGCATCGCTTCGTTGGAGCACAATTTATTCTCAAAATGCCTTAAACGTCTCTGATCAAAGATTAAAAACAGATGTTGCGCCATCCTCATTAGGGCTAGGATTTATTGAGCAATTAAAGCCTGTTCAATATCGTTGGATTGAGGGTAGAAATATTGTTGAAAGCGTTCAAGTTGGAACAGAGATAATTTCAATCCCAGAAAGGCCAGCAGTATTGGACGAAGAAGGAAATATTCTTATTCCTGAAGTTCCGGCTACAACAGAAGAGCGCCCTATCTACGAGCAAGTGGTTACCCCTCAACCTGGAGTTAGAACTCATTTTGGATTCTTGGCACAAGAAATAAAAGCTGCCCTTCCAGAGGATTTGGACTTTGGAGGCTGGTGCTTAGAAGATAAAAATAATCCAGATTCATTACAGTCTATTGGATACACAGAGCTAATTGCGCCTATGATTAAGGCAATTCAAGAATTGAGCCAAAAGGTTAAAGACTTGGAGACAAAGCTTGCAAATAAATAATAGAGGGGGCTTAGGCCCCCCTATTAGTCTATAAGGAGGACAAGGATTAATGGCACAATATTTTTATGGTACTGATTTATATAATGATTTATTTTTAAATAATAACAGAGAGTTGCATATTAAAGTTTTATTATTAGATATACATGAGCCAGAAATAAAACATTTTTATGTAAAAGATTTTGGATATTCACAAGAATATAATTCCATGACTGCATCACAAATTATTATTCCATATAGTCCATATATTTATAGTGGAGATACAATTACCCTAAATGCAGGAGACATAGATGCTACTAGAAGCTCTAAATTAACTCCTACTGAAAATATTGTTAATTATGAAATTCCAACAACGATTCAAGGATTGATCGGCACAAATTATTGTTTTATAGCATCAACAATTTCAGATATTGTAGCAGGAATGACTGTAAGCTATCAGGCAGGAACTTTTCCAGCAGGCACTATTCCAAAAGTTACTGGCGTTGATGTTTTAAATAAAAAAATATTTTTTGATACAAACCTAACGACTTCTAGCTCAGTTGGAATTACTATAAACACTGGTTTATCATATATGTATATGAATGTAAACAATCTTTTACTAGATAAGCTTGATACTTATTTTGAAGAAACTAGAGAGAGAGTTCCAAATTTAAGCGCTCCCGGATCAAGATATTATAAATCAAATTCTTATAATAAAATAATTGTTTCTAGAAAATCAATTGAAGGCAGATTAACTGGAGGTTCTTTAAAGGTTGATGGGAACAGTCCAAT
>JACCDW010842173.1_pt1 | contig 10129 bp, 6 predicted proteins | sample 7449781 | NCBI WGS metagenome assembly JACCDW01 (sample SAMN15323449, study PRJNA562643) | freshwater metagenome | isolation source: river surface water | place: USA:Blue River Watershed | collected 2017-08-18 | reverse complement strand
CAGCGGTGATGATGGTCACGGCGCCTGTGTCTTCCACGCGGTCACGCAAAGATTGGGCTGAGAAGCCGCCGAACACCACAGAGTGGGTTGCGCCGATACGGGCACAGGCTTGCATCGCAGCCACGCCTTCGATTGACATGGAGATGTAGATCATCACGCGGTCGCCTTTTTTCACGCCGACTGATTTCAGGGCGTTGGCGTATTGGCAAGTTTTAGCCAGCAATTGGCTGTAAGTTGCTTTGGTCACTTCGCCGCCGTCGGCTTCGAAGATGATGGCGGTCTTGTCACCCAGGCCTTTTTCGATGTTGCGGTCCAAGCAGTTGTAAGAGGCGTTCAATGTGCCGTCTTCGAACCACTTGAAGAAAGGTGCGTTGCTCTCGTCGAGCACTTTGGTGAAGGGGGTCTTCCAGCTCAGCAACTCGCGTGCTTGCTCGGCCCAAAAGCCTTCGTAATCAGTTTCAGCTTTTTTGCACAAGGCTTCGTACGCGGCCATGCCGGATACGTTGGCTTGCTTGACGAACTCAGCTGATGGCTGGTGAATGGTGATGTCGCTCATGAACCGGTCTCCTCTTATATGACGGTATCTGTCAAAACCCCGTGACTGTGAGCTTGGGCTCTTACAAGGGTCTGACTTTTTTGGTGCATACAAACCCTCGGATGGGGCGCGAGTTTGTGTTTTATCAATTTAGCCTTATTTAATGGGCGTTTCGCTGGGCATGAGGTCGCTGAGCTCTAGGTGAATACCCAGGTGCTGATCAATGAAGTGCCGCGCCTTGTCTTGCCAGCCGCCCAGTTCGGACTCGTAGTGCAGCAGGCCGGGGTCGTCTAGCTGGCCATCGTTGAAGTCCAGCGTGGTAGGGAAGCGCAGCTGGAAGAGTTCGTACTCATTTTGGTAAAGCTTGGGTGCTTGCTTGGCCGTGGCTGAAATGGCGCGCAATCTGCCTTGGTGGCTCCAGTCGCAAAACAAGATGTTGCCCATGCGCAGCATCAACACGCATTGGTTGGGCGCGATCTTGCCCAAAATCTTTGCGTAGCTCAGTTCGCCATAGCGCAGCTCACCACTCTGGTCGATTTTTTGCAGTTCTGCAGCAGCTTGTTCGCCCAAGGCAATCCAAGCTTCCGTGATGTGGCCGGCATGGAAATAGGCCTCCCAAAAACGGCGGCGGTAGGCGCCAATGTCGTCTTCGGTGTTGCGCAAAATTTCAAAAAACGCATCCATGGTGCGGCTGGTCAGCCAACGGCTGGCCGTCTCGATGGCTTCGCGGCGCACGCCTAGCCAGCCAGCGTGGTTGTGGCGCGGGTCGCCCAAGGTGCGCAGCAGCTCAGACAGCAGCGCGTTCTTGATGTCTTGCGGCGGGTTGCGCTCAAACCAAGGCGAGAGTAGGCTGTAGGCAAACTCATCGCGACATAGCGGGTAGCGCAGGCGCTGCGTGGGTTTGCCGATGTCGTGCATGGCCCATTCGCACATCCGCTTCACGTAGCCGATGGAACTTCGAATTTTTTCGGGCGCTTGCAAGGCCTCGATGAAGGCTTGTTTGCAAAAGTTGTTCAGCCAAAAGCCTTGGGTCAGCGCATGGCGCTCTTGCCACTGCGCCAGTGTTTTGTCGGCAGGCATACCCAAGATGTCATTGGCCACATGCACGGGGCCATTGAGCGGGTCCAGCACATCAAGAGTGCTGATGAGCCGCTCTAAACCATTGGCTTCGGTCTCTGACAACGAGGCCAACACGCGCGGGTCTAAAAAGAACTCGCGTGCGGTGTGGGCTAGCTTTAATAAGACGGGGTTCTCTGGGTTGAAGCCCTGCAAATAGGTGTGCAGCAAACCACGGCCCCACTTGAGCGGACGGCGTGAGGCCAGTGCCTCGGGCACGGCCACTTCAAAGTAGCGGTCGGTCAGCGGTGTGTGGGTGTGCAGGCCGCGCTCGGCGTCGAGCCACAGCGCGTAGGGAATGTGTCGCCAATCGCGCTGGCGTGGTGCAGTGCTATCAGGTGCAAACTGCACGCGCTCAAACGCGCTGTAGGTGCGCTCGCCCACGGTGCGCAAGTCTGGGTCTTTGCCAAAGCCGCCGCCGCGCTTGGTGCGCGCAGCATGGGCCAGCTGGTCAAAGTCTTGCGGCAGGGGGGCGAAGAACTCTTGCATAGCTATGGATCAACGCGCCGTGTCTTGCATCTTCTTCAAGGTGCTGCTCGGACCTTTTGCCGCACCGGTATCGGTGGGCTGGAAGGCCAACACAAAGCGCAGCTCCACGCGGCGGTTTTGTGCGTCGTTGTCTTTGCTGCTGGGGCGTTCGTCGGCGTAAGAGCTGATGCCAAACACGGGCTGCTCGCGTTCGTTGCGGTAGCTTTGCATGCCTTCTGAACCCAGCACTTTGTAAACCGCACGTGCGCGGTCTAGGCCCAAATGCCAGTTGTTGTAGTCGCCGCGGTGTAGAGGCACCGAATCGGTGTGGCCTTCAATCAAGATGGTTTCAATCTCCACCTGTTGTGGGTTGGGCGGGCAGTCGTCTGGCAGGCGGCGGCGTTGCGAATAGATGTAGCAAGGCAGTACTTGCTGCAGTTGCTCAGCCGATTGGCGCAACGTGCGTACGCCCAAGCCTTCCAGTTCGGCGCTGCCACGCGCAAACAAAGTGTCAGCAGGCAAGCTGATGACGCCCGAGACTTGGTTGATCGTCACTGGCACACCTGCGTTTTGTAGCTTGGTCCCAATGGTGTGCACCACGGTTGCCAGTGGGTCGGCGGGGGGCTCGGGCGGTTGTTCGGGTTTGCGCGAGAGCAGCACCATCACCATCACGATGAAGATGAACAGCAGGCCAATCATCAAGTCACTGGCCGAAGCCATGTAACCTGACTCTTCCACTTGCTCGTTGGTGGCTGCGGTGTTGCGGCGTGTTTTGATGAACATGTTTTACACGCGGCTTTAAGCCTTGGGTGGTAAAGCGTCGATGAACTCGTCCAACACTTCTTCAAGGTTGGTGATGCTGCCGCTGAGTTGGTTCACCGCGCTGGCCAAGTGCTGGTCCATCTTGGTGTGCAGGTCAGAAATTTGAGTGCTGTAGCCCGACACACCTTTGGTCAGAGCGTCCACCGTGCCGGTGAGTGCTTTTTGTGCGTCTTGCAAATGCGAGCGCACATGGCCCAGCGCTTCTTCGGCAGACACCGCGCTTTGTTTGAGCGTGTCCACGGTTTGGCCGAGGGCTTGGTTCATCGGAATCAAGGCTTCTTTAAAGTCAGTGGCCGCTGCACGTTGCAGGCCCACCGCACTTTCGATGGCGTTGGCGCTGTCTTTGAACTTCTCAGCCGTTTGGTCAATGCGCTCGACCGTCCCTTGCAAGCCCGACATCGCGCCTTGCACCGTTTGCACGGTTTGGCCCAAGTTACCCAGCAGGTTTTCGAGTTGTTGCGTGCCTGTTTGGCCCATGGCGCTGGCACGTGCCAACGATGCATCCAGCTCGGTGATGGTGGTGCGGGTGTTTTGAATGGTTTGCGCCAAAGTGCCCACTGCATCGCCAAATGAAGCGAGTCCGGTGGAGATGCCTTGGGTCAACGTCTCGCCCGCTTTACTCAGTTCCACCGCCGCTTGGCTGCCAGCATTGCCAAAGCTTTGGCTCGATGCCTGAATGGTGTCGGCCAATGTGCCCAGCTTGTCAAACGCGGGTTGCATATTGCGCGAGAGGGCGTCGCCAATCGCATTGGCAAAGTCACCCTCAAATCGGCGCAGTTGGCTCACCTGTGAACGGTTCTCGTCCAAGATGTCTTGGAACAACGCCAGTTGCATGCGCATGCTGGCTTCGGCTGCGTTGTCTGGCACTTTGGCACGTAGCGTGTGGCACAGGGTGTCAATGCTGGACTGCAAGTTCTCTAGCGCCACCTTTGCGCGCCAGTTCCACACCAGCGAACACAACAAGCCCGCGATGGAGGTGATGAACTTACCGCCTGCCGTGGCAATGAGCGACTGCAACGCTTGGTCTTGTTGACGTGCCGATACATCCAACGCATTGAGCGCCAAACCTGCTTGCTGCAGAGCCACCGCCAAAAAGATGAAGGTACACATCAAACCAAAGCCAATCAGCAAATTGGGCATGGTCTCGAACAAGGCCAAGTTCATGCGGCCACCGAGCACGCTGCGCACCGTCCAAGTGTCGGCGTGGCTGCGAAAGCTGTAGCTGCCGTGACTGTTGTTGTGGCCTTGGCTCACACCGTGTTGCGTGGGCAGGTCAATCAAGCCCGCCTCGGTTTCTCGTAACAAAAACTTCAGCTCGTCGTCGGTGGTTTTGGTCTCGGCCAAAGCCAGCGCTTCGCGGCTGCTGCCCTTGTGTGCGCCGAGCCGCGCATCCAGCGCCACCACCTCGTCGCGCACCTTGCGAATGCGCGAAGCCCACACGCCAAAGCTGATGAGCGAGAACACAAAAATTACGGCAGCGATGGCCAGTGGCACAGCCAACTGTTCGAGTTGGGCGAGGTATTGATTCGTAGGCATGCCTCTATTGTGAACAAGTCTGAGGTGCTACTCGGCAAGTGCCTTAACTGTGCTTAACAGGCTACGTTCATTGCTCGTTTGATGTGCGTAAAAGGGTTTAACCCAATGCCGCTTAATCGCCTAATCCACCACTGCGCAACACTCGTCGCGCACAGCCATTCCACAGCACACCCAACTGCGGGGCCCATATCGTGAGGCGCTGGCGCGCACGGGTGAGACCGGTGTACACCAGTTCGCGTGTGAGTACGGGCGACTCTTGTGCGGGTATCACCAGCAGCACATGCGTGAACTCCGAGCCCTGCGATTTGTGCACCGTCATGGCAAACACGGTGTCCACACTGTCAAGGCGCGAGGGCATGACCCAACGCACGCCGCCATCCACGGCAGGGAAGGCCACACGCAATACGCCGTCAGGTCCGGGTAGGCACAGACCAATGTCGCCGTTCATCAGCTCTAGCGCGTAGTCGTTGCGCGTCACCATCACGGGGCGGCCTGCGTACCAAGCACTTTGGCCCAAGCCCAGTGCGTGCTCGACTTGTGCGTTGAGCTGCACCACTCCCAGCGGGCCTTCGCGCACCGCACACAACACACAAAACTCGGTGAAAGCTTTGAGCAGAGCCACCGCTTGTGCATCGCTGCACGGCACTGCCTGAGTTGTTTTGCTGGGGCGGTGTGTGTCTAGCAACGCCAGCCAGTTGCGCCAACCGTAGCGCAAGCCCACGGCCAGTTTGGCATCGCTGGCGCTGGTCAGTTGCAGGCGTGTCACGTCGGGTTCTGCTGCGTCACCCCCCTCTTCAAGTTGAATGCTTTGTTGCATAGGCAAGGTCGCCAGCCAATCGGGCGTAGCGTTCCACAGCGCTTTGAGTGCGGGTGTGTTGTCAGCCGCATCCGCGTTCACGGTGCGTGCCCATTGGCCAATGCCACTCTTGGTATCAAAGCGGTGGCTGTGAATGAGCGTCACGGTTTGAGCTTTGAGCAAACTGCCCGTGCACAACTGCGACATGACAGCACCGGCTTCTACCGACGCCAGTTGGTCTTTGTCACCCAACAAAACCAAGCGTGCGTTAGGCGGCACCGCTTGCAGCAAGCGTGCCATCATCTCTAGGTCAATCATCGACGCTTCGTCGACCACGACCACATCGGTGGCGAGTTGATGTACCTGTGTGGCTTGGCTATTGGTTTGCAACAAGCGGTGCAGTGTTTGCGCTTGGGTGGGAATGCGCGCTTGCACATCGGCAGGCATTTTGGTGAGTGCATTGCTGATCGACTCGGTCAAACGCGCCGCTGCTTTGCCTGTGGGCGCTGCGAGATGAATTTGCAATTCGTTTGATGCCGTGCCCACTAATAGCGACAGCAGCTTCACCACCGTGGTGGTCTTGCCAGTGCCGGGCCCACCTGTGATGAGTGTGATGCGGTTTTGTGCCGCCACCTCGCAGGCGTGGCGTTGCATGTCGGGCTCGCCGTTGCTGGCTGGTGCGAACAACGCATCCAAGCGTTGTTGCAAATCAGCAGGCACGTCGCAAGGCAGTGCCAAACGCTGCGCGATGTTTTGACGGATGTTTTGCTCAGCGGTCCATGCGCGGCGCAAATACAGGCGCGCGCCTTTTGATGCGTCACCTTTGTCTTCGGTTAGCACCAAAGGGCTGGCCTCGCCTTGCGTCCACGGCAGTGTGTTGGCGGCAAGGTGCAAGTCTGCGGGCAGTGCAGCGGTTTGTTCGTCACTCCAGCCCAGCAATGCAGCAGCATGGATTTGCAAAGTTGCAAGGTCAAGGCACGCATGACCGCGGCCCCATTGGTGGCTGGTGAGGGCTGCTAGCCACAAGTGGCGGGGGTCATCGCTGGGTTGTTTGCTGTGCAACAAGTTGGCCAGTGATTTGTCCAAGCCTGTTAGTGGCGTGGCTTGGGCCCATGAGGCTTGCAACAAAGGGGAGAGGTTGTTGGGTGTTGGCATGCCGTGTCAGTTTACTAGGGGTGACAGGTTTTAAATTCATGCGCATAATATGCGCACACGCTTTTGAGGAGATCCTATGCAACGCATCAACACCACAACTGCCACATCACGAAAGCGCCCAGTTAATCTCACCTTGAGCGAAAGCTTGGTTGCCGACCTCAAAGGCTACACATCCAATTTGTCGGCAACTGCGGAAGAATTGCTCACGGCCTATGTGGTGGAGCAAAAGCAAGCGCGATCAAGCCGCCAGCAGCAGGCCGACCAAATCGTGGCGGGTTGGAATGCTTTGCATGCTGAGGTTGGCTCTTTCGCTGACGAACATTCCACACTCTGATGGCTCAGTTCGATCTACACAAAAACAAAGGACCGCTGAAAGACACCATTCCATATGTGGTGGTGGTTCAGTCGTCTTTATTTGACGGCTATTGTCGCCGTGTGGTGGTGCCTTTGGTCAAACGCAGTTTTCTAGCTGCGGGCATTGTTGGCACTCGGATGAACCCGAGTTTCAAAGTGCGTGGCGCGGTGTTGGTGCTGCACCCGTTAGACATGGTCTCAGTGGCGCTTGAGCAGCTGGGTGAATGCGTAGGCTCTCTCTCTGAATATGGGCAAGAAATTGCAGATGCTTTGGACGAGTTGCTCACGCGCTCTTGGCATTAACGTTGTCCAGCAAACAAAGCATCCAAGGCCTCAATCAACGCCTGCGGCGGCCGATGCAAATGCACCCCCGCACCTTCTGCGTGAATACCGCGCAAGAACATATACACCGCACCGCCCATGTGTTGTGCGTAGTCGTAGTTGGGTAGGCGCACTTTGAGTAAGCGGTGTAGCGCCAAGGTGTAAAGCACGTATTGCACCTCGTAGCGTTTGTGCAGTACCGCGTCTTGCAACGTGGCGCTGTCATAACTGGATAGTTTGTTCGACTTGTAGTCCACCACCCAATAACGGTCATCGTGCTGCAGGACCAAGTCCATCGAGCCGGTGAGCATGCCTTGCATCACACGCGCTTGCAGCGCAGGGCGGGGCGTGCCTTCAAACACATGGCTTTGAATGAGTTGGTCCAGCGCGGTGGCGCTGACGTGGCTCACCTCTAAGTTGAACTCCATCTCGGGCCACATGTGTTCGGTGCTGAGCTCGCGCAATGTCAAAGGTGCAGCATTCAGCGCGTGCAAAGGCAGCGGTGTTTGCACCACGGCTTGCAGCCAAGGTTCGAGTTGCGCACGAGGTGAGTCGTCGAGTTGTAACCAACTGGCTTTGCGCTCTAGCAAGTTAGTCCATGCTTGCTTGGCCCACTCGGGCGCTTGCGCGTTGGCCAAAGGCCAATTGTTTTGCGACAGCCATTCCAGCAGGTCGTGCAGCAGCGTGCCGTAGCGCGCACCCGCTGGGAAGTTTTGCCATGCGCTGATGCTCTCGGGCTCTGGCGCTGGGACGGCTGGAGCCACTGCATAGGGCTGCGCATCGGAGGTTGCATCTGTGATGGCATCCGCTACCGCTTCGTCGCGTTTCGATTCCGACACCAGCCCACGCGTGATGGCGCTGAAGCTGGCCGTCCACCACAGGCTGTGGTGGGTGCGTGTCGGGGTGAGGGCGTCTTTGGGCGCGCTGATGGCTGCGGGTGCTTGGTAGCTGATGTGTTGCAACTCTGGCAACGCCGCCACTTGGATGTGTGGGCATGTGCCCCACAAGCTGTGCAGCTGGTTGCTCAAATCGCCACGCGCTTCGCGTTTGAGCAGTAACGACAAGGCGCTGCGTTTCAATTCGGTTTTAGCGGTGGCTTTGCTCAAATCATTTTTGGTTTCGGCCACGCCCATCCACAAACCACGTTGCGCACGGGTTAGGGCCACATACAACAAGCGCATGTCTTCTTCCACCGAGGTGGCGGTTGGGTCGCTGTCGTCATCGCCTTCGTCTTCTTGTGCAAAGTTGATCTTGGCTTTTTTCTCCACCGCAAACGCGCCTGCAAACGGCACAAACACCAGTGGGTACTGCAAGCCCTTGCTCTTGTGATACGTGATGACTTTCACGCACAAGGCATCGGTTTCTAGGCGCGCTTGTTGTGCATCGCTGTCGTGGTGTTGGCTTTGAATTTGTTCGCCGAGATGGCGCACCAGTGCGTGTTCACCTTGCAGGCTTTGCTCGGCGTGTTGCAGCAGCTCGCCCAAGTGCAGCAGGTTGCTCAGGCGACGTTCACCATCGGGCTGCGCCAACATGCGTTGCGCTACGTGTTGGCTGTGCAGCCACTGGTGCAGCATGGGCAGCACGCCGTGTTGTTGCCACAGGCCATGCCATTGGTGGAACTGTTCTAGCAGTTGCTCCCACTGCGCTTCGTCTTGGGTCGTGGTCAGCACCTCGTACAAGTCCAGCGCCCATAGTCGACTGCCCACTGCCGCACGCACCCAGCTTGTTTGGCGGGGCGAAGCCACCGCACGCAACAAGCGCCACAAGTCGGTGGCCTCGGTCGATTGGTACACGCTGGTGTGGTCCGACAAATACACACTAGGAATGAGTCGCGCACGCAAGGCGTGTCGCACTGCATCGGCTTGTTTTTGGCTGCGCACCAGCACGGCCATGTCGCCCGGGGTGGCTGCGCCTTTGTTCAGCAGGTCTGCCATTTGGTCGGCAAACACTTGTGCCGTGTGTTGCAAGTAGCTGGTGCTGCTGACCACATCAGCGTCCCCCTCTGCGTGCATTTGCCACACGGTGAAGGGTAGGCATTCTTCGCCGTTCACCACCAGCGCAGGTTCTTTGCCTTGGGCCGACACTTCCACAAATTCAATCTCACCTTGTGTCGATGCAAACGGTTTTTCGGTTTGCATGAACACGTGGTTCACAGCTTGCACCAAGCCTACGCTTGAGCGGTGGTTGCCGGTGAGGGTGTGCAGTGCGTCTTTGTTGATCGCTTGTGCATCGTTGCGCGCTTGCAGGTACGTGCCCAAGTCTGCGCCACGGAAACTGTAGATGGCTTGCTTAGGGTCGCCAATCATCACCAGCGCGTTGGCTTCGTTGCAGGCCTCAGGGGCATAAATTCGGTTGAGCGTACCGTACTGCCAAGGGTCGGTGTCCTGAAATTCGTCCACCAAAGCCACAGGGTATTGCTGGCGAATGGCATTGGCCAATCGGCCATCGTCGGCCATCACCGCGTGATGCAGGTCTTGCAACAGGTCTGAAAAGTCAAACGCGGCGCGTTGTGTTTTTGCGGCTTTGTAGGCTTCGCCCACCGCGTGTGCGGCGTGCAGGGCAATCTGCCTGTCGGTACTTGGCTTGGCGTCAAACAATTCAACATAGGTTTGCATCGCTGCGAAGAAAGCAAAGCCCTCAGCCTCGGCCCAGCCTCTGTCTTGCAGGGCTTGGGTGGTGAAGCGCTCCAGGACTTTGAATTCTTCTTTGCTGACATGCGCCTTCGCACTTTGCGTGGCCCACGTTTGCAGCGCTTTGAGCCAGTTGGCAAAGTAGTCCGCACGCAGGCCTTTGATTTTTTTCTGCGCGCCTGCTTCTTGCAGGGCTTGCAGCACAGCGTCACTCCACGCCTCACGCGCAGCAAGTGCTGCAGCTTCCACATGTGCTTGCCACGCCATGTGCGTGTCGATGGCTTGTGTGGGTGTGATGTCGGGTGCAAGCACTTCGCGTGGTTTGCGCTCTTGTTCCTTCCACATCTCGCTCAAGGTTTTCAGCAGCTTGGCTGGGTCTTGGCCGATGAGGGGCGT
>JACCDW011641811.1_pt1 | contig 10130 bp, 9 predicted proteins | sample 7449781 | NCBI WGS metagenome assembly JACCDW01 (sample SAMN15323449, study PRJNA562643) | freshwater metagenome | isolation source: river surface water | place: USA:Blue River Watershed | collected 2017-08-18 | reverse complement strand
CACGCAGTTGATAGGTATTTCAGGAAGTTCACAGGAAGAAGAGAGATAGTTCAGATATGAAACGCGCACTCTAAATCGAAGGTGGCACCGTGGGAAGCCTTGGAGCTGTATTTGCAATTACTCCTCCGACATTTACAAGCACCGAAAGCTCTCTTGCTATCGGTGGCAATCAAGCCGCACCTGCTCCAACGCAGAGCGCTGCACCTGCTGCAACTCAGAGCGCGGCTCCTGCCCCAACAGAGAGCGCTGCACCTGCTGCAACACAGAGTGCTACAGCAAGTTCTACTCAGAAGCCATCTGCCTCTTCGACAAAAACTTCAACAACTGCTCCGGCAGCTACACAATCAGCAGCTCCTGCCACAACGCAATCTGCTGCGGCAACAAGTGGCAAGGCGCAGTCGGGCACCTTTATTGGCGAGCCCAACACAATGCGTTATGGCACAGTGCAGGTGAAGATCACTATCTCTGGTGGAAAGATTGTTGATGTCGTTGCTATTCAAGCACCTGGCGGTCGCGATCAGCGCTATACAGATATGGCGGTGCCCGTAATGCGACAGAAAGTTCTTGCAGCGCAATCATCTAATGTCACAGCTGTCTCAGGTGCTTCTTATACCTCTTATGCATATTGGGTATCGCTGCAATCAGCCCTGACAAAGGCAGGTTGGTTGTAATTTGTGGCGATAGCGCGCGGGGTGTATGAGATCGAGGTATGGGGAACAATCCTCTATATCGATGCCGCCTCTACCGTTATTGATCGATCAGGTATTGATGCTGCAATTGAAAGTGTCACTGATTTTGCACACGAGGTAGATCGCGCATTTTCTACATATAAAGATCAGAGTTTTATCTCTCGCCTTCGCCGTGGTGAAATTGAGATTGGTCAATGCCCGGCTGATGTGCAGGAAGTCTGGGATGCATGCCAAAACGCTCAGTACTTAAGTGGCGGCGCATTTGATCCGTGGGCTGTGGCCGGTGGCTTTGATCCATCAGGGTATGTAAAGGGATGGGCGGCAGATCGCATTGCCGCTCGCTTGTTACAGGCGGGCTGTGGCCATATTCAGGTTAATGCTGCAGGCGATATCACTTTGCGCGGTGGCAATCTGCTTGAATCAGGTGAAGTTGAGCCATGGAAAGTCGGAGTTGTTAATCCCGATAATCGCCACGAAGTTCTGCGTATCTTTGAGATCTTTGATGGCGCAATTGCAACATCAGGTACATACGAGCGTGGCGCTCACATCACAGATCCCTTTACAGGAGTCATCGCAATTGGCACAGCCTCTGCCACAGTGATTGGACCCGATGGTGGGTTAGTCGATGCGATGGCAACCGCGCTGATGGTCACAGGCGACGCGGGCGCACAGCTCTTTGCACAACCTGAATTAGCACTGTACTCAGCATGGTGTATTGATCGTGGCGATAGTGGCGCGTGGGGTGTTGGCCCTTTATTTACTGACGAGATTGCAGCGCAAGAGCTTTAAGCAGATGTGCGATTGAGGATATTGATCTCAACTTCGCTCAAGTGAACTATCTCAGCAATCTCATGTAATTGCTCGACCGTACGAGCAGATGCAATCGGTGTTGATACTGCAGGATTAGATCGCAACCAAGCCAGAGCAATAGCAGATGGTGACGAGTGATGTGCCTTTGCGATATCAAGTAGCGCATCAACGACAGCCCAACCGCGATCTGTTTGATACTCCTTCACACCTTCGGCACGCACGGATTCAACAGTGACACCCTTGCGATACTTGCCAGATAGAAATCCGCGAGCGACTCCGTAGAAAGGTATTGCGCTGATCTGATTGCGCATCAATACATCTTGCTGCTCGCCCTCAAATGGCTGGCGGTCCATCAAGTTATAGCGATCTTGTAGTGCGATATATGAAGGCAGACCATGTTCTGCTGCGATATCCAAAGCCTCTTGCAGGCGAGCACCTGTGTGTTGTGATGCTGCGATGTAGCGAACCTTGCCCTCTTGAATCAATTGCGCATAAGCACCCAAAGTGTCGGCGATAGGAACTTCTGGATCATCTTTATGTGAGTAATAGATATCGATGTAATCGGTGCCAAGGCGTGCCAATGAATCATTACAAGCGGCGATGATGTTCTCGGGGCGAAGGCCTGGGCGCTTTGATGAAAGGGCGACCTTGGTGGCAATCACCAGATCCTCACGCTTTTGGCCGGCCATCCAGCTGCCGATGAGCTTCTCGGATTCTCCTCCTGCGTTGCAATGCTTCCACTAGCTATAAACATCGGGTGTTCCGATGAAGTACCCTCCATGGCCTCTATACGCGTCTAGAACGGCGTGAGAGCCCTCTTTATCGGCGCTCCAGCCAAAGACATTGCCTCCAAGGCAGAGTTCGTGGACAACAAGGTCGGTCTCAGGCAGATTGATCATGGCGGTAAGCCTAACGCGCCTGCGAGGGTATGGCCCGGTGAGGATAAGAACGGTGAGGCAGAATGGCGCCATGAGCATCTGGGTCTGTGGCGAGGTATTGATCGACATGATTCCGGTGGCCCCAGGGTCACAGGATCGAACACCGCATGTGGGTGGTGGGCCTGCAAATACAGCAAAAGCACTTGCTCGTCTAGGTCACGATGTTTACTTCATCGATGGGATCTCAAGCGATCAATACGGTGTGATGGCACGTAAAGAGTTGGCAGATGATGAGGTCAAGTTAGATCTCGCGCTCGCTAGCGATAAGCCAACATGTCGCGCGATTGTCTCACTCAGCGAAAGCGGCGGGGCATCCTACGTATTTGAAATTGAAGGAACTGCAACTTTTGATTTCTCACTCGATTGGTTGCCAGATCCATCTCGTTTCAAACCACAGGTGTTACATATCGGAACTCTTGTAACAGTGATTCAACCAAGTGCCGATGTTCTCTATGACTGGGCGTTAAACGTTGCAGAGTTTGCACCGATTGTCTTTGATCCCAATATTCGCCCATCTGTTATGGGCGATCGCGATCTCTATGAAGCATCAGTTGAAAAGTGGGCAGCAATCTCAACTGTTATCAAAGTCAGCGATGATGATCTCGCATGGCTCTTTCCAGATAAGAGCATCGAAGAAGTTGCTAACCGTTGGGTTGTAGATGGAGCAGCGCTTGTTGTTGTTACTCGTGGAGCCGATGGCATCACTGGCTATACGGCAGAGGGCGCAGTATCGGTTGATGGAGCAAAGATTGTTGTTGCAGATACTGTTGGAGCCGGTGACACAGTGGGTGCAATCATTGTTGAAGCGATGGTTGAAAAGGGCATCATGGCGCTGACTGGCGAGGTACTTGCTGATACCCTCACACGCGCAGCAACTGCTGCAGGAATTACATGTTCACGTAAGGGTGCGCAGCCTCCTTATAAGCACGAGCTCATCAATGCTTAACCTCAATTTTATTAAGGGCTGATAATGCAATTTATAGATGATGCAGAATTTCAGGTAGCGATCGACCTCGATGGTGGAGGACGTATTGCATCATTGAAGTGGCGGGATCTTGAATTTACAGTTCCCTTTCGCGGACAGGTGCATACATATGGCTGGTATCCAATGGTTCCGTGGGCTGGGCGCATTAAAGATGGCTTGATTACATCGCCTACAGAAGGTGAATTTCAGCTGCCTACAGTCCTTGATCCCCCTAATGCACTCCATGGCTTTGGCCTGACAATGTCATGGCAAGAGATCGGCCCTGGTCGCTCATTACTGCATCTACCCAAGCCTTATGGCGGAGCAACTGTCGAGCAGACTATTGAAGTATTAGATGATGCTATCCGTTGGTCACTTGAATACGATGCCAATGGTTGCGATCTACCTGTATGGCTTGGAATGCATCCATGGTTTGCGCGCGACCTAGGTGTCGGTGGCAGCGCTGAGATTGAATTTAGCGCAGGCAAAATGTTAAAGCGTGTTGATGGTCTGCCTACCGGTGAAATCATTGAGCCAACGCCGCAACCTTGGGATGATGCATTTACGGATGTGCGCGGAACACCCGCTGTTATCTATGAAGATGTTGCACGTATTGATATTGAAACCGATGCTCCATGGTGGGTTGTCTACACAGAAGATCCAGAAGGAATCTGTATCGAGCCACAGACTGCGCCCCCTGATGCTGCAAACTTAGGTATATCAGGTGAGCATTACATCGAAGCGCTCTATACCTTTACTGAGATTTAAAGCTGTGAGGGATTAAGAGAGAACATCTTTAGTCGTAAAGCGGCTATAAGCGGCAGATCCAAAGATTGCGATGTAAGCAGCCTGAAGCAAGATGTTGCTCACCATTGAATGTAGATCCATTGGCGCGCGCAGCAAATCTGCAAAGCCGAGCCAGTAATACGTTGGCAAGTATGGATGAATCACTTCAAGCTGTGGCAGAGTTGCAAGAATCTGTGAAACTGTTGAGACAACAACTGTTGCAGCCATTGCACCCACTGGAATCACTGTCAGTGTTGAGATGAAGAGACCGATTGCAGCAAGTCCCATCAATGAAATCGTGACATATGTTGCAACGAGTGCAATACGAATAAGCGCCTGTGGTATCGAGATCACATCACCTGATAGCAAGGTGACAGGTCCCACAGGAAAGAGTGCTATGCCGATGAGTATTCCTGAGATCATCAGGGTTGAGGTTGCAGCGATTGCAAAGACTGTTGCACCGATGAATTTCACAAAGAGCAGTCGAATGCGACTCACAGGTGCGATTAAGAGATAACGCAGGGTTCCTGTGCTTGCCTCCCCTGCAATCGTGTCTCCGGCAACGACTCCCATAGTCAGGGGCAAGAAGAGCGGAATAGCCAAGATCATTGCGGTAAAGCCAACAAAGAGGCCATTCTGGCTGACGCGATCTAAGAACGGTGGGCCTTCACCAGGAGGAACTGCTGAGCCTGAGAGCTGAACTGCGATAGCGAGGAAGATGGGGATTGCCGCAATCGCCCCCAACATCGCCCATGTGCGACGGCGGCGAAAGAGGACTGAGAGCTCTGAGCGAGTGAAGGTGGCAAGACCTGTCAGGGCATTAACCTGCGACATCAAAGCCCTCCCCGGTCAGTGAGACAAAGCGCTCTTCGAGTGCTGGGGCAGCAAGTGAGAAGCCGTTAATGCGAACGCCTGCCTTAACAAGGGCCTCAACGATTGTATGTGCCTCAATAAATCCAGCTGCAATATCTGCCCGTACAGTCTTGCCTTCAACGCGTGCCTCAATATCGAGTGAATTAAGAGTTCTAATTGCTGCATCGCTATCAGGTGTATCAATTACCAAGTTAAGGATCTCGCTATGTGCCAGATCTTCAAGAGATCCTTGAGCAACAATTTTTCCTGCACTCATCACTGCAAGGTGTGTGCAGATCTGCTCAATCTCAATTAACAAGTGACTTGAGATAAAGATGGTGATGCCTTGCGCATTCAGAGATCGAATCAGCGAACGGACCTCGCGAGTTCCCTGTGGATCAAGACCATTAGTCGGCTCATCTAAGATCAAAAGTTTGCGCGGCTGCAAGAGTGCATTTGCAATACCGAGGCGCTGCTTCATACCTAATGAATATGCATGCACCTTCTTCTCTGAAGCTTGTGTCAGACCAACAGTTGCAAGTGCTTTCTCAACGCGTTCATTGCGCGTCTTTGGATCTGCATTGCGATCTGCGCTATCAAAGCGAATTAAGTTATCGCGCCCTGAAAGGTAGGGATAGAACGCTGGACCTTCAACGAGTGCTCCAACATCGGGTAGTGCTTGCGCAATCTCATCGGGAATCGAGTGTCCCAAGAGTGAGACTTCGCCTGAAGTTGCTTCAGCAAGTCCAAGCAAGATGCGAATTGATGTTGTCTTACCTGATCCATTTGGTCCAAGAAAACCGAAGATTGATCCAACTGGAACAGCTAGATCTATATGATCAACTGCGTTCTGTGTGCCGAAAGTCTTTACAAGCCCGGAGGTTGCAATCGCTAATTCAGTAGGACTCACTTGGTAGCGGCTACTTCAAGCAGGCGCGCAACAGTCACAGAGCCTGCGTAAACATCACCACTATCTGCAAAAAAGATATTCAGAAGCGCTGATGTGAAGACGCGACCGCCCTCCACCCTCTTGGTTAAATCGAGGTAGAGATCGTTATTGCCAATAAGGGCTGAAAGCTCTGCTGGAAGCTGCTCTGACTCAATTGTGGCAACTGCGCCCCAGCCTTGAGCCTTCAAAGCATCAAGCTCGGCGCGTACTTCAGACTCTGTAAGAGGAAGTGACTGCTTTGAGGCTTCTGCCTCCAATTGAGCACGAGTAGGTAGTGCGCGCTCGATAACTCGAGTTCCCACTGGTGGAACGAACTCGAAGTTTGATGCAGCAGGTGTCTCAAATGTGATTTCTGTAAATGTCACATTAAATGCAGGTGCAGTCTTTCCCTTTGCATAGACGGCTGCTGCAAGTGGGAGGCCATTTGCGCCATCAATAAAGATTGTTGCATATGAAATCAAGGTGTCATCAGAGTTTGGTGTCACTGTTAATTGGTAGACGCCACGTCCTGCAATCTTGGCATCTGTGCCAACTGCAATCGTTGCATCTGGTCCTGCTTGCGCAAGGATGAATTCCGCAGCTGCTGCAGGTGATGTGTAATCAAATGGAATCTCTGACTTATATGTATCAAAGAGGTCGCGAGCTTCGCGCTCTGCTGCCGCCTCTTCGCGCGGATCGATCACTGACTTTTCAGCAAGTGACTTACCAGCATCATATGCCCACAACTGATCTCCGTTGCGAATGTAATCGCGCTCAGATAAGAGATCGAGAACTTGTAGACGAACCTTTTCCGCACCATCAACATAGATATTTGCAGTATGTGTTCCTGCGAAAAATTCGAGAGCAAGAGCAATCTCACCTTGTGCACTTGCCTTAGGTAAGAAGTCACCCATCTCCTTAGGCATCTTCTTTGCCATCTCATCAATCATGGACTGAGAGATATCAGGAACGATATTCATTGGAGGAAGTCCCATATCGGCCTTCTTCACAATACGACCTGTAAATGCAAGATCAGGGTTTGTATTGATCATCGCAAGAATCTGCGCAGCGCTCTTATCTGGAAGATCCACTGCTGCAGTTGCCTGCACAGAAAATCCAACGACTGAACCTGCAACAAGGACAGGTGCCAAGATTGCTGGGATCCAACGACGACGATTACGGGACATCTAGTGCGCCTCTTTCGATCAGTGCGATAGGTGGTTTTGGACAAGGGTATGTCGGCCTCTCAAAGCGCTCTACTTGAATTAGCCCTTTAGGATGTGGCTTATGGCACATGGAGCGCGGATCAAGAATGGCTTTGCGCCCAAGGATTGCCAGCGCTGTGGCCGCCCCTTTGAGTGGCGCAAGAAATGGGCCAGGGACTGGGAATCTGTGAAGTATTGCTCCGAAGCGTGCAAGGCGGCTAAGTGAAGCGCGCCCTCTATATCCCCTTTGATCAACTCCATCGCAAGTACGGAGTACTCAAAGATGCCAATGCCGCAGAGGATGTAGTCGTCTTAGTTGAGAGCCAATCGATGATCAGAGGTGCAGATTGGCACCCAGAAAGACTCTTCTTTCTTATCTCTAGCGCTCGTCACTTTGCACAATCTCTGCGCGATGAAGGATTTGAAGTGCGTTACATCAAGGCCGATAACACCGTTGCAGGATTGAAGATAATAAAGAACGAGTTTTCAGGAATTGAATTTTTCGCAGCAGAACAATCCTCATTTAGATTAACTCGATCCCTTACAGAGTTCGGCGTGCAGTTTATTGAGAACGATTTCTTCTTAACCCCACGCGCTCTCTTTGCATCATGGGCATCATCACAGAAGTCGTATCTGATGGAGAATTTCTATCGAAAGCAGCGCACACGTCTTGATATCTTGATGGAGCATGGCGCACCAATCGGGGGACAGTGGAATTACGATAAAGAGAATCGACTTCCACCACCGAAGAATTACACCTGGCCTCCATATTTAGAACATCACCGTGATGAGATTGATCATGAAGTTGCAGCAGAACTTTCGATGCAACCCACAACCACATGGGCGACAACGCGCGATGGTGCTCTTGCTCAACTTAGAAACTTTATTGAGAACCACTTTGGAAAGTTTGGTCCTTACGAAGATGCGATGGCACTCGATAACTGGGCTCTCCATCACTCACTGCTCAGCCCATATATCAACAATGGCCTACTCCATCCATCAGAGGTGATTCATGCAGCTGTTGCAGCCTTTAATCGCGGCGATGTACCTATTGAATCCGCAGAAGGTTTTATTCGACAGATCATCGGCTGGCGCGAATACATCAACGGTATGTATTGGTATTTAGGCGAGGATTACCGGGATAACAACGCGCTAGGTGCTCATCGCGACCTATTGCCTCTCTTTAGCGATCCGACAAAGACATCGATGAACTGCATGAAGACGATTGTCACCGATATTAAAAAGCGGTCGTGGGTCCATCACATTCCTAGATTGATGGTCTTAAGCAACCTTGCGCTGATTACCGGCACCAACCCTCAGCAATTTCTTGATTGGATGCGGCGAGAATTTATCGATGCAGCAGATTGGGTGATGGTGCCCAATGTGATTGGTATGGGCGTTCATGCCGATGCCGGTCAGATGATGAGTAAGCCATATGCGGCAGGTGGTGCCTATATCTCGCGCATGAGCGGCTACTGCAAGGGATGTGCGTATAACCCGAAGTTGAGAGTAGGCGATGATGCTTGTCCATTTACAACCCTGTATTGGGATTTTCTCGATCGCCATAAAGAGACATTTGTGAAGAACCATCGAATGAGCCAGCAGGTCAATGGATTGAAGCGCCTGAGTGATCTTGATGAGTTAAAACACAGGGCGCAAGAGGTCTTGAGTGGTTTAGAAAAAGGTGAGATTTAAATAGAATTTCTGGCATGAGCACAGTCATTCGTCCAGAACGTATCGCCGAACTTATGAAGATTGAAGAGCAGCGATTTCTCGATCTCCATAAAGAGTCAACAAAGGCATTTACCCAATCATCAAAGGTGATGCATGAAGGCGTTCCGATGTCTTGGATGGCTAAGTGGCCGGGTGCACACCCTGTATTTATCAAAGAGGCAAAGGGTGCACACTTCACCGATCTCGATGGACACGATTACATCGACTTCTGCTTGGGCGACACAGGATCAATGACAGGCCACTCACCTGCGGCAACTGTTAACGCAGTGAAGGCGCAGATTGATAAAGGCATTACAGCGATGCTGCCATCAGAGAATGCATCGATTGTCTCTGATTTACTGCGCGAGCGTTTCGGCCTACCCCTGTGGCAATTTACAGTCTCTGCAACAGATGCCAATCGCCACGTTATTCGCTACGCTCGCATGATCACAGGCCGCGACAAGATTGTTGTTATCGATCGCTGCTATCACGGCTCTGTCGATGAGACCTTTGCAACCCTTGATGGCGCTGGCAATACCGTGAAGCGTGAGGGAAACATAGGAGCACCGGTCGCACTGGATGTCACTACAAGAGTTGTTGAATTTAACGATCTAGCTGCAATGGAGGCAGCGCTATCTAAAGGCGATGTTGCAGCTATCTTGATGGAACCTGCGATGACCAATATCGGAATCGTTCTTCCTGTTGATGGCTACCTTAAGGGCGTTGAAGAGCTCTGCAAGAAGTACGGAACGCTTTTGATTATCGATGAGACCCACACAATCTCTGTGGGCCCTGGCGGAATGACAAAGCAGTTGGGACTTAAGCCAGATTTCTTCACAATTGGTAAGGCGCTTGCTGCCGGTATTCCTGTTGGAACATTTGGAATGACTCAAGCTGTGGCAGATGCGATTAAGGCACGTGTAGAGATCGAAAAGATTGATACCGGCGGTATCGGCGGCACCCTTGCTGGAAATATCTTGGCGTTAGCTGCGATGCGCGCAACCCTTGAAGATGTTCTGACCGAGGCAAATTTTGCACGCATGATTGAACTCGGCGATCGTTGGTCAGATGGCGTTGATGCTGCAATCAAGGAGTTTGACCTTGATTGGCATTGCAACCGTCTTGGTGCACGCGGTGAGTACATTTTTAAGGGAAAAGCTCCACGCACGGGTAAAGAGGCAGCTGACTCTGGAGACTTTGCACTAGAGCAGTACATCCACCTGCGCTTACTCAATGATGGATTCT
>JACCDW010776697.1_pt1 | contig 10134 bp, 9 predicted proteins | sample 7449781 | NCBI WGS metagenome assembly JACCDW01 (sample SAMN15323449, study PRJNA562643) | freshwater metagenome | isolation source: river surface water | place: USA:Blue River Watershed | collected 2017-08-18 | reverse complement strand
GGCCTCGCCTGCGAAGGCTACAAGCCGGTGGTGGCGATCTACTCCACCTTCCTGCAGCGTGCCTACGACCAGCTCATCCATGACGTGGCGTTGCAAAACCTGCCGGTGGTGTTTGCCATTGACCGAGCAGGGTTGGTCGGCGCCGATGGCGCGACCCACGCCGGGGCTTACGACATCGCTTTCCTGCGTTGCATCCCCAACATGAGCCTGGCGTGCCCGGCCGATGAGCGCGAATGCCGTCAATTGCTCAGCACCGCGTATGCGCAAAACCACCCCGTAGCCGTTCGTTACCCAAGGGGTGCTGGGGTCGGCACGAAGCCCGATGCCGACTTGAACCCTGTGCCGTTTGGCAAGGGCGAAGTGCGCCGAGAAGGTAAAAAATTGGCCATCTTGGTTTTCGGTGCTTTGTTGGCACCGGCCTTGCAGGTTGCCGACAAGCTCAACGCCACCGTGGTCAACATGCGGTGGGTCAAGCCCTTGGATGTCCAATTACTGGCCCAGATCGCCCAAAGTCATGAGCACTTGGTGACCGTGGAAGACAGTTGTGTGATGGGCGGTGCTGGCAGCGCAGTGGCCGAGGCCTTGCAAGCATGCTCGATCACTCGTCCCGTCTTGCATCTGGGCTTGCCCGATGCTTTCATCGAACATGGTGATCCTGCCCAGCTCTTGGCTTTGCAGGGGCTGGATGCGCCGGGCATTGAGGCTGCCATCTTGCGCCGTTGGCCGGACTGACTCGACAGCAAGGTTGTATTGAAATTTTTTCAATATTTGGCTGTTGCGTTAACTTTGTTGAATTTCGATCCATATAAAAGGGTAAACCCCCGCATTTTTGGGGTTCTCAGCTTCCTACAATACACACCGACTGATGAGTCAACGCCCGGCTGTCTCGGGTGTGTCTTTAATTTTCAACAGGAGTCCATTCATGGATCGTCGTTCCGTCATTAAAAACGCTGGCTTGGCTGGCGTTCTGGCTGCAGGTGTTGCACCCGCTGTTCAAGCCCAAGCTGCCATCCGTTGGCGCCTGAGTTCCAGCTTCCCCAAGGCGCTGGACACCATTCACGGCGCAGCCGATGTGTTTGCTCAAAACGTCAAGGCGATGTCGGGCGGTAAGTTTGAAATTTCGGTGCACGCTGCTGGCGAAATCACGCCACCCTTTGGCGTGGTGGATGCAGTGCAGCAAGGCTCGGTTGAGATGGCTCACACCGCACCGTATTATTTCTTTGGCAAGAATGAAACCTTCGCTTTGGGTTGCGCCATTCCGTTCGGCATGAATAGCCGCCAAATGACGGCTTGGATGTACGAAGGTAATGGTTTGAAACTCATGCGCGAGTTTTATGCCAAGTACAACATGATCAGTTTCCCTGGTGGTAACACTGGTGCCCAGATGGGTGGCTGGTACCGCAAAGAGATCAAGACGGTTGCCGACATCAAGGGCTTGAAAATGCGCATTGGTGGTTTTGCTGGCCGTGTGCTGGAGCGCATGGGCGGTGTCCCTCAAAACATTCCTGGTGGCGAAATTTACACGTCTTTGGAAAAAGGCACTATTGATGCGGCTGAGTGGATCGGTCCTTACGATGACCAAAAACTGGGCTTCAACAAAGTGGCTCCGTTTTATTACTACCCAGGTTGGTGGGAAGGTGGTCCTCAACTGGACTTCTTCATTAACCAGAAGGCCTACGACGCTTTGTCTGCAGAAAACAAGGCGATTGTCGGTGCTGCTGCTGCCGTGGCCCACACCACGATGCAAGCCAAATACGATGCCAAAAACCCCGGTGCTTTGAAAGAGCTCGTGGGCAAAGGCACGAAACTGCGCGCATTCCCTGATGCTGTGATGAAGGAGGCCTTCAAGCAGTCCATGACTGTTTACGACGAGCTGAACGAGAAAAATCCTGACTGGAAGAAAATTTACGGTGACTACCGCAAGTTCCAGGCAGACCAAAACTTGTGGTTCCGTTTCACTGAAATGACTTTTGACAAGTTCATGCAAGCCCAAAAGCTCTGATTGAACTGAGAATAAAAAAACCGGCTTAGGCCGGTTTTTTTATGTTCGTCTTGACACTCTGAGTCAAAACTTTGTGGTGCGACGGTGGCCGTTCACCCGTGCGACGAATTACATGCTGCGAAACGCTTTCAACTCAGTGCTCAAGCGCTTGAATTCCTCGACCATGTCCGGGTGGCAGGCGTAAATGACGGTGAACTTGCCCATCAGCGTCCTGACATACAGGCGTGGTGCGACCAGCCAGTCCAAGCCTGGCACTCTGATCAGTTTGGCATAAGCCAAATCGCGCAGCTCCACTTTTTTGTTCCAAATCCAGGTTTGTTCCAGCCCGTTGGATGTGAGGGTTGTTTTGCCCATTAACAAATGACCAACGGTGTAGGCCATGATGCCCCAAGCTGCCCAGAGCCAGAGGTAGTCAGTCGTGACCATTTGCGCTCCATGCAGTTGATAAGCCCAAAAAGCGAGACCTGATAGCAGCGCGACGGCCATGATTTTGAATGGCCTGCTGAACGCAGGTGAAACCATGGGCTCGTGCTGGGGAACAAAGCGGAAAGGGGCAGGCCCTAAATGCGCCATCAGTTCGGGTGTGTGGTTCGATGTCATGGTGTCTGGTGCATGAAAAAACGCCTCGATATCGAGGCGTTTTTAAAGGTTCAAGCGGCTTTATTTTTTAAATAAATCGTCAATTTTGTCCTGCGCGTCCTTGTCGGATTTATCAAGGTCGGAGCTCGGGGCGGGTGTGTCAGCGTTGAGGGCTGGCGCACTGTCTTGAGGCATTTCAATGACCACTTTGTCAATGTCCACTTTGACTTCTTTGTCCAAGAAGGCCGTGACCGTCTGCGGCACAAAGATCACCACCACGACCAGCAAGATTTGCATGATCACCCAAGGAATCGAGCCCATGTAGATGTCACTGGATTTCACGGCCACGGGAATACGCTTGTCCTTGAACAAGGTGTCAGCAATACCACGCAGGTAGAAAAGTGCAAAGCCAAAGGGCGGATGCATAAAGCTGGTCTGCAAATTCACACACAGCAGCACGCCGAACCAGATCAGGTCAATGCCGAGTTTGTCAGCCACAGGGGCCAGCATAGGCACGATGATGAACGCGATCTCAAAGAAGTCCAAGAAAAAGGCCAGGAAAAACACAAACAGGTTCACGACGATCAAGAAGCCCACTTGGCCGCCCGGCAAACCAGTAAGCAAGTGTTCAACCCATTTAGCGCCATCCACGCCTTGAAACACTTGGCTAAAGACGCGTGAACCAATCAGGATGAATACCACCATCGCTGTCAAGCGCATGGTGCCATGCATCGCTTCCCACAGCAGAGCCCAGTTCAAGCGCTTATGCATGGCCGCCAAGATCAGCGCACCCACCACGCCCATCGCGCCCGCTTCAGTCGGCGTAGCCAAGGCCGAGTCCTGGAACGGTAATCCGCCCATGGAGCCCAGCACAGTGAAAATCAGCACAGCTGACGGGATGATGCCTTTGAGACATTTGCCCCAAAGTGCCCAACCGTTGATGGTTCGGTCTTCTTTGGGAACGCCGGGCAGATAGTCAGGCTTGATTCGGCTCAGGGCGAAGGTGTAGAGCGCAAACATGGCGATCTGGATCAATGAAGGACCCCAGGCGCCTTTGTACATGTCACCGACAGGCTTGCCCAACTGGTCGGCCAAAACCACCAACACGAGGGATGGCGGTACCAACTGCGTGATGGTGCCCGAGGCTGCTAACACGCCTGTTGCGTAGCGCATGTTGTAACCATAACGGATCATCACGGGTAAAGAGATCAGAGCCATGGCAATGACTTGACCCGCTACGGTACCCGTGATGGCACCCAAAATGAAGCCCACAATGATGACCGAGTAACCCAAGCCACCGCGCACAGGTCCAAAGAGTTGGCCCATGGAGTCCAGCATGTCTTCGGCCAGTCCGCACTTTTCAAGGATGGTTCCCATGAATGTGAAGAAGGGGATCGCCAGCAACAAGTCGTTGCTGAGGATCGAGAAGATGGAGATGGGCAAGTTGCTCATGAATGCAACAGGGAACCATCCCATTTCAATGGCGTAAAAACCACTGGCCAATCCCAAGGCTGCCAGCGAAAAGGCGACCGGGAAACCCACCAGCATCACCACGACAAGGCCCGCGAACATGATCGGGGCGAAATTTTCCATTTGCATTGGTTGTCCTTGTTATTCTGTTCAGAGTGATTTCAGATTGCGCAGGTCATTGCAGGGGTTTTTCGTAGTGGGTATCCATGGCGTATTGACCAGTCAGGTAACCGATGCGTTTGATCAGCTCCGCCAGACCTTGTAACCAAACCAGAGCGAAACCCAGTGGCAAGGCCAGCGTTGCGGGCCAACGGATCAGTCCACCCGCGTTTTGGCTCATTTCACCTGACACCAAGGTGTTCATGAAATAAGGGAAAGACAGCCAAGCCAAATAGCCCATGATGGGCATCAAAAAGACGATGAAGCCAAAGATGTCTACATAAACAGGGGCGTTCCCTTTGAGTTTGCCGTAAATCAGGTCCACCCGGACGTGCTCATTGACTTTGAGTACGTAAGGTGCTCCGACCATCACGACCCATGCAAACATGTACCACTGAATTTCGATCAAACCGTTGGAACTCCAGTCAAAGCCATAGCGAATAAAGGCGTTGCCAGCACAAATCATGGCGGCCAAGAATACGGCCCATGAGGCCAGTGTTCCAAAGCGGTCACTCAGCCAGTCCATGAAGCGTGCAAATTTGAGTAGGGCAGTCAAGACATTTCTCCAATCAATAAGAACAAAGGGCCATGAAATGCCCCTTGAGCAAAGTCTGAACTTTGCGACGGTGCCAATGGTAACAATGCTCACGCCTGTGATGGGCTTTTTTGGGGTCGGGTAGCTTGATATTTGCGGCGATTGGATTGAATTTCCGTCAAACGGCCCTCAAATCTTCCTTTTTGTACGTGGTATCCCTTACTGTGCTCGCTTGCCTGTGCGGTGCGTCCACCAAGGCAATCGCTCCTTGAGGGATTGCACTTGACCTGATTCAGAGTTTGTTTGGTAGCCAGGGAACTGATTGAGTTGATCGGTCCAGATTCGCGACTGAAGAAGTTTCAGTAGTTGCTGTACGGGTGGGGAGTCGATAGCACTTTTGAGACAAACCAGCCAGTAGTCTTCTTGCGCCAAGGGGATGAAGTCCAGCCCTTGTGCTTGTGCTGCCGACTCGATGCCCAGGCCCACATCCGCCTGCCCTGCGGCAATGCTGGCGGCCACAGCCGCATGTGAAGGCTCTTCGCATCCATAACCCAAGATGTTATTGGCATTGAGTTTGTCCGCCGCCAGCCATTGGTCCAGCAGCAAGCGAGTGCCTGTTCCTGGGCTGCGATTGACAAAACGCACACCCGGCCGAAGGAGGTCTCCCAATTTCAGCAACATCAAGGGATTGCCCGGCGGCACGATGAAACCTTGCTGGCGCCCGGCAAATCCGATCAGTTTGTGCAAGCCTGTTTTGAGCAAGGGCTTGTAAGTTCGAGCCACCAGTGAATCAGCGCTAGGGTGCGCGGGAGCGTGAAAACCCGCCATGATGCATCGTCCTTCATTCAAGGCGCGAATCGCGTCCACGCTGCCACAAAAGCGCATGTCCAAGTGCAAGGATTGGCGGGCACTGTGTTCCCTGAGTTTGACCAGCGCATCGTCATGGCTGGCGTAGACCGTCAACAAATGGCTGCCAGGGTCAAAGGCCACGGCAAAGGTCTTTTCCAGTTCAGCGTGCAAAGCGCTGATCTGAGGGGCCAGTCGGGCTTGTGCTTGGCGTTCGGCCCACAGCAGTTTGTCGGCAAATTCCGTCAGGCGAGCCGCCTGACCCTTTTCCCACAGGATCAAAGGCTGGCCGAGCACTTTTTCCCAGCGCTTGAGTTCGCCCCAGACATGGCGATAAGACAGATCCAAAACGCGGGCTGCGCCCGCAATGGAGCCGGTTGCCCGCACGGCTTGCAGCATGTCCATCAAGGGGTTGCGCAAGGGGCTGGTCTGGTCACGCTGCTCGAGCTGCGCTTGGTGGGGTGTCCAGCTGTAAGAGAGGTTGATGTGTTGCACGGCCACGAGTGTGCCTGATTCCGGGAAGGGTCTGAAGGGCGATGAGCGCGCAACCTATGCAATGAATTTCATAACGGACATCCCTTAGCGGCCCGGCTGTTTTCGTCCGTTAGCATCCATGGCACCGTATGAACACCTTTTCCGACAGCGTCTTGGCGGCGCTGAGCCTCGTCACTTCTTTCGATCCAGCCTTGTGGGTGGTCGTCACCCGGTCCTTGGCCGTCAGTGCCACGGCTTGCCTACTGGCTTATGGCGTGGGGGTGGCCTTGGGTGCTTGGCTGGCGGTGTCGCGTTTTCACGGCCGGGATGCCGTGCTGGTGGGTTTGAACACTTTGCTGGCGCTGCCATCGGTGGTGGTGGGCCTGGTGGTGTATTTGCTGCTGTCCCGTACCGGGCCTTTGGGCTTTTTGGGCTGGATGTTCAGCTTCAAGGCCATGGTGCTGGCCCAGTTCATTTTGGTGGTGCCCGTGGTCACAGCGCTCACGCGCCAAGTGGTCGAAGACGTCGAACGCCAGCATGGTGAGCAATGGGCCTCGATGGGCGCAGGCCCTTGGGTGCGCAGCTTGTTGCTGGCCTGGGACGAACGGCTGGCCTTGCTCACCATTGGCGTCACCGCCTTTGGTCGCGCCATTTCAGAGGTGGGCGCAGTGATGATCGTGGGCGGCAACATTGATGGCTTCACGCGGGTCATGACAACCGCCATTGCATTGGAGACCAGTAAAGGCGATTTGCCGCTGGCGCTGGGGCTGGGCATGGTTTTGTTGGCGGTTGTGCTGCTGCTCAATGCGCTGGTGGCTGGGTTGCGTATGTGGGGTGAGCGGCGCAACGCCCGACCCACGCCTATGGCCCGCGGGCCTAGGGCTCTGGCATGAGCACTGCGCAGATCAGCTTGAACGCCGTGAGCGTGCTCTTGGGGGCGCAAGCGGCCTTGAAGGGCGTGAGCTTGCGCATCGAGGCGGGTGAGCGCGTGGCGCTGGTGGGGGCCAATGGCTCGGGCAAAAGCACTTTGCTGCGCACCTTGCATGGGCTGGTGCCGCCTACGCAAGGTCAGGTGTTGCAAGCGCCAAGTGTGCGCCAGGCCATGCTGTTCCAAAGGCCGCATTTGTTGCGCCTGTCTGCCTTGAACAACGTCGCGCTGGGCTTGTGGCTGGACCGCTCACGTGGCTTGCGTTGGACGGCTGCTCAAGCGCTGGCGCTGCAGGCTTTGCAGCGCGTGGGTTTGCAGTCTGTGGCGCAGCAAAACGGCCGCCAGTTGTCGGGCGGGCAGCAGCAGCGCCTGGCCTTGGCCCGCGCCTGGGCGCGCCAGCCCGATGTGCTGCTGCTGGATGAACCCACGGCCAGCCTGGACCCGCATGCCAAACGCGAGGTCGAAGCCTTGATGGCCGAATTTGCCTGTGCGCCAGAACGCCCCTTGACCCTGGTCTGGGCCAGCCACAACCTGGGCCAAGTCAAGCGCTTGGCCACCCGCGTCATTTATCTGGAGTTCGGTCAAGTGATGGCCGACTTGCCTGTGGCCGAGTTTTTCAATCCCGCCGTGCTGGCCCAATGCAGCTCGGCAGCCCATGCTTTTGTTCAAGGAGAACTTTCATGACCTTCCCATCTTCAATGACCCGTCGCGCCTTGGTGTGCGCTGTTTTGGCCACCACCTCGGTGTGGGCGCAAGCCCAGTCCATCGTGATGTCGTCGACCACGTCCACCGAGCAGTCGGGCTTGTTTGCGCACCTGTTGCCCGCCTTCAAAAAAGCCAGTGGACTGGATGTGAAAGTGGTGGCCCTGGGCACTGGCCAGGCGCTGGACATGGCCCGTCGCGGTGATGCTGATGTCGTTTTTGTGCACGACCAGGTGGCCGAAGAAAAATTTGTCGCCGATGGCTTTGGCATCAAGCGCTTGCCTGTGATGTACAACGACTTTGTGCTGATCGGCCCTAAGGCCGACCCCGCAGGCGTGAAGGGCAAGGATATCGTGGCAGCTCTGGCCAAAGTGTCGGCGGGTAGCGCAGCTTTTGTCTCGCGCGGCGACAAGAGCGGCACACATGCTGCCGAATTGCGTTTCTGGAAGATGGCCAACTTGACCGATAAAAAAGGCGGTGGCTACAAAGAGTGTGGCTGCGGCATGGGCCCGGCTTTGAACATCGCGGCGTCTTCGGGTGCCTATGTGTTGGCCGACCGCGCCACATGGCTGAATTTCAAAAACCGCGCCGATTTGGCCATTTTGGTGGAGGGTGACCAACGCCTGTTCAACCAATACGGTGTGATGGTGGTCAACCCTGCCAAGCACCCGCACGTCAAGCAAGCGGATGCGCAAAAGTTTGTAGATTGGGTGACTTCAGCCGCAGGCCAGGCCACCATCGCGGATTACAAAATCGGTGGCGAGCAGTTGTTCTTCCCGAACGCCGCCAAGTAAAAGCATCAGCGGGCCTTGGGCTGGCCCAATTTTCGGTAAACCGTGGCCCGGCTGATGCCTAAATGGCGCGCTGCTTCGGCCACGTTCCCATGGGTCCGGTTCACGGCTTCCCGGATCATGTCGGTTTGAATGTCCTTGAGGTGCTTGCCGTTCGCAGCTTGGTTATTCATGAGCGCAACAGGTGCAGGCGTGCCCGGCCTGAAGGCTTGCGTTTGCAAGCGCAAGCCAGACCACAGTGGCAACTCTAGAGGCTGGTCTTTTCGACCAGCGGAATCAAACAGGCCTTCCCATGGCGTGGCAAACACATCGCTCGCATGCAAGTTTTGGCCTGGCGTCTCGGGCAACAGCGACAGCATTTGCCTGGCGGTGGGGTTGGCACCGAGGATGAGCCCATCCGGGTCCAGAGTCAGCAGACCATCGCTGTCATCACCTGGCTGGTTGCCAGGCCAATTCAGGCGCAGTACCAGAGCGTGTGCCGTCGACATCAACCAGCTGTTTTCGATGCTGCGAGCAGATCGACGCACCAAGTGTTTCAGGGCGGGGCGCTCCATGGTTTCAACGCCGGTCAAGTCGAGCATGCCAGCGCACACGCCGTTGGGTCCAAAAACAGGGGCCCCTGCACAGCTGTATGCCCCGGTGTCCTTGAAGAAGTGTTCACCTCGGTGCAGCCATACCGGTTGCAATTGGCTCAGTGCTGCGCTGATGGCGGTGGTGCCCACTGCTTTTTCGGACAGGTCTACGCCGATGCGAGTGATCACATCGGCCCGTCGATCGTGGCGGTCCACCGGACCATGCACATCCACCACAATGCCTTCGGCATTGGTCAGGATGGCAAAGTAGCGGATGTCGGCGATGGCCCTGGCCAATTCGGCCAGGACGGGTTGTGCGGCCTGCACCAGCGGCTGACTGGTTTCTTGTACGCGGCGCATGTGCTGGACCGAAATCGCATCAAAGGCCACTTGGCGTTCAGGTTGCAATCCCATCGACAGGCAGCGTTGCCAGGACTGCGTGATCCAGCTGGGTACGTCTGTAGCCGATGTAGCGTTTTGCCCGTTGAAAACCACCTCACGCGCTTGCTCAATGCGCTGAAGGCGGTCGTTGGCAGATGAGGTCAGTGGCATGTCAGGGTGTGTATCAACTTGAGAATTCTTGATGCTGACCCTGCTTGAACTAGGGTTTCTACCCAAAAGACCTGTGGGCAAGCACATCAACAATGGCTATGCATTCTGATTCATAAGTGCAGCTTTGAAAAGGCTGCCACACCACCAGGAGATCCACATGCAGAAAGTCCTGCACATCAATCCGGACAAATGTACCGGCTGCTTGCAGTGCGAAATGGCCTGTTCTTTTGAGAACTACGGCACATACGCCACCTCCAAGTCGCGCATCAAGGTGTTTGACTTCCACCACACTGGCAAAAAAGTACCTTACACCTGCACGCAGTGTGACGAGGCTTGGTGTCTGCATGCCTGCCCAGTGGAAGCGATCACGGTGGACAAAGCCACTGGCGCCAAAGTCGTCAACGAGTCCACCTGTGTGGGCTGCAAGGTCTGCACCATCGCCTGCCCATTTGGCACGATCAACTATGTGCAAGAGACCGGCAAGGTGCAAAAGTGCGACCTGTGCGGTGGCGACCCGGCTTGCG
>JACCDW010375529.1_pt1 | contig 10134 bp, 9 predicted proteins | sample 7449781 | NCBI WGS metagenome assembly JACCDW01 (sample SAMN15323449, study PRJNA562643) | freshwater metagenome | isolation source: river surface water | place: USA:Blue River Watershed | collected 2017-08-18 | reverse complement strand
GCCTGTAATTCAGGCTTCAATTTAGCTTTCACACGTGGAATAACGATTTCGACAATGTCTTTCTTGATTTTCGCCAACATATCTGCTTCCGTCGCAAAATCATCATGTTGGGTAGATACCACAATCGTATCGATACGCTGAGGTGTATGATCGTCGCTGTATTCAATCGTTACTTGAGATTTTGCATCTGGACGTAAATAGCCAATTACATTTGGCTCATTATTGCGGATATAGGAAAGCTCTTGTAAGATCTTATGTGCTAAATCCAATGCCAAAGGCATGTAGTTTTCTGTTTCTTTCGTTGCAAAACCAAACATCATTCCTTGGTCACCTGCACCTTGTTCTTCAGGTTTTGCTCGGTCTACGCCTTGGTTAATATCAGCCGACTGCTCATGAATCGCTGATAGGATACCGCAGGAGTTTGCCTCAAACATGTACTCCGACTTCGTGTAACCGATTTTACGAATTACTTCCCGCGTGATAGCTTGAACATCTAAATACGTTTTGGTATTAACTTCACCAGCTAAAACTACTTGTCCGGTGGTTACTAAAGTCTCACAAGCCACTTTGGACGTTGGGTCAAAGGCCATAAAATGGTCAATTAACGCATCCGAAATTTGGTCAGCTACTTTATCGGGATGTCCTTCAGATACTGATTCAGACGTAAATAGATAAGCCATTCTTTATTTATTTTTATGTTAAAAATCGTGCAAATTTAAGATTATTATCTCGGGGCACAAACCATTATTTCGAAAAGCTTTTTCTTTTAAATGCAATTTTGAAAAAGGCTTTCATAAATGTCCAGGTTGGGACTGTTCGCATTAAAGTTAAATCCTCCCATACACTCGTTTTCTCATCCAAAAAGCGTAGCATTTTTTGGGCACTATTTTTCTGGAACAACAACTCAAAAACTCGACTACCTTCGATTTCTTGGTCGACGAGTACTTGGATTAATATCCGATCCAATAGAATTTTGAATTTGTTTGGAGGGACAAGCCATGCGTCGTATTGCCCTTTTTCAAGGTTTTGAACTAGTGCTTTTAAAAAATGCTGTGTTCTGAAAAATGAATAGCCCGTACTCGCTTTCACAAATCCGCCCGCTGTACCGATTTTGATATGTTTCTGATGTAGATTTTGAGGAATATCCAAGTAGTTCATCGGGATGATTCCTTTCTCAGTGGCCACAACTCGGTAATCATCTTCCCCTAATCCGTAATAAGCCAATAAATAGGCTTTGATTTTTTCAAGGTATTCTTCCTCCTTTAGGAGTTCCCCTGAGAAAAATGTATGTTCAAAAAGCGCCACCTTACTGCTCGTGGGCAGAACGTACATGAACTCACAGGCCTTCGTGAAGGCGATTCGAAAATCGAAGAGTATGGCTTTGCTAGGGTCAAATAATGGGAAGTTTGTTTCGATACTTAGGCCAACAAAATGTTGTTTCAAATCCTTGGGATTTGTTAAGTCGCATGGATAGGGACTAATACTGTCAAAGATTTTTTGCGTTGCCTCAAAAATCCCTAAGTCAGTTTTTACCTGAGTATATTTCCCATCATATTGAAATGATTCGATTTTAGCCTGTAAAAATTCGAATTTCGGGTGTTTTTGGATTTGTTCACGAACTGTTTTCGACCAATGTTGACTATCAATTTTCCGATAAACAAAGGGTGAAATGTTCAAGTCTAAACATTTGTTTTGAAAGGTATGAACCTGCAAGTCCCTCCATTGGTGTTCAGCGAAAGAATCAAAGTTGTGGTTTTGGTCAGACCAATAGGACCAAGATTTGGGGTGGTCGACACCTTGATCGATTACCAATACAGACTCGAAAGGGAGATTACTCTCAGCTAAATAGGATGCGAGCGAAAGCCCCGCCATACCACCACCTGCGATGATGTAGGTATATTGCTTGGGACGTAAGTTCGCGTTTTCAATCATTTAGATGTGTCTTTCTGCATGGTAGCTCGACCGAACCAATGCGCCTGATTCTACGTAGGCTAAGCCTCTTTTTAATCCCTCTTCCTTGTACATGGCAAATTTATCTGGATGTATCCATTCGATTACCTCATGGTGCATTTTGGTTGGCTGTAAGTATTGTCCTAATGTCAATACGTCCAATCCATTCTCCACTAAATCATCCATGGCTTGGAAAACCTCATCCTGAGTTTCGCCTAATCCTAACATAATGCCTGATTTATTCCGTTTGCCAAATTCCTTGGTACGTTTAATCTGCTCCAAACTACGCTCGTATTTCGCCTGTGGACGCACATAGCGGTATAATCGGGCAACCGTTTCCATGTTGTGTGAAACGACCTCCTGTCCTCCTTCGATCATGCGAATCAAGGCATCCCAATTCGCTTTGACATCGGGGATTAACGTTTCTATAGTGGTAGCAGGCGTGGTTTCTTTGACTGCACGGACCGTTTGGTACCAAATTTCAGCCCCTTTATCCTTCAGCTCATCACGGTTTACCGAGGTAATAACCGCATGTTTTACTTGCATCAGTTGGATAGCTTCAGCTACCCGACGAGGTTCATCCTCGTCATATTCTTGTGGCCGACCGGTTGCTACGGCACAAAATGTACATGAACGGGTACAAACATTACCCAAAATCATGAAAGTCGCTGTTCCCTCGCCCCAGCATTCCCCCATATTCGGGCAATTGCCGGATTGGCAGATGGTGTGTAATTTGTATTCGTCAACGAGTTTCCGAACCTTACTGTAATTTTCACCGATCGGTAATTTGACACGTAGCCAATCAGGTTTACGATTTGTAGGGGCGGGATTTACTTGTGGTAATTCAATCATTTTTAGGCGCTTTTAATGACTTTTTCCGAAGAATACAGTCAGGTATCCGGTGGTATAAACATTCCGACCGGGCGTTTGGTTTAACATTTCAATGGGTTGAGTAAAATAATCCAAGCAAAATCCAAGTTCAACGCTCATGTGATTTTGTCTAAATGATTCTAATTCAAGGTTTAATGCCGATTTAAGGTGCCAACCCGGAATAATTTTAGATTCCGGAAAACCGTTTAAAAAACTGGCACTTCCGATAATGTAAGCTTTCGGGTAACTATTGTCTAGCGTTTTGGCATAAGGTACCGCGGTTGTCAAAGTTTGATTGGTCGCTGTATTCGTGTAGGAAATATCAACGTAATAAGGCTTTTGCATACCAATACTGGGTCCTGTCGCGACAATACCTCGTAAAGCGGGACCTCCCTCGGCTGTTTTTCGGAAAAGTGTCATCGTACGTCCGTACATCGGTCGGAGGACAACTAATTGATTCAGCTTTCCCTCCAAATAGGTGCGTCCGTTGAACGAATAGGGGGAAGTGAATTCTCGATAATCTTTGATTAAATCAGCATCTATCTGGATAAATGATTGGCTGCTTTGTTCATTTAGCCATAATTTTCGGTAGCTGAATCCTCCAATAATCCCAGAATTGGTACTTGTGCTTATTCCGATTGCCCAGGTGCTTTTTAATGCTTCTGTGGGCAATTTCGTCGTACTCGTTTTTTGGCTTTTTTTACTCGGTATTTGCAAAGTGCTCTCCGCCGAAGTCGCTTTCCGCTGTGCATAGCTGCTCAGGGATATCAATAGGCAGGAAAGAAGGATGCAATACCGCATATTTAATTATAAATGAGGGTTTATTTCATCAAAAGCAATGTCCCAATGCGTTGCAGAATAGGTACAAGCGCCCTGATTAATGACCAATACTTGTGGCGACTGATGTTCTACATCAAATTTTTCAGCGATCGCTGCCGAGATGGGGCGGTAAGTAATCAAGTCTAAATAATAAGCAGGTGTTTCCTCGGCATTCCAGGCACGCTCTAGTCGGCTCAAGGCCGTCGATGAGATAGAACAACGGGTACTATGTTTAAAAATAACGACGGGCTTCGAGGCAGACTGGCCTACGATTTCATCGAGTTGTGTTTCGCTAGTTAGGGGAATCCATTGCATTTGTTGAGGCAGTATGATGCTTATTTAGTAATTTTATTGATTCAACATCAAATTTAGTAAAAACTTGAGAGTTTGGTTGTATTCTTTTGCCTTGTTTTTATATCGCCAGCTCGTGCGCGTGGTTTCGCTTTTTCAGTCGAAGGCGAATTTGTGGAACGAAGGGCAAATTCATGTTTGGGATGGATTGGAAAGGGCATTGGCTACGAATGATCGGCCGGTGGCTTGGTTTCATACAGCTTCGTTAGGTGAATACGAGCAAGGCAAGCCGGTTATGGAAGCTTTTCGTGCTCAATATCCCGATCATTTTATCCTCGTAACCTTCTTTTCTCCTTCCGGCTATGAAATTCGTAAGCATGCAAAAGATGTTGATTTTGTGAGTTATTTGCCCTTGGATGGTTTTAAATCCAGTGCTCGGTTTTTAGATTTCGTAAGACCTCAAGTGGCTATTTTTGTCAAGTATGAGTTTTGGTATTTTTACTTGAAAGGGCTTCGAGATCGTAACATTCCTACCCTATTGATTTCTGCCATTTTTCGCCCAAATCAGGCTTTTTTCGCTTGGTATGGCGGGTTTTTTCGGGATATTCTCACATGCTTTACCCAAATTTTTGTTCAAGAAGAGGCATCCAAAAATTTATTGGAGTCCATCGAAATAAAGCATGTTCAAATCGGTGGAGATACGCGTTTTGATCGGGTGGTTCAGCATTTACGCCAACCGAAACCCTGGGATGTTTTGGATCAATTTATCAATCAAAAGGAATTTATGGTCATTGGCTCTGCTTGGCAGGCCGATATGGATGTATTGATTCCCTTGATCAATTCGAAGGCTTTTCCGTTTAAATGGGTGATTGTACCGCATGAAATACATCCTGATGAGTTGAGTCGGTGGGCTTCACAGATTGTACTACCCGTTCAATTCTCGACCAAAGAAACCGTTGAGGATGCTCAAGTGTTGATAGTGGATCAAATCGGATACCTTTCTCAGATTTATCGAGGGGCTACTTTTGCCTACATCGGGGGTGCTTTTGGGGCAGGTTTACACAATACCTTGGAGGCGAGTGTGTATGGGCCAACAGTTTTTTTTGGAAACAAAAACTATAGCAAGTTTAAGGAAGCCCGGGATTTAGTGGAGTTTGGTTTGGCTTATCCAATTTCGGATACGGATTCTTTGGCAAAAAAGATGCGAGAAATTTATGATTCCGATGAGGCGTTTGTCAATAAACAGGTTCAAGCACGTACCTTTGTTGCGCTACAAGCTGGAGCAACGGAGCGAATTATGAGTTACCTAAAAGAACATCATCATGGAATTAAGTAAAGGACTCATTATGCGTTCAACGGGTTCCTGGTATGAAATTCGTTCAGAATCAGGCAAGGTGTATGCTGGCCGACTGAAAGGAAAGTTCAAATTGAAAGGTCCTAAGACTTCCAATCCTATCGCCGTAGGCGACCATGTCATGTATGCCATGGAAGATGAGGCAAATCAGACCGTTGTTATCGAAGATATTTTACCACGGACGAATTACCTGATTCGGAAGTCGGTCCATAAAACAGCGCAAGGCCAATTAATGGCCGCGAACGTTGATCAAGCCATATTTGTCATGACCTTGAAATCCCCTAAAACCTCCCTGGGTTTTTTGGATCGTTTTTTGGTTACCGCCGAAGCCTTTCGGATTCCAGTTCAAATCGTGTTTAATAAGATGGATTTGTTAAGTGAGGAAGAGCAGGATCAGGTATTCGAATATGCCGCCTTATACCAGGAGCTCGGGTATGGAATCTTGTTCACCTCAATTCCGAAAAATGAGGGAGTGGAGGAGTTTCGTGCTATTTTTCAACAAAAAGTTTCGCTTTTGGCGGGTCATTCCGGGGTAGGTAAATCGAGTTTGATGAATTTGGTCGCGCCGGGTTTACAGATTAAGACGAAGGAAATATCTGATTTTGCCCAAAAAGGCGTTCATACCACGACCTATGCAACCATGTGGGAGATGAATCCGGGCACTTATTTGATTGATAGTCCGGGTATTAATGAGATGGGGGTTTATGAAGTGGAGAAAGCGGAGTTGGCGCACTATTTTCCCGAGATGCGTGCGTTATTAGGGGAATGTAAATTCAATAATTGTTTACACCTATCTGAGCCATCTTGTGCGGTCAGAAAGGCGGTCGATGATGGAGAGATCGCAACGAGTCGATATTTAAGTTATTTAAGTATATTCGAGAATGAAGACAACCGACGCTAATTTATGGGGAATCGACTTGGGCGGAACCAAGATTGAATGTGCAGTATTAGATGCCCAAGACCCTTTGAAAGTACTCATTCGTGAACGAATAGATACTGAAGCTCATAAGGGCTACGACCATATTTTAAGTCAGGTTAAAATTTTAGTGGATCGCGTTTCGGATAACTTGGGAATTCGTCCCAGTCGAATTGGTTTTGCGACGCCTGGAGTTTTGAATCCGCGCACACAAACCATGAAAAATTGCAATACGGTCTCCATGAATGGTAAACCGATGGCAACCGATTTAGCTCAAATTCTTGGATGTGAAGTGAAATTAGCCAACGATGCGAATTGTTTCGCCTTGGCCGAAACTTTGTTGGGCGCCGTTCAAGACATTAATCCCAAGGCTGAAATTGTTTTTGGAATCATTATGGGAACAGGTGTTGGGGGAGGTTTAGTTGCCCATGGAAAAGTTGTTCAGGGTTTACATGGGATCGGCGGCGAATGGGGACATAATATATTGGAGGAGGATGGTTTGGATTGCTATTGTGGCAAGTCGGGCTGCGTAGAACATGTCCTTTCAGGCCCCGCTTTGGAGCATTTTTACCATTCAAAAAGTGGTCAATCCAAGAGGATGCCAGAGATCATACGCTTATACCAGGAGAAATCGGATGAGGTGGCGATTGCTACCGTTGAAAGGATGTTGGAAAATTTCGGACGCGCGGTTTCTACGTTAATCAACGTGATTGACCCCGACGTGATTGTGATAGGAGGTGGCTTGGGAAATATCGATTTACTCTATTCAGAGGGATATAACCGTATTCGTAAATACATCTTTAATTCGGGTGAGGTGTTCACGACAATCGTTAAACCCAAATTAGGGGATAGTGCCGGTGTTTTTGGTGCCGCAATGTTATTTGCCTAAACTTTCAAGAACCATTTTTTGCGGTAGAAGACGAAGCAAATGATCCAACAAACAAGGACAAAGCTGATGGCAAATGCGAGTGATCCGTTGAATTTGCCAAATACCGGCTCGAAAATGTGCCAATAAATCCAATCATTCAGGCCAATTTGACCGTTCCCCTCCGTGATGGAAATATTACCCATTTGAATGGCAAGAACCTCTGAAACGGCATAAGCTAGTATGGAATTGGTTCCAAATACCAAAAAGAATTTATTGGCAAAGGTATTTTCTTTGGTTTCTATCCACCAACTCAACAAACCGATTAAGATAAAGTCAATTCCTGCACACAAGAGTACAAAAGAGCTGGTCCATAACTTCTTGTTGATAGGAAAAGCTTTGTCCCAAATTAGGGCAAGGCTAATTAAAATTAATCCATAAATCAATAAATTGGTTAATGGAGATTTATTAATGGCCTGTTGTTTTTCTAAAAACATACTTGCTTGATATCCAAGCAGACAAGTCGAGATGGCTGGCAGTGTACTCAGAAGTCCCTCTGGGTCAAAAGGGATCCCATTTCCATGATATAGGTGATCAGGACCAAATAAAAATAAATCCAATTTCAAGACGGCATTCGAACTTAATTCATAGGGAACCCCGGAATCGCCAAAAATATACATGATCGCCCAATAGACCAGTAAAATCAGGATGTTGATACGTGTTAACCAATTAGCAGGGACGCTTAAGGTAATAAACGAAACGGCACAGTAGGATAGGGCTATTCTTGGCAGAACATTTAAAAATCGTAGTTTTTCAAAACTAAAATCAGTAAACGGAAAATAAAATATTAAATAGTTGATTAGAAAGAGCAGGATGGTTCTTCGGATGATTTTGGTTCTAACACGAGGTGTCAGGCTGTAATTAAAGGATTTGAAAGAGAATCGCATGGCAACCCCCACCATGAATAAAAAAGTAGGAAAGACTAAATCAGTGGGTGTAAATCCGTGCCAATTGGCATGTTGAAGTAAGCTGTAGGTGAAATCTCCATTGCCGGAGGTATTTACTAAAATCATACAAGCCAACGTAATTCCACGCAGGATGTCTAATGAAAGAAATCTCGTTTTCATTTTGATAGGTTTAGCATTACGGGCAAGGTTTCGATTCCCGTTTCCGACGTAAATCTAAAATAATATTTCCCAGAAACGAAAGGAGGCAGTGAAATTTCTGATTGCTCAGGTAAATTGTTAAGTGTTTGTACCACAGCACCTTGCGAGGAAATTATTTCCAAGTTGACAGGTGTTTTTTTCTGATGTTCAATGCGCAAGCTTTGGCCAATGGTAATTGGATTTGGGTAAATACGTATCGAATGATTGACCTGGGGTTCGATGGCTAAAATTGGGTTAATAATCTTGCTCGCTCGATCGAAATGAGGAATTCCATAGCCTAAATTGGTATTGGGATTCATTGCGAGGGTACCTGACATTCGTAAAGCGCGCATAATTTCCCAGGCACTTTTTGTCGGATGCGCTTGCACGAGTCCAGCTGCGATCCCCGCTATTAATGGCGCAGAAAAAGAAGTTCCACTAACGGCACTGATTGTCCCATCTGATCTCCCGGTAATTGTCCCTAGTCCCATCGCTGCGATATCGGGTTTAATCCGGTTGTCAAAACTTGGTCCCAAGGAACTAAAGGATGCCCGAATACCTGTTCGGTCAACTGCTGCGACGCTGATAATTGAATCCGCATCGGCGGGTGATGAAATGTATTTCCATGAAGAGGATCCTTCATTTCCGGCAGATATCGTACAGATAATTCCCCTTTGACTTGCCCAAACCGCCGCCTTGGTGCTGATCGCCGTTTTCCCATCCATGTCTTTATACACATGATCATATTTAGGATTATCAAAAGTAGTGTAACCCAACGAAGAGCTAATGATATCCGTTCCCAGGCTATCTGCCCATTCAGCCCCACGTAGCCAATTCACTTCTTCAATCAATAATTCATGCTGACTTTCCTCCGTCTGTGCTAAAGCAAAATTTGCCAGGTAGGCCGTTCCAAAAAGCTTACCAGGGGCTTGTCCAGCCATTGTACTTAACACCTCGGTACCATGGGAGCCTCCCTTAAACACATTTTTTATGGTTGGATCCGTAATCAGTGTGGCATTGATACGTTTTTCTTGAAAAATAGGACTTAATACCGGACTTGTATTGGCATCTAAATAACCATCATCGAGTAGCGTAATGAGGACATTTTCTCCTTTGAAGCCATTTTGATGCATAATATCTGCGCCAATTTGAGTTAACTGCGCAAATGAAGCACCATAATCAGATATGGATTCCTCGGCCAGGCTTCGATTCAATGAATTTCCTTGAATGCCACTCGTGGAATCGAGCGCCATGTTTTTGTAATAACCCTTAACCGCTGGTAGGCTTAAAACCTTTTTTAGCTTGACGGGATCCGTCTTTATCACAGCTCCATTGACCCATTTAAGGGGATAAAGAATCTGTACCCCTTGGTTAGAGATTTGCGATAAATACGACGAATTAACAGGTAAATCTTGCTCAGTGACTTTAATTTGCATTTTTTGCCGACGAGCAATTGCTCTTTGGCTTAGGAATGCCTGGGGATTGTTGACCGAAAAGTTCGTGGATTCTTTGTCTTTAAATAAAATCAGGTATCGGTATTGGGGGGTAGTGGTTCCTTGAGCGAATGCGCCATGAATGATACTGAATAAAAGGATAAACGATACGAATTTAATGACTTGAACACAGTTTGGTTGGGCCAAATTAGCTATTTTTACATTTAATTCGAACAAAAAACCGGATTTATTCGTTTTGTTTATTGATTTTTTCAAGTTTTCACATGCGAAATAACCTAAATAAAGGATTTTGTCTTTTATTGGCTGCCTGGCTCTTGGTTGCCAACGTAGGTTTTGCATGGAGTCAATCAACTTGCCTTTTTACGGGTATTCAGAAAACGTCTTGGCAATACAAGGCAAATTGCTGTGGGAAAAAAACATCACAAAATCCGGTTCAAAAAACCACTTTTTCACGTGCCTCTTGTTGTCAT
>JACCDW011272799.1_pt1 | contig 10136 bp, 6 predicted proteins | sample 7449781 | NCBI WGS metagenome assembly JACCDW01 (sample SAMN15323449, study PRJNA562643) | freshwater metagenome | isolation source: river surface water | place: USA:Blue River Watershed | collected 2017-08-18 | reverse complement strand
GTCAAAGTTTGCTTCAGCTGAGTTTCCCAGTAATCGTAACACTTGCCTGCATAGTATTCGCGCAAGTCAGGATTGTCATACTGAGCATTCCGCCGGCCAAAAGAATCGCCCACAATAAAGCCTAAAATTAAGCCAGCAAAAGTCATGCAGATCGCCAGAAGTGTCAAAGAAGCCAGGGACAGCCAGGATCGTTTCGCGGCAGGTGCAGAGCCCAAACGACCCGCACTTGCGGGGTCATAAGGGCTGAAAATGGGAGGTTCCCGGTCCAGCATAGGTGTTTTCTCCGTTGGCTACGCGGCCTCAATCAAGTCCTGATTATCCGAATCCTAGGCAAATGGAAAGTAGATTTAGTTAAGAAGACGTAGCGCTTGGTTCCGCGATTTATCAGGAAAAATAGGGGGTGAATCCCTCTCCAACACTGTCTACTGGAGGAACCACATGCAGCTAAAATAATGCAGCATGGAACTCCCCGGGTACACCTTTGGAGTGAGGACGATGACCCGATTTAAGGATTGAAGAGTGCCTAAATCCAAGTCAGGATAGAAGAAGCGTCCCTGCTTGTTCTGCCGAGAAGGAAAGCGTCCATGTCTGCCGACAGCGTTGCCATAGAAGCCCTCCAACTGACGAAGACTTTCCCGAAGAGTCAGACCCCTTCGGTAGACTCATTGACATTTTCCATTCTTCCTGGGGAAACTGTGGCGTTCCTGGGGCCCAATGGGGCGGGTAAAAGCACAACCATCAAAATGCTCTGTGGCATCCTGAGCCCGAGTCATGGTTCCGCACGAGTATTGGGTTACAAGGCTGGCAGCCAGGATGCCAATCAAAGGCTTGGCCTCGTCTTTGGTACAAGGTCTCAACTCTATCAACATATGACCGTGGAACAGTGTCTGGATCTTTCCGCCGAGATTTATTTCCTGAGTGGTCCGGCCAAGCTTCAGCGAATGAGGGAAATGGTTGAAGCCTTTGCCCTGGAACCTTATATCAAGCGCCGTGTCCGTTCGTTGAGCCTCGGTGAGAGAATGCGCTGTGAGATTGCGGCGGCCCTTTTGCACAAACCTCAGGTGCTCCTTGCTGATGAACCCACCATTGGACTGGATATCGTGGCCAAGAATAGTTTGCGGCAAATCATCCGCAACTGGCAGAAATATGAAAAAACCACCTTCATGTTGACCAGTCATGACCTTTCGGATGTTGAGGCGCTCTGCGAACGCTGCATCTTGATCGATCATGGAACCAAAGTTTTCGATGGGCCCTTGGCCGCCTTGAAAGGACCGCTCCAAAACTTGCGACGTATTCGAGTGACGACGAATGATGCACAGAAGCCTATCCTGACCGAAGGTTATCGTTTTCGCCTGAAAAAAGCCGAAAACCCTTTCTGTCATATCTACGAGGTCCTGACTCACGAGCAACCGATGTCGGAAAGCCTTTTTGCCTTGTCACAGCATTATGGGGAATCGCTGCAGGATATCAGCATCAGTGAAGTCACCCTGGAAGAAGTCCTGGGGGCCCGTTATGCTGCTCCTTAGGACCTTGAACTTTTATGGTCGCTACGGTTTTTTCCAGCTCAAGGAACGGTTCTCCGACCTGGGGCAATCGCTTTCTTATCTTCTTCTCTATCCCCTGCTGATTCTGGTCCTGACTGCGATGTGGAATCGGTTCAATGCCTATCAGGGCAACTACACGCGTGAAGAAATTTACGTCTACATCGCGATCGCCGAGCTGCTTTTTCTCACTTTTTTGCGGTCAGCGTTTCTGCAAAGATCTCAGGCGGATTTTTCCATGGGGCTGGCGCGACCACGGTCGTGGCTTGGTTTGACGTTTGCGGGCCAATTCGGGGCCACCTTCGGCGGGCGGCTTATTTATTGCGTCTGCGCGATTCCCGCTCTCATGTTGATGGGAGTTCCAGCGGGCCTTGTCATTCAAGCCTTTGCCCGGCTGGTGATCCTCCTTCCACTCCTGGGTATCATGGAAGCTTTGATGGCGAGCATACTGGCATCCGCCCAACTTCTGTGGCAGGAAACTCGATATTTGGTTCTGCCGATCACGAAAATCTTTCTGGCGCTCGGCGGAGTTTTCTGCCCTCTGGCTGATTATGGGGAGCCGGGCCGCAGCATATTCTTGCAGAGCCCAGCTTCGGATCTGTTCTTTCAGGTGGGGCATTACTGTTTGAAGGGTGAATTCTATCAGCTCAGTCAGGAGCGGTGGATAACCCGTATTCTGACCTGGATGTTGGTCTTCGCGTTAGCCAACCTGGTCTTCTTTCGCTACGCTCGCAAACGCCATCAAAGCTGGGGGGGATGAATGTTCCGCTTCCTGGGCAAAGCCCTGCGTTATAACATGAGTGCTCACATTTCCAACGTGCCAAATCTTTTGGCTGCCACGATTGGGATGCTGCTGAATAATGTCATCTTCCTACTGGGACTCTGGGGCATGCTCTTTGCCGGCAAGGCTCAGAATCAGGAGCTTTTGCATTACTATATCGCATTAAACGTCCTGATCATGACCTCCTATGGTGTCCTCTGTTTTTTCTTCGGAGGCTGGATCGAAATGGGCGATCTCATCGTGAATGGGCACTTTGAATCCAAGCTCGCCACACCAAGGCATCCCCTTCTCCTCGTCGGCACGCATGCGCTCCATCCTTCGGCTCTGGGCGATCTGCTGCTCGGGCTTGCGGGCGTTGGCCTCTTGATCAGTTTGGGTGAAACAGGCATCGCCATACGGACATTTTTCGCGAGCATTCTGGCAATTTTTGCTTTCTATTCTCTCTTCGTGCTCTCCGGAAGCCTTGCCTTCTTCATTCCCCGCGGCAATGCTGTGGCTCACCTCGTCAATAACCTTGCGATCATACTCTGCAGTTACCCGGTTGGAAAAATTTTCCCGAGCGGAATCGGCCGCACGCTCGTTTTGTTGAGCCCTGTGGCCGCCATTTCCCTGATGCCAATGGACTGGATCGAGGAAGGAACCATCATCGATTTCGCTCAGGCTGCCGCTGCGATTTTTGTGCTCTGGCTATTAGCCATGGGCGTTTATCGTTTCGGCGTGAAACGTTACCAGGCTTTGAATCTGGTGGGTACTCAGAGCTAAGCCTTCACTGATGCTGGAGCGAAATCATGCTTTTCGCTTCCGAAGAGATTGCAGCAAAGAAAACAGGTTTTTTCGCTGGACGATGCTGAGGACCAAAAGATTGACGAAACCACCCACGCCTACATGCCAAACAAAATGCCAGTGAGAAGGAAGAGCGTAAAGTGCGACCCCCATGACGCAGGCGCTCCAGGGAATAGCAAGGTAGTCCCGCCAGGGCAAAGTTTTAAGAATCGAAGCTATACGCAAGGCAATCAGCAAAACGGTGAACGTTCGTCCGATCAGAGCGGCCACGGCGCATCCTAGCGCACCATAGGAATCCTGAGCTATTAAAGCCAATCCAGATCCCAGCATGATCCCGACAAGAAGCGACATCGCCAAATAACGCAAATCCCCTGACAGAAGAAGGATCTGCATCCCAAGAATGCAAACAAAAACTTCGGCCAGGATGGATGCCGAGAAAATTGTGAACAGAGATTCCGATGCACGCAAGGAATCATCGAACACAAAAGCCAGGATGTCAGAAGAAACAAATGGCGAAGCAAACACCACGGGTACCGTCAGCATGAGGCTCAAATACAAAGCCTGGTGAGCCCCCCTTGCAACTCCCTCCTGATTCTTTTCAGCAAGGTTTTCTGATAAGAACGTGTGAGCGATCACCATAAACATTGGGACCAGACTCATAACGAGACGCCAGGGTGCAGTATAAGAACCCAGAAGTTCGGGGCTTAGAGTTTTTTCGACAACCAGGACATCGAAGCGCTCAAAAAGGGGATAAAGAAAGACGACCAAGGCATAGCCCATCGCTTGTCTGAGTAGTTTCCAACACTCAGGCCATCGTATTCGCTGGAAACCCAGATGTGGCAATATCCAAAATGCCGACGCGACCGATACGGCACCATTGGCTGCCAACATGAGAAAAGCAAAAACATCTGCATCATCCGGTCCTTGAACAAAACCAAGAACACCGATGAGGCTCATCAATTTGAAAAGGCCGACCCAGATGGAAAGTCGTCCCATCTGCTGACTTCCGAAGTTGAAAAACGTGAGATCAAATGCGGACACGAGCAAAAATGGCAAGAGTGCGAACAGGATGGGACGATGCTCCTGCCAGGAGTCGATCACGTAACTGGCCAGGACAAGGCCCATTGCCGCCAGGCACGCATGCAGAAGGCGCAGCGCAATGATCTGAGAAACAAGCTGTCCCTGCGCAGATTTATCGTGAAGCATGCGCGGCAGGCGCATGGCTCCCAGATAGGTGTAACCAAACACGATAAGGGGGACCGTCACCTCCAATATGGATAAACTAAAGAGTGCTGATCCCAGTCCGCCGAGACCCAATCGCTTTTGGGCCACAGAAAGAGTGATGAGAGGAACTATCTTGTTGATGATTTCGGCGAAGAATCCCAGAAGCAAAGCTCCCAGTATTCGCTTTTGCCGCGGCGCAACAGGCGATGCTATGGACACAGAGTTTCCTTCAGCATTCAAGGCTGCTTATTATTCACAGATCAGGACGCATTCATCGCCAATGCGATCGGAAAGCCTGTCTCCCACCAGCAACATCAGGAAGAGTCCAAGCTCCAGAGCCTTGGCCACAGGTTTGATGCGCAGGATGCGTGACAGGAGGTTCTGGCTGTCCGCTTTCACGTAAGCTTGAATGCTACCTCGAATATTGGATGCCGAATGCGTGCTGTTCGTTTGCAGCTTCAAAGCTTTAAATCCTGCCTGTTGTATAAGCTTATGCAAGGCTGTCAGATCATACAAGCGAACGTGGAAAGGTTGCGCCAATGGCAACCAGAACCGACGGAATAAGCGAAAACCCCAGCTCTTGGGATTGGGGGTGATAAGGACCAGTCGCCCCTTCGGAGCCAGATGCTTTCGAACCTCGTGCAGCATTTCAAGCGGATGGAGAAGGTGTTCGATCACATGGACTAGAATGATCGCATCGAATTTCTGCTCCAGATCGATCTGCTCCATGCTTGCATCATAGACGTGAATTCCGAGCTTTCGAGCCTGTGCAACAGCAGGTGGATCAATCTCCTGTCCGACGACATCCCAACCGTGATTCCTGAGCTTCACGAGATTGGTACCATTACCGCAGCCAATTTCCAACACCTTGCCCTTCTTACAATCATCGAGAAAAATAAGCTCACGCCGGCGATGTGCTGCTGAATTCTTGAGCCAGGCTTTCAGTCCGAAGCTTTGGTTATGGTGAGTTTCGTCAAAGACCGGAGTTTCATGGGTAATATAGTTTTGGTAATACGACGTCAGCTGACTTTCCGTCGGCTGAGGAAAGACAAAAATCAGTCCGCAGTTCATATTCTGGCAGCGAAAGAGATCCCACTCACCACGCACGCCAACTACGTAATCCGAGACTTTCCCAGCCATGAGACGTCCTGAACTGGCGCAATGCGGGCAGATGGCAGGGGTATTTTCGATGCGGGCGGTTTGCACAATGGTCTGCGTGGACATGAACTTTTGAACCTTCTCTGTTATCTATGACGGCGCGATTGTCCCCCAGGTCATGCGGAAGATCAACGACGAAGCCTTCCGTATCCCATAATAGTGCGCAATATCTTCTTGACACAGTCCTAAGCCCTGGACAGATGGCGGCCCAGCTGGCCGAATGACCGTCCGCCTGCTCCCGTTTCACAAGGTAAATTCTGCCTACCATTCTCCAACCGCCCCCCAAAGCCGGCAATTCTTGCTTTCAAGAATTAGTTAAGCGGGCCGACACATGAACAGCAAAATCCTGACCAGGGAGTGGAGCCCGAGGCATGTGGAAATTCCTAAGTTTATCAGTCTGGCTATTCACGGCGGAGGCCCGTGCTCAGGACTCTTTGCAGGAAGTCCGCGAGACTACCCAACGCATTATTCCAGAAGGCTTTGATAACTGGCCCAAGGACAAGAGCCTCTCCTGGCTTGATCAGAAACTCACGGCGGCCACCGTGCCCGCTGAAATTTATGTGCTCAAGCGAGAAATCTTTCGGATCAAAATCCAGCAGAATGATCATAAGGGGGCAACCGAGGTCTGCACGGGCATGAAAATCCTGCCCGATGACTTCAGTTTCCGCATCAATTGCGTGGATTTCTCGGAGGGCATCATACCTCACGAAGAAGCGCGGGAAATCCTGCTCCAGATCCTTCAGGACGCTCGTCAGCAAAAACGCTATGATGATGCTGTGGACGCCTTGAACAGTCTCGCCTGGATTCAATCGCAGGACGGGGATATATCCGAGGCGCTGGCCAGTTACACCGAAGCGTTGGAACTCGTTCCGAAGGAAAATGAACGTGCCCGTTTCAATGTGCTTTTCAACCTGGCCACCAATTTCATCGTTCATGGTAACGACGACTATATTCGGAAAGGCATCAGCCTTTTGACGGAAATCAAACAGCGTGGCGCTGAACGGGCCAAGGGAGCTGACAAAGACGAAGCCGCGCTATTGATAGCGGATTCCTATTTGGCCGCCTTTAACATCGGTATCGCTTATACCCTGCACCTGCATGACTATGCGAAGGCCATCGATGAGTTTGAATACGCCAAGGCCGCTGGCGGAACCACCAGGGTGGAAGCCTTAACCTTCTCGGCTCTCTCCGCCGCTGTTATCAAGCAGCATGATTTAGCCAAAAAACTCATTGCGGAAATCAAGGGCGAGGAAAGCAACAATGCCGTGAAAGAAGGTTATCTGAAGTGCTATAGGGCCTTGGCAGAAAGACATTGGAATCCCCGCAACTCCCTTGCCACATGTTTCAATCTGAATCCTGACACCACCCTGGAAGTGGTGTCCGATATCAATCGAAGGCTCGCTGAACTCAAAGGGCATCCGGAAGAACTTGAAGGCCTGCGGGCTCACATGAAGATGTATGAAGAAAAGATCAAGCCGGAATACAAAAAACGAGCCGCCAAAGCCGCCTCCAATACTGAATTAAAGCGACTGGAAACGGAGGCCAAACTTAAGGACGAGAAGATCGCTCTGGGTGAAAAGATCAAGGTTCTCCTCTATGTGGTCCTGGCTATATCGTTCCTTCTCTTGGGACTTATGATGATCGTGCTGCGCAGTCGGCGCATTATCAAAGCCCAGGCCCAGGCCATTACCCAGCAAAAAGCCAATTTGCAGAACGTTCTGAATCACATTGACGAGGGCATTGTCACGATCGATCGCCGCGGCCTCATTTCTCCGGTCTATTCGCTTCATGCCATGCAAATATTCGCTAAAGAACCTGATCACATGACTCTGACGGAGCTCCTTTCCCAATTGGGGCTGGCGGCCGACGGTCTGGCTGCAGCTCACGAAGTTTTCGGCGCTGTCCTGGGAGAACCTCTCCTGGCCTGGGAACTGAATGAAGGACTCCTCCCTCAATCAGGTTTCATCCAGGGAACGCCCTTCCTTTACTACTGGTCACCCATTGTCACCGATGGCCGCATCACGGAAATTATTCTTTCCATGCGCGATGCTTCGGCAACCCTCGCTCTTCAAAAGGAAGCGCATACACGCAACCGGATCCTGACCGTGGTCAACGCCGGTGCCATTGGCTCCAATTTTATCGGCAACCTGAGCAAACGCCTCGATCAGGTCCGGCAAGGAATCAGCAGCGATCGCACCTCGCAGAGTCTCAGATTGGCCCATACCCTCAAAGGAGAGGCTCGCAGTCTGGGCTTTACCGAACTTCAGGACCAGCTGCACCTCTTTGAGCAATCTCTTCTGCAACACGACCTGGCCCGAGCGACGCAAATCATGGACAGCATCGAACGCGCCGCTGAGGAATTGCATGGAACCTGTGACCTCTTAAGCCAGCAGGACCGCAAAAACAATGGCAATCCCGTCCTGGCTCTTCTGCAAAACGTCATGAGCGATGCTCACAAACGTCTCAGGGAAGCGGGCATTGAGTTGGTCTCCGACATTCACTTGAGTTGGGTGGACCTTACTCCGGATGAAATCAGCACACTTCGGGATATTTTGATTCACGGCGTGGCGAATGCCATCGACCATGGCTATCTGCTACCCAAAAAACGCAACCTCACCCAGGATACCCTGGCCCGCATCAAAGTGCAGGTTTACCTGAAGGACGATGATATCCAGGTATCCATCATTGATCACGGACTTGGCATCGATTGGAAAGCGCTGGAGGAAATCGCTCAGAAGCGGAACTGGACCCCTTCCAAGGACGCGGACCTCGCCGATATCGTATTCATGGACAAGGTCAGCACAGTGGCCGAAATTCAAGTCAGCAAGACCTCCGGTCGGGGTCTGGGCATGGCGGCTGTCGCGGAAGCAGTGAAATCCTTGCAGGGAACGATCAAGTTCGGACCCAGTTTTCATCACAGAGGAGCAAGACTTGATATCAAATGGAAGCATCGTGCTTCCACTGAAACCAAGGAGAATCAGGCTGCTTCCTGATCCAAGTGCGATCGATTCAGCTGCGGGATTTTTTCCGTGCCAGCTTTTTATCAAACCAGGGCAGATCCATAGCGTACTGCGTGACCTTGGAGGGATTTTTGGCTTGCAGCTCCAGATTCGAGAGGAGCATGGCCGGAGCCACAGTGGAAACTGGGATGGTCCCTGACTCAGCGCCGCAGAAACCATTGTCGACAACCAGGTCGCGCCCCACTCCGATGATATCGTTCAAACTGCTGAGCGGCGTTCCCACAAAGTCCACGCCGCGTACATACCTTTCCTTGCCATTGGGATAGATTTTCACGGCCACTGCGATCTGGCCCAGGAAAGCCTGAAAATTATAGGCTTCCGTCTCCGTTTCTCCACCCTCAACATCCAGCAGGATGATCCCGTAAGGCAGTTTGCGGCGCTTGATTTCCGAGACCAGCATCGCTTTCAAATCATTCCAACTGTGTTGGCTATGGCTGCGAACCACAAGATTAGCCATGCGACTGATCGGACGTTCGTCGCCATGATTCCTGGCATGTCCATTGGATTGATGGCCGCGCTTTTGTAAAGGACTGCGCGTGGTCAGAAAACCTTTGAGCACGCCCTTCTCCACCAGCGTCGCGCGACGGGCTGGGGCACCTTCATCATCGAAAGGGTAATGAGCGATCAAGGATTGGGAGCCGACCGCGGTCAGGCTGGGATCATCAATCAAAGTCAGATCCGGATGCATGATGCGGCGATTCACTTTATCGCGAAAGGTGCGGCCTTCACTTTCCGACAGCAAACGACTGCCTTCCAGGCGATGCCCGACCACTTCATGCAGGAAAAGCCCCGCAGCTTTAGGCGCCATCAGCACCGGTCCGGCATAAGACGTCATCTCATCGCCGTGAGCGACATCACGGAATTGCGCGACTTTCTCTTCAATGGCTTTCTTGAAGCCTGCGAGATCCGGCAACTCATCAAAACGCGCCACATGCCGCACGATGCTATAATCCTGATCCAGTTCTTTGGTGTGATACCAAAAATAGGCGGTCAAGCTGAAAAGAGGTTCCTGCCAAATGCGTTGAACGCCCTCCGAACTCACGAATATCTTTGTCACGAGCTCGGCACTGAATTCGACATAGGAATTTTTGATTTCAGGGAATTTTTTGAAGACCACGCTGGCTTTCTTTACAAACTGGCGCCAGTATTCCTGATCGACTTCAAAGGCGCGCAGGGAGCCAACGCTTTGTTCCTTCGCCAGCTTTTGAAAGGAAGGCAGACTGCGGTTCTGATCGAGAAAACTCACATCACGGGATTTCTTTCCGTGGAATTTACTGACTGCATCTCGAAATTTGGCATCGGTCAAACGCCAAAGGCTGAAGCGAAAACTATCCAGATCGTTTTCAATCGGCAGTTCGGTCACTTCATAATTGGTTTCGTTCTCCTCAGAGTTATCGCTGAGGCCGCCCTTGCTGGTATTGTCGTAACGATAGCTCCCCACGCGAACGTCAGCATAGCAGATGCGTTTATGGTCGCGTTTGTCCTGGTAGAGAGAACCATACCGCGCCCACACGCTGTAGTTCTCAATATCACGCATAAGATAGCTTATATAATAAGGGCGTGGATGCCGCGGCGCACGCAACTGCTCCATGGAACGTTTGAGTTCCACGTCCATCGCGTCAGCAAGTT
>JACCDW010605128.1_pt1 | contig 10136 bp, 15 predicted proteins | sample 7449781 | NCBI WGS metagenome assembly JACCDW01 (sample SAMN15323449, study PRJNA562643) | freshwater metagenome | isolation source: river surface water | place: USA:Blue River Watershed | collected 2017-08-18 | reverse complement strand
CTGATAAAAGTGAGATAAGCTTTCATAATATAATGTTTTCAATTGAAGAAGAATGATCTCTGTATGCTCTTGGATCTCCCCAAATATTTTTCCAATATTCTTTGATCTTGTTATTCTTAGCATATACTGATGAGGATTGATATATTGTTTTTTTATATTCTGAAAATATAAATAGCTTTTTTAAGAATTGTTTTCTTTCAGTGTATCTTGCAATAGTTTCTTCATTTAGCTTATCTTTATTTTCTTGAATGTAATTTCCTAAAGTATCTTTATCAAAAGGGCAGCATCTTAGATCATCAGACATAATAATTACGTTCCAAGAATTAAGTATTTCTTCAATTTCATTTATCAAAAAAATCTTTTTGTTCTTCGGTAAAATATGTAAATCTATTTCTGATATTCTGTATTTTCTTATATTGCTTAAATTTTGATTGATAAAATAAGATAAAGGCTTTGATTGTAGATATTCAATTATTTGTTGTGGTTCATTATCATCAATTACAATCCATGGACAATCTTCTTTGTCGCATAAAAAAGCCTTCAAACTAATTAGAAAATCTTGGTCATTAGTTTGAAAGCTTTTGGTAATTTTAGATTTAATATCTGATAGAGTATCCACTATGATTCTTATAATTTATATCATTTAGAGGAGCCACCACCAAATAGTTCATAAACAATTTGAGAAACTAATCCTTGTAAAGATTCACCTTTGCTGTATAGTCTCAGGTTTGCTATTGATCCGTAATTATTTTTTATATGATCGATTACAAGGTTTACTTTATTGCTAATCTCTCGGTCAGGCACGTAATTTCTCTGTCTAATTAAAAATTCAAGCCTTCTAATGGCTAAATCTGCATCCATAGCAATAATCTTTAGCTCATATGAAGGAGTTTGTTTATTTTCTTTTGACAGTTTATACCACATTATTTGACTTCTATTTTGAAATTAGTAACTAATTGCTCGTTTATTACAAACGCAACATTTTGGCTTGGAACGTTAAACAAGCAACCATTGAATTTCTCGTCTTTGAAAATGACATGGAAATCCTTGTTAACAACCAGTACACCCTCTATTGTACTGATTGATACTGAAGGATTGTAAGTGAAGATCTTCCACTTTCCAAACCCTCTATTTTGAGAATTGTTTTCAATTATAGCCATGTATTATCCCCTTTTGGTAATTTATTTATTATTTGATTTGTGCCTTATATCCTGCGAATTCTCCTTGTATAAGATAAATATGATCAAAAAGAGAACTCAAGCCGACTGTACATTTTGCAACGGCCCCGCTACTCGTCAGATTTTCGACAAGCTTGAATTTTTTTCAAACAAAAACAAAGAAGTCTATCTGTGTGAACAATGTTTTCAAAGTTTTTCAGCTGGATCGATAATTGGGCAATTTCAATTAAATAATAAAATATTAGCACTTATTCTTGGCTCTGATGATGAAGCGCCAATCTTATCGCTAAAACAAAAATTAGTTGATTATGCTCCAGCTTCTAAAATAAGTTTGTTTTCTAAGAATGCTCCTGAAAATAAATTTGTATCTCCTGTAGAAATGTATGACTTTTTATCTAAAAAGATCATTGGGCAAGATTTAGCTAAGAAAAGAATTAGTCTTGCAATCTATGAACACTTAAAAAATATTTATCGACCATCTTCAAATGACAAGCATAATATTTTATTTTTGGGACCTTCGGGGAGTGGCAAAACCCTTATAGTTAATAGCATCTCTAAAAAACTCAATGTCCCATATGTATCTACTGATGCAACTTCTTTTTCGCCTACAGGATTTCAAGGTTCAGATGCTGATTCTTGTATACACGATCTTTATCAAAAATCTGAAGGAGATGTAGATCTTGCTCAGAGAGGAGTTGTATTTATTGATGAAATTGATAAACTTTCATCAAACAATACAGGTACAAGACTTGAAAGTTTCAATTATTCTACCCAAAGCACTCTTCTTAAACTTATAGAAGGTAAAAAAGTAAAGCTTCCTAACAATGTCTTAAGTGAACAGTCCCCTGTAACACATATAGATTCTTCTAAAATATTGTTTTGCTTTGGTGGAGCTTTTAATGGTCTTGAACGTATTGTTGGCAAGAAGATGGGATTTAGTGGCAGGGTGATTGGTTTTAGAAATGATGGAGAAACTGATTATGATATTAAGCTAAAAACTTATGAGCTTTATTATAATTTACCTCATGATGTTCTGGCTGAAAGCTTGATCGAATATGGCTTATCTACTGAATTAGTTGGTAGAATTCAATCTATTGTTCCGTTGAGACCATTGACTAAAGAAGAATTGTTAGACTGTCTCTTGAATCTTGATGATAGTCCAATCAGAAGAAACCAATTGCTGTTTGCCGAGTCAAACATTAGCCTTGAGTTTGATGAATCTTACTATGAAAAAGTAGTTGATAAAGCTATGAAAACTGGCACAGGAGCAAGAGCCTTGAACTCCATTGTCAAAGCATCAGTATCTTCAGCTGCGTTCGAAAATCTTGGCATTTCTCATTCAAAATCAAAAAAAATTATCATCACTGAAAATTGTATTGATAATCCTAATGAATTTATCACCGCATAAAAGGATTACAGAATCATTTGAATAATAATTAATGTATGTCGCCAAAAGAATTAAAAGATCTTATCAATGAAGCAGTTAAGATTCATAAAGAAAATAGTAATTTCAGATATGTACAAGCTGCAACTGGGGAAAGAAATCATGCATATGATTTTTTAAAACTTAATAAAGATATCAATCCAGTCGTTGCTAAATTTGTAGATGTGTATGGAATTCAGCTCGGAGATGAGTCTGAAGCTCAACGTACAATTTACAATGCTATGGAATATTCTTCTGATCCCGCATACGATCCAAACCCTTTTATGGTAGATTTTATGCCTGGAGTGTCGTTGTTCGAAGCAAACGCACCATTGTTACTGAGTCCTGAACAATTAACTGAATTTACTAAAGACTTTTTGTATGCTATATCACTTGTAGTTGCAGCAAAATTTGGTGTTGTTGCTGAAGACGAAATGAACGAAGATGTGTTGAGACTCGAAAGAAGATATTTCGAAAAAAGATACACAGATGAAACTGACCCTACACCAAGCGACACTCCTGAATCAGATCCATTAAGAGATTTGATGGATAAAGTTAACGAAACTGAAGCTGAAAGAGTAAATCAAGAAGCATATAAAGGTAAATTAGCATCTGAGATTATGTCTAATATGTTTTATCAATTCGTTGATAAAAATTTCGATTATTCAAATATGAAAGGCAATGAACGCAAAATAACATACTTGATCAAAAAAATTAATTTTGGAGATAACCCAAGTTTTGAAATATTTTGGAAATCATTGCCAAGAACTAAGTTTTTCAAAAATCCTACAATTCAGAAAATCCTCAAAGAAGAATTGGAATGTTTATTAGAAAAACCTAAGCAAGAAACACCCAAGGAAGAAGCGCCTCCAACACCGCCTCCGGCTCCACCAAGCCCACCAGAAGTTCCATTAACTCCAGCTGCTTCAAGGTATCGTATTCAGAGGATTGTACTTAGCGCTGACCCACCACCTCCTCCGCCTCCTCCGACTGATCCAGAACCAGAGCCTCCAGTTCCGCCTGTACCTCCTGTACCACCAGTTCCACCAGTAGATGCGCCAGAAGATAATCCAGAAGAACCGCAAGGACCTGTTCCTGTGAAGTTTTATGATGCCGGATTAATGAAATATAAATGTAATCCTGAGGAAATTAGTGCTTTGATGTCTCAATTATTAGGAGAAATCAAAAAAGAATTGATGAAAAATCCTTATGAACAGATACTTAATAGTGCTCCTGTTGATTATCTTGTAGATTCGATGAATGTACTCAATGCTTTGCCTCCAGCAAGTAGAAAAGACAGGTTGTTTTAAAATGGGAAAATTCGTAAAAGTAAGTCAAGCTTCTGGTCCCCCTACTGGTTTAGCTAAAACAGTGTATCAATTATGGCTTGGAAATCTCCAATTCAGAGAAGGACTTGGCAAAAGGTTTCCAAAGATATTGACATTATTTGGAAATGAAAAAGGTAACAATTTATTCCTGAAAATTGCAGAGGCTTTACAAGATCCAGAAATAATGCAATTTCTAATAGCGGATCTATTGCCAAATTTTGGGCTTGGTGTAGATCCAAGCAAAGCATATTCTCCCGGAGCATTCAAATACTATACTGAAACAAAAGGAGCTGGAGGAGAATCAATAGCCTCTGGTGATTATCAGTTCCAACTTGAAAAAATGCCAACACAAGCTCAATTGCCACCAAGTAATTTGGATGATTTTATAAGAGATGTTAGAAAGCTTCATTCAGATTACGGGAATGCTCCTGATAATTTAGGAAATAATTTAGCAAATAAGCAAAAAGCTTTAAAAGAATTGATGGCAAGATATCAAAGTCAATTAGGTGGATTTGAAAAATACTTAATGTCATCTTTCCCAGGGTTAAAATAATGGATTACATCAAGCTTGCGCAACATTTAGATAAAATTGGCAAATTCAAAGATGCCGATAATATTGAAAAAATCATAAGAAAATCTCAACAAATCAACTTTGAACAATCCACAACTGGTAAGCCTAATTTTGGCGGAAATGTCACAAATTCTTTTGATGCAACAGCTATGGGTAAGAAAACTCAAGGTGCTACTCCTGAACTTGAAAGTGGTCCAGGAAGAGATACTATAATGGGTTTCAGCCTACCTAATTTTGAAGAAAAACAAAGACTTTTCAAGACTGAGCAAGGTGTGCAATATTTCAATGAATTGATGACTGGATTCAAAGAAAACTTATTACAAGTGTCAGCTGGATTAGGATTGCAAGGTTTGACTAACAGAATTTATGCAATTAGAGGAGCCTTAAATGGTGTTCCAGCAACTTTACAAGGCGAGTATTATAAAAATAATTTTGATCCAGTAATTACATCTGATTTGATAAGAATATTACTTACCGAAGATGCAAATGTTTTTCTTGGTGCTGCAAGATTTGTATATGACAATCTTCCAACAAATCAATTTCCAGCCGTTATGCAATCAACAATACCTAACGCTGTAAGTCAAGGTATGGCTACTCTTTATGATATGGCTTCTAAATCAAACGATCAAAGAGTTAGAGACAAATATAATGGATTGATAAGAGATCCATTTATCTCTGCATATTATCAAGCTTATTAACAGTATAAAATATGTATGCAAAAATGTCCTGTATACAAAAATAATAACTGTATTTTTAAATCTGTATTCAATCCTAAATTCAATTCCTTAATTTTTAAGTTAGAATTGACTGATAACTACAACATAGATTGTCAGGGAGTAATTGATAATTGTTCTTTTGTTGTTAAAAGTGAAACTAAAGAAGAAATACAACAACAAGAAGAAACTGTATCGGAGCCTGTCGAAGATAAACCCGTAGAACCAGAAGTATCTTCAACTAAAGTTAGTATCCATCAAGTCAAGAATCCATATTTAGTAAAATCTGATGCGCTTGTATATCCTTCAAATATTATTTTAAACATTGATGATCCATTATTGAATCGAATGTCTGCTGGAATGATTCAATCCGAGTGTGATAGTTTTACAAAGCCAATTAAAATGGGAACTGTATATGTCACTTCTAATGGTGGAGTAAATACTCAAGTGAAAGCCAAACAGATATTTCATGCTGTAGTTGCTGGTGAATCAAGATTAGTCAATGAATCTGATATCAAGTTAGCAACCAGAAAAGCTTTAAGAATTGCTCATGAAAAAAATCTTAGAAATGTAGTGATAATTCCATGCGATTGTGGTACTCATGACATTTACGATACAGCAAGAGTACAGCTGTCATCCATCAAAACATTCTTATCCACTGAAAAAAACTGCAATATCAAGAATATTTTTGTCACAATGGAAGACAAGGAAAGTTTTGATATATACGAAGAATACTATAATAGAATCTTTGGTTGATATAGGGAAAACTATGGATGTACTTAAAGAATATCAGAACCCATCTAAGTTATTAGTTGCTTTCATGGACAGTATAGATGAACCAGTATGCTTAGTTGATGATATAGGTAATTGCATCCTCAATCAAACGGCAAAAGATCTTAAAAATATAGGTTTTGATGTAGATAAACTTTCAGTAAAATTAAAAAACAATACTTCAGCTACTGTTAGTCATAAAGGTAAAAAATACAATATTAGTAAAAAAGATATAAATCATGGCACTAATAGTTTTGTATGTGTAATAAAAGCTGAAGATGATACAATTGCGAGACTCACGGAATCAACAAAAAAATTAAAAAAAGTTCTTAGTGCGCTCTAATTCTTCAAGCAAAGGGGACTATCATGGAAGAAGAAATAAGCGTTGAACACTTAAAGACTGTCTACAAGGCCCAGACAGAAGCATACTTAGAGTTTAATATGGCCTTGATCAATATTCTTTCTAATCAGAAGGACATATTGAATAAAGTAGAGTCACTTAAGGTTGTAAGTGATGAAGAATTCAAGAATTTAAGCAGAGAATATCATGCTTTAGAAAAGTTGTTTACCAACTTTCAAAATACTCAGATTGCCAGAGATCAAGCAATTGAAGGATCAACAGATGATTTCAAGGCAACAATTACGAATTTCAACGAAGACTTAATTAGGGTTGCTGATGAAGTTAGGTCTTTGAAGAAAATACAGTGGGAAATGAAAAACTTTTGGAATCGTGTTACCGCTGTAGCTGGTGGTATAGTATTTTTTCTTACTATGCTCCAACTTATTACTGGAAAAGGTTTACTGGATTTATTTAAGTAGGTATGGCTACAATTTTATGTGTGTGCGAAAAGTGTTACACATCTTTCTATTGTAAAGATGAACTTTATGCGCCAATGACAAAAAATAATTTTAGACTGGCTAAAGGTAAAAAAATACCTACTTCATGGCAAGATTGGCTCGAACATATAAGCAACAATTGTGAAAAATGTAGATTGAAAGATATCCCTACAAGTTGCTTACGAGACTACGAGATATTAACTAAAAACTCATGACATATCTGCATTTAAGAGTTCTTGTTCAAAGCTATTAACTATAGCTCTCACTGACTCTAAATCAAGCTGTCCTTTGTCATTGAATTTAATATTATTATGACTTGCTAAATTATATATGACAGCTCCAATGAATCTATCTACATCTGTTGAAGAAAGTTCGACAGGAGATTCTTTTTCTTCATCAATCTCATTAATTGAATTATTTTGTAGTTGCACAGCTTCATTTACAATATCATTAGAATAATCATGATATCCATTTTCTTCTAATTCTGCTGCAATCTTAATTATTGATGAAAAATTCATTTATCAGATCCAAATATTCCAGAAAAAAGCTCATCTATATATTTTTTACTTGCCGTGGCTTGTTTTGGGAAATGGTCCACACAAACCCTTTGATTAACGTAAGGTGACAACCATTTCATGTTTGTGATATAATTGTTAAATAGGATATCTGAGCAACAATTATATCCTACAATTTTTTGACATATCGGGCATTGTATATGAAGCCTTCCAACTGGTTTACCGCATATGTCGCAGGAGGTGATTTCAACATTATTGTTTGGGGTTATTGCGTAATTTTTAATACCTATTGATCCTAAACTCATATCGTTCTCCTATTGATTATCATCAATAGTTTATTATCTAAAATTTCAAGCCTTTTCCTGCTTGGAACCGGAGGATATGCAAATGATTAATATTATTAGAATATTAATTGCTGTATTTTGCTTATTGCTTACAATAAGTGTTGTACAAGCACAAGAAATTAATCAAAACGCTAAGGCATCCGTGTCTAATAGTGTAAAGGACAAACTTGATAAAAAACATAAAATAATTACTTTTATCAAACTTGTTCAGCCAAAATACTCAACTGCACTGGCTAACAGAATTACTGAAGCTTTGTTCAAAAGTTCTGTTAAATATAACGTAGATCCAATGGTAGTAGTTGCCACTGCCTATGTTGAAAGTGAGTTTAGTATGCATGCCAAGCCTTGTATAGGAATCATGCAATTAGTAACTCCAAGTATAAGATTTTTTGATCCTAAGAAAACAATGAATCCTTATGTTCTTGAACATAACATTGATTTGGGTGTCAAAGAAATATCCTATCACTTGAAAAGAACTACTCGAAGAGGGTCATCTCCTGATCATTCTTCAATGAGCAGAGCTTTACAAAGATACAATGGGTCAAAATATAAAATATCTTATGCTATCAAGGTTTTGCTTGTAAAAAATCGGTTGATTAAATATTCAATCGACAGTTTGAAAAAGAAACTGAAAACATCTCCTTTGTGGAGATAAAAAAAGAGGAGAGCATTTGCTCTCCTCTTTTTGGCTAAAAGCCAAAGAATTATTAGAATCCGCCTGAAGTGTTGGAGATTCTGTTTCTTCCAGATGGATATCTTGATGTAAGTCCGATACCTGGGTAAGCAGCGCCAAAGCCAACTGTTTCCATTCTATCGACATCATCCTTGAGTCTTGCAATCTCAAATACCATTTTCTCCATCTTGGAGTGAAGGTTATTGAGGGTAAGCAATTGTGCATTTGCCATATATGCTTGTGCATAAGATGTTGATGCATTTGTACCTGCAAAAGATGTTTCAAGTGCAGCAATGTCATTTTCCATCAAGTTGAGCATGGACTTGAAGTCTGCAATAGTATTTGATGCATATGCTGAACCAATTGTACCAATATCTTGTGTACCAACTGTATTATCAGTTGGGTATTTTGCAGCACTGTTGAATGAAACTGTTGTTGGAACAGCAGTGAAATTGAAGTCGCTTGTACCAAGTACAACTGGTTCTTCAGAGCTGATGTAGAACTTCAATGATGAGTTAGCAGTTCCGTAAGTTGCTGAGAAAATGGTGTTCTTCTTGATCTCGCCATTTGTGTTGAATCTTGAATCTCTGGTGAGAATCCATGAAGTACCAGAAGCACCTACAGTTGTAAGTGTGTAGATACCATTTTGTGAAGCTGTTGCTTGATCTTTGACAAGAACAACTGATGCAGTACTTGTGAGGTTAACACCATCTACGACAAGAGTAGTACCTGATGCGCCACAAATAATACCAGTTGAACCAAGGCCAACTGCACTGTTAGGAAGGACTGTAGCTGTAGCTACGGATACTGCAAAACCAGCTGCGGATCCAACAGTTGGTCTTTGGAAATATTCAAAATCTCTTCTTGATGTGACATTATTGACCGTTCTTTGACCTGGGGCTGACCCGCCGTCAAAAGATGATGGATAATTAGGCATTTTAAAACTCCTTAAGTTTCTTTATTCTTCGAAGAAAACATTTGTAAAACTTTTTTTGTTTTCATATTTTGTATTTCTTGCTTGGTTGTTTTTTTCCTGCTTAGTAGGACTGTAACTTGAATTCAAAAGAATATATTTATAGAATTGTATAAATTACATTTGATAATGAACCTAATTCGACCCTTGTTCCATCATAGTTTTCTATTCTTTATGTATCCCTGTAAGGTTCTTTTCTATGAAAGAGCAAAAGATACTTTTTTTACTTCTTATTGGAGAAGTATTTAAGGCCTTCCAGCAGTAATAAATAAGTAGTTTTCCCTTTAAGCTTCAATACTAAACTTGGATTTTTAATTAAAAGATGGCTGATTTTTATATAGTACCGCCCAGATTAACAGTTGGAACATTTGATCGTGCAAATGTTGTCAATAGTATTAACAGCTTAAAAGGTGATCTATCTTTTGTTGCCGATCCTAATTCTGGTGTAAGAATATTAGTATCTGGAGATGTTCTTCAGTTTTCAATTGCACAAGATTATTATGTAAAAAAATCTGGCGATATATATACCAAAAATCTTTTATTTAGACCTGACAGTGGTTATTACGGATTAGCTGTAGGTTTTGGTTCAACCACCCCTGGGATTGGTGTTACTGGAAGTTTATATTTTGATGTCACCACTGGTTTATTAAATGTTCATGACGGAACTACATGGAATCCAATTTCTGGTAATGGAATTCCACAATCTGCAGCTGATTTAAGATACTTAAAATTAGACGGTACAAATACACCCACTGCGAATATTTCCATGGGTTCGTATTTTCTACGACTTGCAAATCTTCCAACTCAGGT
>JACCDW011573751.1_pt1 | contig 10139 bp, 6 predicted proteins | sample 7449781 | NCBI WGS metagenome assembly JACCDW01 (sample SAMN15323449, study PRJNA562643) | freshwater metagenome | isolation source: river surface water | place: USA:Blue River Watershed | collected 2017-08-18 | reverse complement strand
CCAGCGGTGATGAATTTGTTGTTCCAGCTCCCGGGACTGAAAAAATCCCCTTTAAACCCGGCTAAAGACGTATAAACCACATCCATGTTCGCCGATTTGCGCTTCGAGAATTGCAATCCTAAATTCGTGAAAGCATTAAATTCATCCTTTCCCGTCCCCCGGTTATTGGTCCACAAATCGGTGGGACCGCCAATGATGACTAGTGATTTATCGTTTTCTTGTGCTTCGATGGTACCACTCAGGAACAAGAGAAATAGTAAGATTTTCTTCATAATTATTTTTTACAATGCTGCGCAATCGCTGCAGCTGCGTCTGGGTAGCCCTTTGCTTGTGATCTGTTAAAACTAGCACAGGCGTCTGCTTTCTTGCCAGTGGACAGCTGAGACATACCCGCAAAGTACGCCGATTTTCCGGTATTGTTTCCGGGGTGTTGTTCGGATTTGGCAAAATAGAACAAACTTTCTGAGAATTTGCGACCCGCATAATAGCAGATACCTACGTTTTCTAGATGGGAGAAGTTGCCCGGATCCAGTTGTGAAAGTTCCTTATAGATGGCAGCCGCTTGCACGTATTTCCCTTTTACAAATAGGGCATTCCCTTTAGCTGTTAAGCCTCGTAAATCGCGGTTGCCTCCGCGCAACATGTTCTTGGTCGGATTCAGAATCGCGGTGTCCGCTGGGAATTTCTTTAGCGTAGTTTCTAGTTGCGCCAGTAAGTTTTTGTCTGCCCCTTGCTTCACTTCAAACATGCCTAACAAATATTGATTCCACGTTAGTGCGTTGTCGTTATTTACGTCCAAAGAAACCTGCAACGCCCGCTTGATCTCGTTCGTATCCTTGAGTTTAGCCGACGTAAAAATCATATTCTTGTAATAACTAGACGCGCGTGGCCAGGCATCGAAGGCACGTTTGGCATAGAAATGAGCCGAGTCCATTTTGTTCAATGAGGCATATATGGAGGTGCGCAAGAAGTCGTTATAGTGCAAGAAAGGGTTGTCGTTTTCGCTCTCTTTCAATACGCGCAACGCGTCATCAAAACGTTTGTCCCGGATATAATAACGGGAAAGCATCGCCTTCATGGGTAAAGTAGACGAAGACAAGTTCGGAATATCCGGCAGTTTTTCGACCTCGATGGTCGCCATTTTAGGATCTGCGTTTACTTCACCCATGACGAATTTTTGGATCTTTAATGACTCAAACGTTTCGTTCGCAATGTAGATGGCTGGGATTAAAAGAGCGGCTCCAGCAATGAGGTAGACGAAGGGTAGTGCGCGTAGGTTGTAGGAGGTTTTGTCCAAAGGAATCAACACCAAAGCCGCCGCCAGCGACAGCATCGTCTGCATCGCCGTGCGCTCTGCCGGGAAGTTCAATAGCGCATCGACGCCGTAGCAGGTAACGGCTAAAAAGGCGATGATGACCATCAGTTCGTCACCCCGTTTTTGGGCTAAAAAATGAACCGTGTAATAGAGCAAAAGCAAGAACAATCCGGCGAAACAAAGTCCTCCTATTAAACCTAAATCCGCAAACATTTCAATGAAATCATTGTGCGCGTGATACGGCACAAACAACTCATTCGCCCTATCGCGCTCATAGGGAATCGAGGCCAATTTCCAGTTTCCATAACCCGCACCTAAGACGGGATTGTGAAGCGCATAATCCGCAGCGGTTCCCCACAGGTGAATACGTGAATTTTGTTCACTGGCGATATTGATGTCTCCGATACGCTTCGTTACCGTTCCGTAACCGCCCACATTTTCTTGCCCAGCCACCGCCAGTTTCAAACGCATATTCGACGCGAAAATCGCTAAGACCGCTGGCAATAAAACGAAAAGAAGCGCCGGTTTTAAAGCCGCTCTTTTCTTCCAAATAAGTCCACTGAAAAACAACACTATGATCAACGCAAAACCCACATAGGTGGAACGCGTGTTCAACAAAAACAGGCCAAAAGTGCCAAGGAATAAGGCGAAGATGCCGGCGATTTTGCCCAGCCATTTGGCAGACATAATGATATACATCGCAAACGGAATCAATATCAACAGCGTCGCCGCCGTCACGTTCTTGTTTCCATGGTATTTATTCAAACCTAGAATAGCCGCGTCTAAATCCATCGTGCGCAAATTCGCGCTGAAACCCTTGATCACATAGATGGCATCAAAGAACAAAAAGGCCGTAATCGCATACGCGATCCCCGTAAAAAGAAACGCGCGATCTTGATTATAATAGAGAATCGAGAGATTCAAAAAGACGAAATAGGTGGTAATCAATCGGGCCAAAGTCACCAGCGTCTCCGTGGGATTAATCGCATACACATACGACCCAATCGCCCAAAAAACCAACAGCGAAAACACCCATGTAAACTTGTAAAAAAGCACCTGTTTGATCGCCTCTTCGTAGACTTTATAGCGTAGACCAATGAAGGCCACAATCCCTAAACTCAAGCTGCTCGAATACAACCACTGCGCACCCATCACATCCGATCCACCCATGTCTGGGATGAAGTAGACGGCGAGGTAGAGGACGCTGGCTATGATGGCGATGAAGGAGGAGAGGGTGGGTTTCATGGGGTAAATTTAGGGGATTTTAAAGTGCTTTTTAAGGTTGGAGAAATCAAACATAATTGAGGAAAAATAATTTTAATCCTTCTATTTATTAAAAACCATTAATTGTACTTTCTTACTACGACCCAAGCCCTTCCTGCATCAGCAGTTGCACCATAATCTCCCGTATCTGAAATAGTACTAATATTAGCTACCGATTGAGTTTTTAATGAAATTGTAGCGGTTTGGCCCACAGGAACTGTTAAAATGTGATTTGCATTATTCTGTGGCATTGAATTATAGTTTCCTGCAGGGCCCGACTCTGTGACACTTCCAGAACCTACATATGCCGTTCCATTGTGAAACAATCCATATGCACGATTGTCTCCTGCGTTGGAAGTTGTACCAGCGCCCAGTGAGCCATTTAACTCATAAGTTCCTGGTTGTAATGTAATAACTCCTGTGCTCGTGTTTAATGAAACATAGTTTGAAATCGTGTTTGCGATTGTTGTATTTAAAATGAGCGTCGTATTGGCTGTGATACTACTTTGACTGGTATTACGAATAAACTTTGCTACACCTGTTATAAATGAAATGGGTTGCTCGCTAATTTGTGAAGTAGTAGGATCTTTAACAAGTACGCTAGTTGCTGTTGTGATAGGTGGAGTTGTTACTAATTTCGTAGTACCATTCACCTCCAAAGAATAGGCAGGAGCATTAGTTCCAATCCCCACATTCCCAGTTGTATTATAAGTATTAGTTCCTGAAAGTGTCCATGGATTCACAAATGCCGATGAGCCGACTTGTTGAATAGACGCCCAGCTACTTGAATAACCACTTGCCACTGAAGGTGCATATGCTGTTACACTTCCATTAACATTTATAACCCTTAGATAAACTGTTGTGTTTACAGTAGGTGTATAAAATACAACTGCTTTGTCTTGAGGAGCATCAGTATATGCAACACCTGCTTTCATAACCACTCCTATACTTCCGCCTAGCAGTAATGTATTTGCATTATCTACCCATGCGTAGTAACCATAACCAGTAGAAGATCCACCTAATGCAGCTTCTAACTTATATGTTTTATTTGCTTTTAATTCAAAGCCTCCACTAGTTAGTGTAATACCGGCGCCAGAAGAAGTATTGAAAATAACATTTCCAGCAGCTGATAAAGTTTGATTAGCCGATAAAGAGGCTTGAACATAGTCCACACTTTGGCCTGTAACGGGTAAATTACCTGCTACTAATTTGTAATAGACGCGGTCGTAATCTCCTCCATCCCTAACACCCGTAGTAGTGACATACACATTATAAGTCGTTCCAGATTGTAAATTGACCTCCACTTTACCATTATATTCCACATGGACAGTATTATTTAACCCTGTTTGTGAATCCGTTGCCAAGTCTGAAGTACCTTGTCTAACCTTGAAGGTCATCGTTGCCGTTGCTCCACTAGCATAACCAGAACTAGAAAAATCAAATAAATACCTGCCTGAAATGGGAACAGTAAATGAGTGTCCATTAGTATTAGCTATGTCACCAACAGCAGTAGAATATCCCTTTGTATACAATTTCACCAAATCCATCGCCGTTACCCCATTCCCCGCCGAAGTCGCCGTCGCAATCGTTGCCCAGTTTGCCCCATTCCAATAATAATAGCCCGCTTGCAATCCTACAGAACCTAGGTTATAGACCAAAAGTCCCTCCGCCGGAGAGGTAATTGTAGACGCATCGGTCGTACTTGTTAAGGTTACGCGCGGAGGCAAAAAACCTTTGTTTGTGGAGTACACATCTAGCTTCGCGGAAGCATTAGGTGTAGTGGTGCCTATGCCGGTTTGGGCATATAAACCGAATGATAATAAGCAGAAAAATAAGATGTACTTCATATATTATTTAGCGCGTGCTGATTTTTCAATTTGATTAATCCTTTTTAGTAATGACTTATTTACTTTTATCAACTGATTAATCTTTTTCTCTTGTTCCTGAATCGCTTTAACTAAAATGGGAGTCAACTTACTGTAATCAACAGATTGGGGAATTATTTTTCCATCAGCACCCATCGCATCCTTTTTCCCAGAAACAGCATAAGGTAGCACTTCTTGAAGTTCATGTGCTATTACACCATACATTCTAGAGCCATCCCGCTTCCAAGAGTAATCATATGTTTTTACTTTATTAATTAAATCTAATCCGTTAAAATCTTTAAAATCAGTTTTTAAGCGATAATCTGAAGATGTATTATATGAAACCATGTTCCCGCCATTTGACCCTACAATGGAACCAATATTAGTCCCCTGATTTTGAAAAAACATAAACTCATGATAATTGCTCCCCCAGTTTTGATTGGTATTAGCATTTAATTGTATCATACCATAATTATCCGAACTTGTGCTCTCAATATATAGCTGTGTCATATCTGAAGATTTGACATGGAGTCTAGAGTATGGAGCATCTGTACCAATCCCCACTCTATTATCAGTAGTAACCGTGTAAGCAGGTGCTACTGAATTATTTAAATTCCAATTTGTGTAGAATTTAAACTTATCTGAATCTGCGTTATCTATCCCCATAGAGTAGCCTCTTACTCCCATGATGTCAAATGAAAGATAGGGATTCCCTCCGCTACTTCCGGCTGTCCTAATAAGTGCAGTGGCATTTGCTGAAGTGGAGGTGTTGTTCGTATTCAAAATATACAAACTAGGGCTTGTTGTATTAGAAGGGTCTGAACCAAAAGTATTCCCATTTTCAATATGCAAAGTATTAGATGGGCTTGAAGTTCCTATCCCAACTTTGCCTATATTATCTATTCTGATTCCTTCGTTATCACCATCATTAGATAAGTAATTATTATTTAGCTGAATATTTCGTTCTGCCATATGCTGGTTTACAGGAAGATTCCCTGCTACTAATTTATAGTACACACGATCAAAATCATTTGTCTCAAAACTTCCACTAGTAGCATAATTATACACATTATAACTTACTCCAGCTTGTAAGTTTACTTCTACTTTTCCATTGTATTCAACGTGGACATTATTATTGTAGCTACTTTGCATATCTGAACCTAACACCGTGTTTCCTTGCCGTACAGTAAAATAAATAGTATTGGTTCCGCCATTAAGTGCTGTTCCGCCAGACGTAAAATCAAATAAATACCTACCAGAAATTGGAACTGTAAATACAAATCCAGTGGTGGAATTTCCAATTTTTGAACTGACTTTTGAATGAGGCTCTCCATAAAGTTTAACCATATCCGATGAAATCACCGCATTTCCTGCTAGTGTAGCCGTAGCAATTGTTGCCCAATTAGCTCCATTCCAATAATAATACCCTGCTTGCAAGCCGACAGAGCCACGGTTATACACCAATAAGCCCTCTGCAGGAGACGGGATTGTCAATACATCTGTCGCGCTCGTTAACGTAACTCGTGGAGGCAAAAAGCCCTTGTTTGTGGCAGATACGTCAAGCTTTGCGGAAGTATGAGGTGTATTTGTGCCTATTCCTGTCTGAGCAAAAACACTTACGGAGATCAAGAAGAGAAATAAAATCTTTTTCATAATACGAATTTAACGAACCCAATACCAAATGATTCCAGGGTTAGCGGCATATCCTCCTAAAGTTCCTATCCAAGGTGCTGGGGCATAAGATGCGTTATATGCAACCAATGTCCCCCACCAGTTGCCTGAGCCGCTGGAAAGTCCCAAAAATCCAGTATTAGAACCTACATATCCATACCAAGGCATACGTTCAGAAACCCCATCATTTGTTGTATTATAACTCCACCCGCCATAGTTTGTATTTAAGGTTATATTGGTATTTGCATTGCTCGTACTAACAAAGCTATACGCCGCATTAGCCGTCCAAATTCCGCCATACGTATTTCTTGTGTATGCATCAATCATATATTGAAAACCGCTTGCACTTTTCTTTATATAATCCGCCCATTTGATGATGGAATAATTTGCTGTAGACTGACTTGTAATATCTGCATTCTTTGTGAAGGGATTCGCCGTATTCAGATCGATGGCGTTTGCAAAAGTCCAACCTCCGTAAGACGAGTTTTTTAAAATCAATGTCCAGCCTCCTCCAGCAGTTGTCATATCCGCATAAATCTTAACAGGTGCCCCTCCATTGATATTCACGTTCTTTATCCAATAAAATCCGTCCGGTGAATTAGGGTAATCTTGCTTAATCTGGTAGGCACTGGTAGAGGCTGTTGTGGGACTTAAGCCGTCTTTTTCTGCATAAAAACGCGTGCTTGTTGCATTAAAATTGTTGGTAATTTCTTGGGCAGTTAATTCGCGATTGTAGATCTTGAAACTGGCTACATTCATGTTCATATACCAATTAAAATCATTTCGCCAACCAGATATTCTTCCTAAACCATTATTGAAGTTAGAATTAACGGAACCGAATGCTCCTGTTATTTGCGACATGGCTTGAACTGATCCGTTCACATAAATTTTATTGTTGGTTTTAGAACCGGTATTCATTATAAAAACTAAATGCCTCCAGCTCCCCTCTATTCCTAAATTAGTAACAGTAGAACTCGTAATTCCATATTGATCGCCTGCAGAAGTATTGTAACCAATATTTCCCGAATTCGTCCACGCATCATATAAACCAAAACCAAAATACATCCCAGTAGGAGAGGTCAACGAATTTGTTTTGACCCACATCTCCACGGTCACAGCATTTGTACTACCAATGTTTGCATTAAAATCTGTATAACTTGATGTCCCATTAAACACAATGGAACCCCCATTTGCCGCATTATAAGTCGTAGAAACAAGGGTCACATTCGATCCATTTCCTGACAAATCATTCCAGGTCGTTCCTGATCCGCTATAACTTATAGGATTTCCGGCATCCAGATGTAATACTAAGCTGGAATTAGTTAAACACGTAATGGAAACACTTCCATCTCCGGTAGTATTAGGGGTTCCAAAGGAATTGTGACCAGAGGTTGTTTTCGTAGATCCGCCTGCTCCTCCGCCACCTGCACTCCATCCACCTGCTGCTCCGCCACCACCAAAATACCCAGCTCCGCCTCCGCCTCCTCCAGGCCAACCCGTACCAAGGCCACCATCTCCGCCATTTATACCATTCCCGTCATGACCATCATTAACGCCTGGATTATCATATGCATAACCCCCTACCCCTACTAATGTGGTTGTTGCAGCATAGCCATATTGATGACGGCCATTTGTTAAGTAAATCTGATTGGCTTGGTTGCCTCTACTTGAAATTCCAGTAATTGTATTCGCGGCAGCGCCGCCTGTGTAATTCTCTGCGGACGGTAAACCCGAACCTCCACCTCCTCCTCCAGCAATTACTAATGCATTTGCATTGGTAGGGACATTTGAATTGAATATGCCAGACAACCCCCCGCCCGCACCACCATTGTTGGCCGTATTGTTGGCAATCCCACCTACACCCCCAAATCCATATTTTGGAATATTGGATTGCCCCGGAAACCCACCAACTACAATATATAATACTTGCCCTGGCGTTACATTTAAAGTTGTAGTAATATTTGCGCCAGCTCCCCCTGCTTGACCACCGGCGCCTGTACCACCTTTGGCCCCTATTGCATTCACCTGAATACTCGTCACGCGATTAGGTACGATGAACTTTTGAATCACTCCCTTATACGTAAAGTTATAGGTGTTAGGAATGACGGGCTTGCGAATGGATAGGTTGTTCACCATCAGTTGCGCCTGCAAGGAGAAAGAAATAAAAGCCAGTAAAAGCGCGATCCTCTTTTTCATTAGTTCATGGTATCTCCAAAAACATAGCCCGCTGCAGAAGAACTCATTACCAAACCCACGGCGCTATTTTGAGCACGACTGGTTAAGCCGTTCGCGGAATTTAAGGTAACGCTAGATCCTAAAAGGGTGATTACGCCAGCACCAGTTTGGATAAACTGACAAGAAAACCCCACGGGTAATCCCGTAGGTATGGTTACGGTTACGGCTGTCGAAGAGCTGATCAAAAACAATTTATTGTTATCCGCCGCTGCCACTTGAAAGCTGGCGGTTTTGCTAGCGTCTAGTATTAAGCCATTCGAGATTTGCGTCCACGCGGTTCCGTTCCAATAATAATATCCTGGAACTATGTTGTTAGGGGCGGTTCCTGCGGTGGCTGTGTTGTATATTAATAATCCGGCTGCTGCGGAAGATGTCCCGGTAATGGGTGCAAAAACATTACTGGCAGTAAGTGCCACTCGAGGAGGTAAAAAACCCATGGTGGATGAACTAACATCTAACTTCGCGGAGGCATTAGGCGTGGTGGTGCCTATGCCGGTTTGGGCATGAGTCATATAACTCAAACAGATCAATACGAGAAGTAAGTACTTTTTATAACCCATATCTAGTTTTATACGTGTTGAAGTTTTGGAGTATCTCGGTTGACGACAAAGATTTATTGTAGATTCTTATAATCCCTATACTTCCTTTAAATGGAACTTGAACGCCTGATGTATTATAAGGAACCCTCCCTGCAATTCCAACAGGACTTGTATTGCTTACTTGGTTTATACCCGCTAAACTCCTGCTTGGAAAAGCTACTCCATTTCTATAAACAGTAAGTGTCTTGCTTACAAAATCAAATACAGCAACTAGTTGAGCCCAGGTATTTACAGGAAAACCAGTAGCCACCACAGATGGATAATTGGCAGAACCATCATAACAGGCGACCATCATACTACTTCCCCCTTCATTGAATCTAATAGTAAATGGATATTTCCCTTCTCCTGTATAATTCCATTTTTCTAACAATTCCGCCTCTCCACTATTTGCCTGGCCACTAGCAGGATTAAACCAAACCTCAATTGAATACTTTTGTGAATTCGTAAAATCCGTTACTCCAGCTACACTTGGTATTCTTCCATATTGAGTAGATCCATTAAATGTTAAACCAGTGGCTGCATTGTGAGTGGGTGATAAGGAAATTGTTGCATTATTATTACTTGATGATAAATCTGACCAAGTGCTACCTGTTCCTTGATACGATTTAATATTAGCCGCATCTAAATTAAGTACTAATCCATCTGTTACTGGAGCATTTGGCTTCACTAACATACCCATTCTTAGAGAGATATAATCATTCCAGTTGGTTGGAATGACTTTAACTGCTTTGGCAAAAATAGGGGTTGAAAAGGAAGCATAAATATCTCCCGTCGTATTCACATTCAATGATTTATTGGTTAAAACCCTTGTCCAAGGTTCACCTCCTGTCAAGCTGGTTTCAATATGTGCCTCTGACACCCACTGTAATTGCCCGTCTCCTCTTGGTTGGACAACAAGTCCTTTGATTAAGGCTGGCTCGTTATAATTTAAAGTAATAAACTGGCTCGTATTTTGAGTTTGAGCTATCCACCCTAAACTAGAATTTAACCAAGGTTTATAAGCAAGGTCTCCAAACACTCCACTTGCTCCACTTGCTCCAGTTGCAGTATTCCAAGCACTTGATACACTCCAATAAGTAGGATTTGTATTCGTAGATGGACTATGAACAATATAATCCAACTCCCCTTTTTTCGCTTCATATTCCTGTAAAATATCGCTGTCTGTTAAAGGCAATTGATGTAACTTAAAAT
>JACCDW010317282.1_pt1 | contig 10139 bp, 13 predicted proteins | sample 7449781 | NCBI WGS metagenome assembly JACCDW01 (sample SAMN15323449, study PRJNA562643) | freshwater metagenome | isolation source: river surface water | place: USA:Blue River Watershed | collected 2017-08-18 | reverse complement strand
CTGAAGTTATTGAAAAATTAACAAATAAAAAATTCATCTACCCTAATATGACTGCAGGAAGTTGGCAAGATGATTTTACTGATTATGTAGCAAATCAAAATAATCCTTATTATGACAATGACGATGATGAAGATGATGACTACTAAAAACTATACATATGATTCTGATCACAAGCTTTTAGCAGTGGAATCTTACTTTCCAAAATACAGAGTAAAATTTGACAGATCTAAAGGCGAAAAAATGATATCAAAATGGCTTAAAAAACATAAGATACATTTTAAATCAGAATATTCATTTCCAAATCTAAAAGCCATAAAAAGATTAAGATATGACTTCGCAATTTTAGATGATAATGATAATGTGTTAGCTTTGATAGAGTTTCAGGGAGATCAACATTTTCATCCAGTTCCAAGATGGGGTGGATTGCATGGTCATTTATCTACTGCAAAACACGACCAGATAAAAGCTCTCTATGCTCAAAGAAATAATATTCCACTTTTCTATATCACTGAATCAGATGAAAAGAAAATATATCCAATGTTAGAACAGTTGATTAATTATATTTATCCGCAACAAATTAATTAAAATGCTCTGGATATTTTAAATTTGGGTCTGTAACCATAATATTAGTTTCTTCTCTGCTTACCATTATATAAAGTGGATTGTAATCATAATAAGAATCTGCATCATGATAAGTATTAATATATGGTGAATGTTCAAGCATAGAATCAAGTCTTTTCATTTGAAGAATAATTTCATGAAAATGACCAACATCTTCTGTAAATGCATCAAATAATCTAAAATATCTTCTTGGAAAAAATAAAACAGTCTCACTTATTTTTGGTATATTTGCTCTTACTTTTCTGTCGTGATACCAAAGTACAAATGGATATCTGAAAGAATTATCATCAGGCTTTATTATTTCGATAAATGCATCTTTTAAAAAAATATCATTTCTAACAATGATAATAAAATCATATATCCAAATTGTAGAACCAAAATGTTTTATTATTCTATTAAAATTTTGCAGTTGTGATGGATCTCTTTCTTGGACAAAATTAAAAGTAGCATCACAATCAGACAACCATTCTTTTAAAAAATCATCATAACTTGTAGTTGGTGTGTCTATATAAAGTTTTAAGTTAAGATTGAAATTATCTTTTAAATGATGATAAAGCTTTCTATGAGATAAAGTTGCTTCTTTTTGTGATTCTATTGCGTCTTCATTACCATAAGTCAATGTGCCTCTTGTTCCACTTCTAAAAGACATTCCTCTAGTAATGAACAAACCCCGCATTTAGTTTCTACCCATCAATGTTTTCTTAAATGCAGTTGGTTCGCATTCAATCCTATATCCGTTTACACCAAATGCAATTCCCATAACTCTTTCCCAACTCTCTTGATCTTGCTTTTGTCTTGGAAGTTTTGATTCTACCAATACGTTTTGCTCTACTAATTGATCTACAGCTTTTCGGGGGGCAATAAATGTTGTGGAAACCAAGGCATTACCATTAGTCAGTCCATTAAATATTTCATTACTAAATTTTTCGGCAATCCAATAAATCTGGTCTTTAGTTAAAAATCTTGCTGGCTGATCTTCAATTACATACCCATTAATCAAATCATCTTTAGGATTCAACAAAAAATTTAAATCCAATAACTCCATGGAATCTTGCGTCAAAAAAACATACTTTGAGTCATATTTCTTAATTGAATGTAATAATGCACCAGGTTCATATCCACCATTGAACATATTCTTTTCAACAGTAAAATCAGAGCTTAATTTATCGAGAATATCTAAGCAATAACGTTGATTAGTGCCATTATCTATCAACAACACTTTATATTTATCAGGATCTAATTGTTTGTATATTTCTAAATTCTTAAAAATAAAATCACCTGGATTATATGTCGGAACAATAATTAAGCATTCGTACATAGGATAATTATAACAGAATATAGGATTCGTAGAACTCTTTAGCAGCTATTCTATACACTTCTTTACAATTGGGCAAAGGAGTTACAATCATATCGCCTGGTTTTAAAGTCATGTTTCTTCCCCAATTAGCAATAAACTGTATCTCTTCTCCAGAATATATGGCAGCTTTCACTTTTCCTGAAGGTTTATAAATTCCACCTTCAGATAATTCATAAACAAACTCATATCTAGCTTTCATCATATCTGCAGTGACAATATATTCCTCTTTCATTGATGTGTACAAATTCATCACTACATAATCACCTGTTTTGGCATAATTTGTAGTCTCTAACCCATCATCTGTCCAAGTTTCAATGTATTCACCCTCTATAGCTAAACGGGCAAAAACTGGAGATATTTTTCTGTAAATTTTCCCCACATCATTTATATATGGAATAAATTCATCATAAGCTTGCTGTTGAGTCATTTAGTTTTATTCTATTTGAAAAGGTTGCTTTCTTTTCGATATGTAAAAGATAAACATAACTTCTTTTGAGTATTTTGAATTATGAGTTTCAACAATAAATTAAATCGTTTAGCACAAGCGCCCACTACAGAACAACTTAAAGATATGGCAGTTCAAGCTGCTGGACAAAAAGTAGTATCTGAAGTTAAAGAAAACGTTCCAGAAAATATTGCAGAATACGGAGCTAAACAAGGAATTCAAAAATTAGCTCCTAGTTTGTTAAAAACAGTAAAGCCACCACCAGGAGGGCTAACAGGTAAGCTGGCTGGGCCTAGAGGTATGGCTGCTGCCTTAGCATTAGAAGGAGGCATAAGCTTAGCCGAAGAAATGCAAGGTCCAAAAAAAATATTTAACAATTATTATCAAGACTATGTTAAACTTCTTAATGCATTAGCTTCAGAATTTCCACAAAATCAAGAATTACAAAATTTAGTTCGTATGGGAAAACAATTAGGCCAGACTGCTTCCCAAGTAATGAATTCTTCTAATGTTCAAGGACCAACTTTGGGACAAGCATTAGCTACGGGTGTTGAAACTGGGAAACAACAAGCGCAGTCTTACGTTGATTTAGCAAAAATGATGACAGGACAAAACCCAACAGTCGCAACATACAATCATAAAATGCAAAGATTAGCAATTGTTGGTGAAGCAGAAGTAAATAGAACTTTAGGCGAAGCTGGAAAAGGTGCTGTAATCGGTTTTGCTGGTGGATTAAATCCATTATCTGCAATACTTGGTGCAGCCACTGGAGCAGCAATGCCAATTATGCAAAATATTTACCATCATACAAGATCAAATGAATATCAAGCTGCCGCTTACACAAACGAGCTTAATCAAAAAGGTATGACTCTAGCAGCCCAACTACAAAAAGTTAATCCAAAACTTGCAGAAGACCTTAGTACTTATATTTATAATTTAGATAATTATGTTAAGCAAAAAATATATAAAGGCGGTGGGACTGCATTTGAAAAGGGTGTTGATAAACTAACAAAGTTTTTCACTAGAGAAAAAGATCAAGCTGTTGACAAAAACTTTGTTCAATCAGCAAACGTTATTGGACAAATGAGCCCAGAAGAACAAGAACAAGATAGGAAACTTTACTTAGAAGAAATAGGTGCAAATACTGAACAAAACAATACACAAAATTCTCCAGCACAAGATCAAAATATTGTAATTGGAGTCCAACAAATTATGGATATTTATAATGAAGGTATGGCATATTATAATGCTGGCAATTTACAAGCTTATAATCAATTTAAAATGCAATACAATCAAGCAATACAGACTATTAATAACTACATTTCACAAAAATATCCAGATCAAGATCCTAATGTAATTCTTGGGCAGGTTATGAAACAACAACAAGCCCAGCAACAACAGGGAAATATGCAGCAACCACAATAAAAAATCCCCTTTCGGGGATTTTTTAATTGTCTAAGATAAATTGTCTGCCTGTCCAATATTTATTTCTGAAGTTTTGAATAGAATTATAATATTCATTTCTATCATCAAACATTATTATTATTGGCTCTTCACCTAAGTCATGCAAAACTTTATTTATTAATAGCCTTCCGGTTCTACCATTGCCATCTATAAAAGGATGAATAACTTCAAATATATGATGAGAAATAAAAGCACAATCTTTAGCATTTAATTTATCATCATAAACTAAATTCATTAATTCATTTGTCTTTTCATACCAAAGTTTCATTAAGTTTTGAATTTGATAGGGATATGGGCAAGTTTCAATTCCAATGTAACAATCAACTCTGCGATAAGAACCACTATTCCCACTGTCTTCAAAAAAAGGAATATTACGAGTTAAAATCCTGTGAATATCTAGAGGGGTGTTTTCATTCAATTCCCAACCACCAGATAAAACAAAATTTAAAGCTGAAAGATGATTGTCATACATTTTACAACCAGGATATAGTCCAGAATAACCCGGTTGAGGATCAATTCTATTACTTTCTGTTACAAATATGTTTTTCCAATTAAAATGAGCAAAGTTTTGTATATCTATATGCATTTTTATCACCTATCAACATCATACAATAAAAGGTGTAACGAAACAAGTATAAAGAAATAAACTATAAGAATTTTTGGAGTATTAAAAATGTTCGAAATTAAATCTATTTTTTCTCAAATCTTGAAAAGAACTACTGGCATTCCAGAAATCAATTTAAATAAAAACCCTATCACTGGAAAAATTGTATCTAACATGCAAGAAGGTCCTATGAGAGATTTATTGAAACAATTCCCTAAAGAAACTTTGCAGTTGATTGTCAAAATTGCAAATGAAGAACTTAAGAATAAATAATTAAAGGAAACAAAATGGATATCCAAAATTTAATTAAATTAGCTCATCAAGCAGATCTTGAGGGCAACTACAGAGTAGCAGACAAGTTAACTGAAAGAGCAATTAGAGAAGCAGCTGGAAGCTTTGGTCGAGGAGGCTTTTTTGGTAGAGGCGGAAGACCTGGTGGTGGAGGAATCGGTGGCGGTTTCTTTGGTGGTGGTAAAGACTTTTCTATGCATGGCAATTCCGGAGGTGGACATTCTGGCGGTGGTGCCGGTGGCCCAGCTGGTCCTATAAATACAGGTGGTGGAAACACTGGCGGTGGTGGAGCTGGTGGCAGAGGTGCCCGTGGCGGTAATGCTAAAAATAAGTCTGGCGGCGGTTCTGCTGATACCCCAACAGTTAGAGAACTCAGAAGAAGAAGAGATAACCCTAAACCGGGTGATACACCATTAACACCTGAAGAACATGCACAAATTGAAGCTGCTGATAGAAGAAATGAAAGAGATAGAGCTAGTAGAGAACAAAAAGCTAAAGGCGGTCCAGGCGGTGGCGGTGGCGGCGGTGGACGTGGTGGAGACCTCAACTCAGGTGGGCAATCAGTAGACACAAGAGGTGGAAGTTCATCTGCGGATGGAGGAACTCTTACTCAAAACCAAAATGCAAGATACAAAACCAGAGATATAGGTGGAGATGTTGTTGGAATGGGCACTATGGGAAGCGTAGCTTTAGCCACTGTTCCTACCGCAATCGTAGGCGCATTAGCAGCTTATGGTTACACTATGTTGAATGGTAGGGTTGTTGATCAAAAAACAGGACAACCAGTTCCGCCTCAAAATTTACCACCTCAGGTCAAAAACTTAATGAGTGGTGGAGCTAAAGCAAATCAGTTAGCTTTAAGAACTCAAGCAAACCAAATGGGAAATGCACAAGCAGCTCAATCATTCATTGAAGATAGAAGAGCTAATCCAGCATTTAAAACAGCTCAAGACTTTTATAATGATGCTAAGAACAAAGGTTACAATCAGTCAATGATTAACCAAATTACAGCTCTTGCTAAAGCAGAAGGTTATCCAGACACATCCCCATATAGTAACTAATGAACACTAGAGATTTAGTTAAGTTAGCTCATAGAGCTGACTTAGAAGGTGATATCGAATTAGCTGATTATTTAGATAATCAGCTAATTCGTAAAGCTGCGTCAAATAAATTAATTAATTTTTTATCTAAAGTACGAAACTATAGCAGGAGACCGAATTATAATATTGATTTCAATAATTTGACTCCTGATTCAAGTAACCTTGATATGATGACTGCACATCCTACACAAAGAGGTAATCCTGTAGCAAAATTTTTTCAAGCCGGATTGAAAGATAAAACACGCACTCCAGAAAGACTTAATCAAATAGAAACACAAATTGTTTTATCTTTAGATAAAGTCGTGTCCTCAGATCCAAAAATTCATAGTGCTATTTCAAAATTTAAATCTGGAAAGCATGGAGCAATTTCTGCCGATGAAAGAAATGCTTTACTTAATCATTTAATAAATAAAGATAAGCTTGCAACAAGAGCTAATGATATTGATCCTGATGACATAGTTAAAGTTCTAAGTGGACAAAAACCAAGCAAAACAACTAAACAAGTTACAACTCTATCTAATTTTGGCAAAGCTGCTGGTGGAGCTGCTGTTGGAGCTGGTGTAGTAGGAACTGGTGTAGTAGGAACTGGAGCTTACAATGCTTCAAAACAAAATGCTGAATTTCAACCTGGAGGTGTTTTTCAAGATCCTAATGCATCAGGCGGACCATTCCAAAGTATGCCAGAAATGAATGGTGGAATGCCATCGATGAGTGAAATGCCTCAAATGGGTGGAGGAGGTGGCTATCAAGGCCCCAGTTACTCTATGCCAAGTGCAAATCAAAGCTTTCAATCTTTGGAAGGGTATAGACCTGCCAATCAATTTGAGGATTTACCTAGATTTAATGATCAAGCAGAACCTTTATATCCGAGAATAACTCCTCAACAAGCAATGCAAAATGCTATGACTGAGGATCAAGCTAGAAGATATAGAGAACTCATGGATCAAGGCGGTCGTCCTGCTGCAGCACCTATCGTTGGTGGTGGTAATCAAGAGATTTATGGTCCAACTCAAGAAATGGCAGTTGAGCCAGGTGGCGTACAATATGTGACAGCACCAACTGAAGAAGTACAAATGCCAATGCCTGGTGAAGCGGCTCCAAGCCCTGCAGTTCAAGGAGTTGGACAGGCTATAGATCTATCAAATCCTACAGGTTTTAATCCAGCAAATCCATTTAACATACAATGAACATAGAAAGATTACTTGAGATTGCTTTAGAAGCAGATAAAATTGGAGATTATGTAACAGCAGACAAAGTTACTAATCTCCTTAAAACTGCACAAGCAAATTCTGATCAACAATATAATAATATAAAAACGCAATACATATCAAATATCATTAGTAATGCTAATGCTTGGAATTCTGCATACGTTAGATATAAAGCAAATCCCAACCAACAAGATTTAGCAACTATGAATATGATTGCTGATAAAAATGCTAATACATTTGAGGCCATTAAGCAAGATAATAGATTGACTCAAGAACAGAAAAATATGTTAAAAGCTGAAGGTACAGGACATATGAATTCAATCAATTCTAAATATGAATCTGGTCAACTTCAACAAACCCCTCAATTACAAATAGTTGGAGGTTCTGGTACTGCCCCAGTACCATACAAGGACGAACAAGGACAATATCCAGGATTGTCTGCAACTCAACAAATGCCTCAACAAGGTGGAGTGTATAATCCTGGCATGGCTCCTGATGCTACATATTACACTCCTGGAGTTGTTAATGTGGCTAAACCTCAAATGACTGAAGAACAAAAAGCAATTGCAGATTTAAGAGGACTGAGGCAGCAAGCAGTTCAATTTGTTGCCCCACAACGCCCAAAGAATTATCCAATTTATCAAACTTACCAGCAACCAGTTTATCAAGGTACAAATACTCAAGCTCAATATAATTTTAACCCTAATACTCCAACAAATATGAATTTATATGGTACAGGGTACGCATCTAAGGCAATGCAGCCCCAACAAGCTCAACCCCCATACAATCCTTAACAACAACAACAACAACAACAACAACAATATCCTTACAATCAAAGAAGAAGTCCTAATAGATAAAAATGCCTAAATACAAAATCAATATAACTACTAATAAATATTTGTTTTTAGATATTGATGGTGTGCTTAATTCTTTTGATGATTACAAAGTTAGTGGCAAAGAATTCTTAGAAAATATTGAAAATACTACATTTATATTAAGTGATAGACAAATATCCTTATTGAATGATATTGTTAAGAAATATCACCCAAAAATAATACTTTCATCTTATTGGCGAAATAGATATCCACTTAAAGAAATTCAGAGAAAATTTGAAGCTGCTGGATTTAAAGGAAAGATATCTGGAATAACACCATCTTTTGGGAAAGAACACGAAGAAAGATGGCAACAAATCAAGCATTATATCGATGACAATGATGTATCAGATTTTATAATACTTGACGATAGTCCTCTTGATAGAAAAAAAACTAAATTTCCAAATTGGGTTAGAACAAATAGCTATCATGGACTTGATAAAAAACATTTGAAAGAGATAGAAAAAATATGGGAAAAATGAAAAGAAAAAGTTTGCTCACTGAAGAGCAACAAGCATTATTAGATAAGTTTCAAAAATCTAGCGAAGATAATGATGCAACTCCTTTAATTGAAAACTCAAAATCAAAAGCTACATCTGCTGGTTTTAAACCAATGGTAAATAGAAGCGGAAGTAGAGGTAAATAAAAAACATATATTTAATGAAATAGTATATGTTTTTATTGAGAGTATTTAAAGATGAATAAAACAACAATTTTGGCAAGTATTAATAATATTGCAAATAATTTAGATGAGATAGGATTTCATCAAGAAAGTGATATTTTGACAGATGTAATGAAAAGAATTTCGCAAGTTTCAACATCTAAAAATATGCAAAAAACAGCTCAACTTGGTGGCCAGGATCCAAGTATGATGTATCAACAGCAATTAATCCAACAACAACAATTAGCTGCACAACAAAAAGCCCAAGCAATACAAAAAATGAATGCCGCTACCGCAAAACCAAATGCGCCAAGTGTTCCCTATGCTGGAGCTGCTTCAGGTGTTGCAAATCCTGTTAATCCCAATGCTTATTTGGATAATTATGCAAACGTTGGAAAACCTGCAGCTACAAGCACTATGTCTGCAGTGGGTTTTTATCCGTCAAAAGCTCAAGTTGAGGGAAGTGCAATTGCCAATCAAACTAATACGACAATGTTACCCCCAAACCCTGATTTTAAACAAAATATTGATCGCTGGGTTGCAAAAGCTCAAAACATTTATCAAAACTGGGCTAACACCCCAGCTGCAAGTAGGAAAGGTGGCTCTGGTGGTATGGTTGCAGATGTTTACAACTATTTAAAAAGTATGGAAGCAAGCACTGTTTTGCCAGCTAATAAACGCTATTTACAACAAGCTTTAAATTCAGTGAATGCAAGTTTAAGATTAATGTCCTCTGGAGTATCAATACCTGGTGTTGCAATGCCAAATATGATGACAACTGGTACACCTGGAGCCATGCCATCAACCCCGGCACAAAAAATGCCTCAAAGATTAACAGGGCCTGCTATGGCGCAACAAGCAACTAGACAGAACACTCCTGCTGGTGGCGGAACATATTAAAATAGTTTAGATATTAAAAAGACCCCCTTAAAACAGGGGGTCTTTTTTATTTAAATGGGATTATCGAACCGGGAAGCCAGCCTGGTCGAGAATCTGCTGCCCTGTTGGGTAGTAGCTCTTGCCCCAGAGGAAGTTATTCGGGTTGATTGTAGTATCAAACTTGAAGAACTTCGCATGGCCATCTGCGAACACGTAGTTGGAACCACCGGTGTGGCGACCTGGCTCCATGAAGCGGATGTGATAGCCCTGATCTGCCGAAACCGTACGGCATCCGCCGGTACCATTCGATGCGTTTGAATCCGAAGGACCACCCCAGCCAAGCGCACCTTCAGATTCACGTTTTGTGATAGCAAAGATTGGACCCGTTGCATCCGCAGCGTTCTGGCCCGCCCATGCGCCACCAGCTGCTGTGCGCATCATCGCATTGACTGGACGGTGTGACTTGTTACGACGCTCTGTATTGGTCTGGCCGGTTGAGCCGAGGAAGATACAGCTGAGGTTGCTGGTCATTTCTGCGATTGCGATGACATCTGCCGGGGCATCTACAGCGGCGATAGAAACAATGTTTGGTGCATCCTGTGGACCGCGCTTACGTGGGAGGATGGCGGAGTTCGGG
>JACCDW010730557.1_pt1 | contig 10142 bp, 6 predicted proteins | sample 7449781 | NCBI WGS metagenome assembly JACCDW01 (sample SAMN15323449, study PRJNA562643) | freshwater metagenome | isolation source: river surface water | place: USA:Blue River Watershed | collected 2017-08-18 | reverse complement strand
TCACTATCTTGTGCGTTTGCACCTCCGCCCGCATCGAGTTCAGTAAGAAGTGTTCCTGCAGATGCCATACTGGTTTTCTTCTATTGAAAAATCTAGTTTGTGCTTACTAGCGACCGCACCTCAAACGGTTCAATCACTCCCTCTGTTGGGCATTCAAGGCTGTTCGTTTTAAACTGATAGCACTTACTTCCAATCTTGTATGTAGTTTGCTCTATTTCATGAGGGGGAGGTGCTTTTACAACCTGACAATCATTTCCCTTGCAAAGAGGACGAAACAAGGACATGACTCCCACTCCGATGATGAAACTAAAGAAGAAGCGAAACTGAGGAGTTTCAAAGAACTTGAACATCCTTCTCTAAACTAAATACTGAATAGAATGTTCTCTTATTTTGAGTGGATGCCTTTCTTGATTGGCATAGCCGTAGGAGGCCTCCTTCTCCTTTTTTTCAAGCCTGTAAAGGAGACTATCTATAAATATCCTCACCCCAAGACTGTTGAGCAACTTGTGTACAGGGATCATAATGGTGCCTGTTACAAATATGCTGTAAATGAAGTTGATTGCGACAAAAATGAGTCTTCTTTGAAGGACTATCCTCTTCAGTGACGCTTTTGAAATCGTTTTGCATTGATGATGGCGGCCTTCTTTGCAGCATCTTGCTGCTCCTTGGAAATCACCGCGTTTTCTGCAGGAGCTTCATCTGCCTTTGAGATTCCATCGTCTTCCGGTTTGGATGTGACATTTTTCTCACGGAACTCCGTGCGAGCCTCCTGTAATGCTCTGCCCCACAAGTTTTCACCTCGCCATTCCTTGGTAAGCTGAATATTTGGATCATCTTCTTCTAGACCAATACTGAAGATAGTATCAAGCATATTTGCATAGACAAGTTCATCATCACCCGTCTCCAACAAGAGTTCTCGGAACTCAGGATATTTCTTGGAAATGGCAGTGATGACTGATTGCAGGATTTCAGGTGTATAATGAGAGGAATCCAGCTCTTTCGTGAGAGTACGAAGTGTACGAGCACTTCGGGTTCCTAAAATACTATTGAAAAGGTCAATATTCTGTTCCTGGCGAGCAACCTCTCCCAAAATCGCCTGGAAGGCTGTGAAATATTGTGTGTTGCCCACCTTCACATCTGCAGGCCAGTGGAGTCCCAACAATGTACTATCCGTGATAACTCCATAGCTCATACCACCGCCTCTCAGGGCCGCAGCAAAGCCAGCAGCTTCTTCCGCAGTCATAACACGCAACAACTTTTGCGGGTCAAGTGCAAACTGCTTCAATTCAAAGACATCAAAACCCAGTTTACGAGTCTCATAGCGTTGCTGGAGATCAATGAAGTTTGTATCAGGATTGGGAATAAATTCTGTCCATCGTTTTGCACTACGGTTTGCAATGAGCTTGGCTTCTTCCTCTGCTACAAGTTGATTTGCTATCACAACTTCTCGCACAGTTCCGGTACCGGCCTTATAAGCTGTATGTGCATTTCGTAACTGGGTTTTGGCAGCCTCGATTGACTCATAGATAGCGTCAAAGTTTGCCTGACGTTCAGCCCAAAGTGTATCAATATCTTCACGACTTATTTGTGTGTACAGGGGCAGATCGTACATTTTATCCGGAGGTTCGTCCACAATCTTTTCCTCGCCAGTCCCTTTGCTATCAAAACGAATCAATGTGGCAGCATCGCCTGTGGCCGTAAACAAGAAATATTCAGGATATTTATCTCGAGCTCGCCAAAAAGCTGTGATTGTCTTTGGTTTTTTGATGCGAACAATCTTCTTGAGTTCCTTTTTCATCTTTTCACGTTCAGCTCTCTCGGCAGATGTTTCTCCTGGATCACCAGGACCTGCCCTGAGCGGTGGAAGAGATGCAGGAGGTGCAGCTTCGGCTTTTGCAACTCTCTTTACTTTTATTTTCACACCTGTCTTTTTCACACCAGTTGCAGCAGGTGCTTCGGCTGCGGGAGGACCTGCACCAGCAGCACCTAATCCAGTCAAGGCTTCCAAGCCTAGTTCACTGCCCACTGCAACCGCTTGTTCAACCAGTTCATCCATCTCCTACGGGTTTCTATCCTGAGGTTTTTTTTCAAACGGAAGTCAGGATGGACGCCCCTAAATCAAAGGCCCTTGATAGTACACTTCGTTTAGTATTTAGTTTATCTCATGGAATCTTGCTTGTATTTTGCATTATTCTCCTTTATGTAATCCTTGGTGATTCCCGAATGCCAGGTGTTTGGTTCTTGGTGGGTGTTCTTACTGTTGTGAGCTTCGTAGTTGCTTTTCTCCTCAATACTATCACACAATATATGTCATGTGGGAAGTTAAATGGCATACAGCTGGCCAGCACTAGTGCGATTCCCGCTGGGATCACTGGGGCCGTGATTTTTACTTTGTATTTGCTTCCTTTCCTGGAATCACCAGTTCTTTCTGTGCTGCCTGAAACCTTGACTCCCATTTATAAAAAGGCACTCAGTCAAGGGTTCTATGTTTTATGGGCAGGCTTATATGGTCAACTTCTCGCATCCGGATTTGTTCAGACTTGCGGAACCTTGCCTTAATCCTCTTCAGGTGCAGAGCCAATATATATATATTTAGGCACTCCCTCTGCTGCAGTTCCCTCGGTATTCAGCATGTAATATCCAGGCTTCAGCTCAGCAGGTCCCGTTTTACGGCTTCGGGAAGTCGTCGTGTTCTGCGGACTTCCTCCACTCTCAATTCGCGTCCATTCCACTCCTGGCAAGACTCCAAGTGTACCCAGCAGTTGAATCGTGAAAAAACTCAACACAGCCCAGGTTATTACAAACATCCAGAAAGGAAATACTGTATATTTTTCTGGATTTCTGCCAATCCCAAACTCTTTCCAGGCCCCATCCACTGTAAACATGAGACTTGGCTTCAGTGCAAGAACAATCGCCACTCCCAACAAATACAGAAGGCCACTATATAGTAATACCCTCATTCTAATCAGTTCCAGAAACAAAATCTAATAATCATCCTCTGCCTGCTGCTGGTGGTCGTATCCATCTCCATCATAGGCAGCCCCGTAGTCAAAGAATCCATCTGCTCCTACTTGTCTGCCCTGTGGCAGCCCACCCCCTTCAGGACCTTGTCCAGGGAAATCAACAATCCCCGCCGCCGCCCGCTCCTCGCGTTCGTAGTCATATCGGTCGGGATCATAGGCATAAATCGCCTTCGTGCCTCCTACCGCCCACTTACCAAGTCCAAGCTTCTTTTTAAGTTTCTCAATTGCCTTCAATTCCTTCGACATACCAGCGATTTCATTCACAAACTGAAGCTTCTCCTTTTCATTACGGGCCGTCAACAGTTCACGAACCTCCTTGTCGGAATACTTCTTTGCCTCTTTCTTGTACCATTCAGCACACTCTGCAATAAGTTTCAATGAATCCCCCACATTTACTACCGAATCTTCATGACCCGATGCCGCTGCTCCTACCTCACGATTTGGATTCACATATTCCATCAAAGCACCCATTATCATCGCTCTCGTCAAGTAAGGAATCACACGATTTCCACCGACGATTACTAGCCCTGCACGTAGGTTTGCAAGAATCTGATTGATTGATGATAACTTTGTTACAAGTTCATCTGCTCTTGCTCGTAAAAGAGGGCTTGTAAATGTTGCCTTATAATCTTTAAGATTACCATAGTGCTGCTTCAAGACTAACTCAACATCATCCCTGTGCGTGCTGCTTAACTCGTAATCTGCATACACACTTTTAAGTGTATCTGTTTCAAAACCAATGAGCATTCGCTGAATCGGCGATATGAAATAAGTGACAAGTTGTGATTTTAGTTCTACTGGACTCAGTGTCGCAAGAGAACGTAGAGTATTGAGGGTATTTTCACCGAGACGAGCTTTCAAGGCAGCTTCATGAATCGTCAACTTCTCTACCAAAGGCGTCCATGCATTGACTTGATCTATTTCTGATGAGTCACTGGTAAGTTTCTGAATTTCCACAAAACAAGCCTGTATATCTGCGGGCCATGTTGAATAAGGAGCCTGCTTGAAATCTCGTAAATCTCTGAAAAACTCTAGTTGCCCAATCGGCATAGGAATACGAAACCGAGGGATTCCATACTTCAAATGTGAACTATCAAGAAGTTCTTGAAAGGCGTCTTGGGAAGTTACAATATCCTGTGTTCGCAAGGCTTCTGCACCCTCTTTATCTGCATCAATCGTTGCAGGATCTCCAGGGAACTGGAACTCACAATGCGGGCAGAAGTTTGTATATCCAGGCTCGTGAGGAAGACCCATGCGAGGTCCACGGAAACAGATTTTCAGGAAAACTCTAGAGAATGCAGCTTCTGGTGTGCTGATCGTCAGAGATGCTGGTACTTTTGGCTTGAAATCCACAAATAAACGAGTTCCTTTTGCACCTTGGGGTACAGTTTCACCAGGAGATAACAATCCCTTACTCTGCCAGAATTCTGAGGGAGTTTGCACAGGATTGAAGCAACAAGATGTTTCACTAAAGGGCGAGGATTCCACAATATTTGCAGTTTCTCTTGCGTATTGATTTGCCTTTGTCAGCCAGACTTTTGTTTTCAAAGCTCCCGCGGCCGCTTCCTCCACTACTTCCTCCTCAGGCTTAGCTTTCTCCACCATTGGCAAAAAACCCTGAGGGAGATGCTCATGGACCCCCTCACCTCCTTCGCCTTTTCCTAAGACTTCACGTCTGTATTTCGATTTTGCAGAAAAGAGCTGTTGTACATTTGCATCCTCTACAAGCTTTGTCATCAACTGTTTCAAATATTCTCTGATGGTCTCTGCACGTTTTTTATCAAGTCTCTCTCGTAACCATCCAGTCATGTTCCACGGCACAACATCGCGTGTTATACTGGCTACCGCACAACTGACATACTCAATCGCCCCCAAATCCTCTATAGGCCCTTCAGGAAATCCTTTGAATGTTGCACGACATCCAGGAAGCGTTGAACGAATCACGTAATCTGGAATATGGCTCTGAATATCGATCAATATAAATGCAGCAGTTAATCCTACAAGACGACGATTGATATAGACATCGTAATCAACTGCACCCTTTGTTGTTCCGAGTTTTTTTGCCTGGTCGGCCATTTTCTTCATGTATTTTCTACGGCTGTCAAGTTTCATCAACTCTGCATGAGTTCGTAAAACGATCATTTCCATAGAATCTTTCGTATAGTTCACACCGAGGCGAGCATACATATCTTTTGCCGACATGTGAATACATTCGGCTACTGAACTTGGCCGCAGATTACCTCCCTCCGCTCCACCACACAGCAAGGAATCTGCAAACTTGTAGTTTTCACTATCGACAGGCAACTTGAAATCAATGGCTTCATCTGTTTCAGTGGGTGCACCAAACATTGCTTCAAACTCTTCCTCATCCAATGCATCTCTATCTACAAGCACTGACCTTCCTATCATTGGACGGCCATTGTCATCATATTCAAGTCCATCGTCATAGTCTATCTCACTGATTGGCTGACCACATGCGGAGCAAATATACTTGCCTTGGAACTGGCCACCACTGTAGTTCAAAAGAATCTCCTTGTGAAGCACCTGAGCCTCTTGGGGATGCAAGAACTCTTGGAGTAACAAAAAATCGTGCTTGCACATGAGCGATTGATGGCAGTTAATACAACTGAGGTGGCTACCTTCTTCCTTATCACGGAACTTTGCGACAAACTGAGCCGTCAATCTCATACGATCTGTTGAATCCTGAACTTTCTGGATTTTTACCCAAGTTTGCACGTGAGGACAGTTATTTCGCAGAGGAGGCAGTCCAGCTAACTCTGATTTCCGCTCTTCTTGATAGGCGATTCGCAAAGCCTCCTGGTAGTTATCGCGTACTGCTCGTATACGTTCACGAGCGATTTGACCTGGCCGACCACTAATCACTGCATCTACCAAATCAGGATACCGCTTTAACAAAAAGGCAAGATTTGCCAAATCAATCTTTTGATAAACAGGAGTCATATCTCGCATTTTGCTTATCTCCTGATTCAAATACGGCTGTGAGAGTAAAACTTTGAACAACCGTTCTGCATCTTCAGGTGTATTTGCAAATGCTCGTTGACGAACTTCAGGAGGATTATCTAAATCCAGTTTTGACTCCTCACGGAGTTTACGAATGGCCTCCTTCAACATTGCATTCGATTCATCTAGGAGTGTTTTCAAGACATCTAGTTGTTCTTGATTTATCTCAAACTTATCTAGACCAAGTGCTACAAAGAGCTCCTCAAAGTCTCCATAGCCATGTATGTTTTTTACAGGTGCACGTTTGAGGTACTCGAAGACATCTATGTTTCCTAGAGTCGTGCCTTCGGGGCCGACGCCAATAATGCTATCTGCCGTGGGAATGTCACTGACTCCATCATATTTTCTGAGAATCATATCCATTGTGCTTGGTGCAGAAGTGGACCGAAAGCTGTCATTTAAAAGATTTCCAGAACGAGTGGGACCCACATCACGAATTACATTGAAAGGAAACAGAATATAATGGAGAATCGCCGCTTCCTCGCCAGATGTAATGATTTCTATACCACGACTAACGGTGGGACGACCCATTCTAGGCCCCAATCCACGAAGTGTACTGTAGTTTTGTTTTCCCAAGAAATACATGGCAACTGGAGTTGTTGCATCCAAGGGAACTACTTTCCCTTTTGTCTTTTCAATCATAAGCTTTGGAAATCCATTGATTGTCTGTACTTCAAGATTTGGCACAATCAACCGGAAAAAATCTTTGTCAGCTTTGATTAACTTTCTAGGTGTTGAGGCGCCTGGTTTCCAGGATCTGAAATAAGAATCTACATAACTTTGCCAACGAATCAACCATGCAGGCTTTTGGTTAGGGATACCAAGGGCAACTGGTTGTTCACCCTCCATGTAGGCTATAGACTCTTTCACAATGTTGGCCAAAAGTTCACCCTTTACACCTGCACTTGATACAGGCCCATCACCAAACTGATCAATGTATAAGTTTTTGGTAGCATCCAATACAGGCTTTGCAAGAGGAGCACCTGCCTCAATCAAATCTAGGAGGGTTTCTGCACTGGTCTGTTTCTGTTTTGCAGGGTTGCCCGCAGCACTATATTCAACAACGTCATTTCTGAGGAGAATGCAGAGTTCAACAAGCCTGCGAATCTCCACGAGTGTTTTGGGATTTTTCTGCTGAGCCGCTGTTTTGAGTTTGAGTAAATCTTGAATCATATCTGAACGTTGAACTAAATCTGGATAAATGCGTTCAAAGGAGGGAATATCCGTGAGTTCAGGAATCGCAGGAACTTCTAAGGTTCCAAGAATCTGGAACAAAGGTTTTGGTTTTTCGGCCTCTGGTACATCTTCAGCTTCTTCTGCAGATTGAATCGCAGCTGATAATGCTTTTCTGCTTTCACGAGTTCTCATGACAACAAAGGGTGCATCACGGGGAATACCAATATATCCGAACTCATATTCAACTACATCTCCATCTGGATCTGTAAATGTTCCCTTATCAGCAAATGTATCGACGGCTTTCACAGTTAAAATGGGACCCACTTCACGACTGCTTGTAAAGGTTTCTACAAGCTGTTCTGGCTGAAAATCCATCTGTTGCACAAACGTTGCAAGCTTTCGTTTTTCCAGAATGACGATTTCCTCAATCTTGAGCTCAGGATCTGGTTCTCCATCAACGAGTGGTATATCCACGATTTGATCAGATGTACCGTCAGGTAGAATGCGAATCAGTTCTCCATCACGATAATAGACTCTTCCGCGTGTAAAATGGACTTTACTTCCAATCCCGCCCATAATCAAAATGCGATCACCGAGTTCCACAACATCACCTGATTCCTCTTCTTCAGGACTGGCCGACTCGGGGGGAGCAGATGCCACTTGGACGGGTGCATCACCTACAGCTGCATCTGCTGCAACGTTTTCTTGTAGGTTGGGTTCATCTTCGGGTACCGATGATTTAGACATTGTGAGGCACTCTCTACTGAAACCCTTGGGTAAAAAATTGATTTCCTCCGCGATTGGAATGAAGGGTAGTAGGAAAAATGGTATACACCTCTGATGTCTTTGTAAACCTTATCAACCAGTATCCAGTTTGGAGCGATCTCAGCCAGTTTCTCCAGTCATCACAAGGTGGCAGCATCCGTGTCATCGAGAAGGATCCTGTACAACCGTATGTTCTTCTTCGGTATGTTAAGGGTCAGTCAGATCTTAACTCCAGCGAGAAGCCATGGGTTCGTTGGATGCGATCGGTTGTCTGGAATAAAAATACGAATCGTCCTGTCTGCGTTGCACCTCCAAAGGCCATGAACACCGAGGTCCTCTCCTCGCCTCAGCTCTCTGTTGAAGAGTTTGTAGAGGGTGTGATGGTAAATGGATTTGTAACAGATGAACCTGATATGAACTGGTCTACTCGTTCTTCCTTTGGTGCCACGACCGGTTTCTATGGCACCAAGACCTTTGCAGAAATGGTACAGGAGGCAGAGGTGGCTCGGAACTGGGGAAAGGGAGACCTTGCAGGAACGATTCGCCATGAAAACTATAGTTTCGGCAGTTTCGTCCTTCAGCATCCTGATCATCGTGTTGTCCAGAAGATTGATAAGCCAAGCCTGTACCTGATTCATCTTGGTCGTGTGGATCAAGATGGACGAGTTACGATTGCTGATTCGCCAGTTGACTGGCCCGAATCACTCCGTGACTGGGCTGTGAAGACCTATCCTTCTCTTGCTGAGGGAGAGACAGCGGCTCGTCGCCTTGATATTATGATCCGCACGACGGATGCCACGTGGCAAGGCCTTGTGTTCCGGGGAACCTCAGGCGATCGCTGGCGTCTTCGCTCACTGAGTTACAGGATTCTTCGCGATCTCCGAGGAAAGGAGTCCCGTATCGAGGATCGCTTCTGTCGTATCCGAAATCAGAATATGATCCGAACCTATACTCAAAACTGGCCTGAAGAGCAGGCCAAGTTCCTGGAGCTTGAGAAGCGTCTTCGTGGACTGACCAGTAAGATTTATACAGAATACTGTGCAGTCCACAAGGAGAAGTCAAAGGTCTTTCTTGATGTGGCGATTCCTCTCCGCACACCCATTTACCAGCTGCACGGCATTTATCTGAACAATCTGCGGCCCAAGAATCTGACTCTGAAGATGCCAGTGGTCATCCAATATGTCAACAACCTGCCTGTAGAGGCTCAGTCGGCACTTCTCCGCAGCTCCGTGGAGGTTGATCTCACGCAGGGCCAGGCTTGACTTTTAGCTCCTGAGTTTGTGGGGTGGTAAGTGATTTACGGTTTAAAACTATTAAAAATTTTTTTTTCAAAAAAAAGGTCTAAAAACCTGCCACTTCTAAGGTTTAGAAATGCCTCTGGATACTTCCGCCTCTTCTTCGAAGCCTCGTGGTCATGCGATTGGTATTGATTTGGGTACGACTTATTCCTGTGTCGGTGTCTGGCAGAATGAACGCGTCGAGATTATTGCGAATGATCAAGGAAACCGCACAACCCCTTCGTATGTGGCATTTACAGGGGATGAGCGTCTTGTCGGTGATGCCGCCAAAAACCAGGCCGCCGCGAATCCGTTGAACACTGTGTTTGATGCTAAGCGTCTGATTGGCCGCAAGTTCACGGATCCCATCGTGCAGTCTGATATGAAGCACTGGCCGTTCACTGTCAAGGAGGGCAAGGGTGGCAAGCCCACGATTGAAGTTGAGTGGAAGGGTGAGCGTAAGGAGTTCGTTGCGGAAGAGATTTCTGCAGCTGTGCTTACCAAGATGAAGCTCACCGCTGAGTCGTATCTTGGCCAGGAAGTGCGTGATGCGGTCATTACCGTGCCTGCCTATTTCAATGACTCTCAGCGTCAGGCGACGAAGGATGCTGGTGCTATTGCCGGCCTGAATGTGCTTCGCATTATCAATGAGCCCACTGCGGCGGCTCTCGCCTACGGCCTGGATCGCAAGGCAGCTGGTGAGCAGAATATTCTCATTTTTGATTGCGGTGGTGGTACGCACGATCTGAGTATCCTCGCTCTTGATGATGGCGTGTTTGAGGTGAAGGCCACTGCAGGCGATACACACTTGGGTGGCGAGGATTTTGACAGTCTGATGGTGGATTATTGTGTTTCTGAGTTCAAGCGGAAGACGAAGCTG
>JACCDW012095842.1_pt1 | contig 10143 bp, 10 predicted proteins | sample 7449781 | NCBI WGS metagenome assembly JACCDW01 (sample SAMN15323449, study PRJNA562643) | freshwater metagenome | isolation source: river surface water | place: USA:Blue River Watershed | collected 2017-08-18 | reverse complement strand
AACGAATGGACAAATATATAGATGTCATACATTCCACAGACATAATACATAAGTTCTATGAACATGGAGCCTATTCTTCGTGGTCGCGGCGGTATTTCATGAAAAATGATAAGATACATTACAGCCATTCATGGTGGGAAAATGGGGCGACGAGCGCGCTGTATTTTTTGAAGAATGGATGGTTTTACAGGGTAAGTGTTGAATATAATCCGAACGGCGGGCTACGAAATAAGGTATATTATACCGCCGATGGCGAGAAAGACTACGCGCAGTGCTATTGGAACGGCCCGCGCCTGCCGTCGTTGGCGGATGGGTCCATTCTCCGCAAAGCAATCCCTATAGTGAATCGTATGGAAACTGAGGAGGCGGAGGATAAGGGGTGCGGATTTAATTTCGCGTCACTAGAGGATGCCGTCCTAAGGGAAGAGGATGTGGATACACTATAGGAATTGGGTTCTTGGATTGAAATATGAGCGACGCTGACATTGAAGTCCGTATACAAGTTCATAATACTCCTCAAAAACGTATGAGAAGTATTATAAATAAGGAACATAAAATCCATTTTGAGTATGTTTTTTTTGGCGATGACATGCTCCACTCAATGGTACTGGATGTGAAGGGGAAAAGGAATGTTTATTTTTATGCGAAGGGACTGGTTCGGTCGGCGCGTGTTGTCTTGGGGGGAAATATACTGGATGGATGTTTGGATGTGAATTATTACAGCGGCTATAAGATTGTCCGTTATTCTAGACTAAATAAAGGTATCGGCAAAACACGACGCGAAGAATAATGTTCTAATAAGAATACCTATAGTGTAAAAAAATTGAAATTGCCGGCGGGGGTTCACTATAGGGTATATGATTTATTAGGTATAAAATGGCGGCGCAGGATATTGAAGTTGTTTTACGAAAAAATTCAAAATGTAAAACAATTGGTATTATTTATAAAAAAACATTTGACCCAGTAGGCTATACATATTATTATGATGATAATAGGGCATTAAAACATTTTGAATATCATACACAACGAATGAGTAAAAAATTTATTTATAAAGATAGATATGGCTATGAATTTACGAATGGAATATTTGATATATATGTAAAACTACTAGAGAATAATTCAGATGGTAGAAAATATTTTGTGAAATATTTTGAAAGAAAATATCCTGGATTACATGTATTTTCTGGTATTAACTATGGTGGATTCAAAACGGATAAATAATCCGTTTACTTCCCAAACACGGACAACTCCGCGAGGGATGGAATGTCTTGGGATTCTTCTTCCTGCGGGTCATCTGACTCACCTGCTTTTTGCTTGACGATTCCCTGGAGTGAATCATAATAGTCCTTCACCTGGGGATGCGCGCGGACACACGACGGCTCCAGGTTGTGGACGTAGAGGGAGTCCAACGACTTGACACGGCTCAAGGCCACGTATGCCTGGCCATATTCAAAGACGTCCTCTCCAATATCAATCAATGCACAGTCTAGTGTCGCGCCCTGGATTTTGTGCGTAGTGACGGCCCAGGCAAGGGCAAGGGGGATTTGCTGACGCGAGACGGAGGGTTCCAGGCGTGAGGGCCAGGACTCATAGTCCACGACAATGGGTGCGTCTTGGCCGACGAAGAGGACAACTGGAAGGTATGTATAGGTGCGGGTCGTACGAGATGTAATGACTTCATCTCCTATAGTGCTCTTTTGGATTACACTATAGGAGTATCCGTTAGGGGTGGGGGTTTTGATTGGTTCCTCTGGGCTGGGCGGCTGGGGGAATGGCTTCTGGGGATCAGCATCAGCGTCATCTATAATATTCGCGCTAACATCACGAGGAGACACGTCCTTTTCTCTGGACAAGATCTTTGTTTCTACGGCGGTTTCCAGTGCGTGGAAGTCCTGAATGACACCGCGGCTTCCATTGACGAGGCCGTTCTTCACATCCAGGTTCTTGATAAGCATGACCTGTGCCTTTTTACAGAGGGTAAGGACACCTGTATAGTTGGCCTCCGCGTCCAGTTTTGCGACGGCGTCTTTTACAATGGGTTCATTTTCGCCGAGGGTAATGACGCCGCGGCCGGTTTGCGTAGGAGAGATGACCGTTTTTGCACTATAGGAATATTTCTCACCCTTGAGTACGGCAAGATTGCGGCGGTTAATATCCTCCACGACGGCTCGTTTGGTGAAGATGAGGGTCGGTTTGATGGTCCGCTTCTTCCAGTCGTCGGTCATTCGTGTCTTGAGAATTTCCACGGAGGCGTCCGTGAGCCGGCCGTGGCGTGCTTCCTCTAGAATGGCCTGGAAGGAGCCCTCGGTTTGGCGGAAGATGGTTTCCAGCATGACGGTCTCGTGGAATGTCTTGGACCATTCAGGGGATTGGAAGGCAAAGATGGGGGCCGGTTTGCCCTTTTCTGCGCGTTCACTCGCCTTCTGGACAGGGGGGAGCTGTAGGAAGTCGCCGACGCAGAGGAGTTGGAGCCCCCCAAAAGCCTTGAGGCCGTTGCGACGCAAGCCCACGGCAATCGCGGCGAGTTTATCAAACATATCGGCACTCATCATACTGACTTCATCTATGATGAGTACATCGGCAGAGCGCCAGCGTTGGCGCAGGGGGTAGTTTTTCGCAATGCTTTTCACGTAGTTTTCGGCGGTGTCCGTGCCGAATCCAATGCCGGCCCAGGAGTGAATAGTGTTCACTTTCACGCCCATATCTTCACTCAAGAGGTAGGCCGCGCAGCCGGTCAAAGCCGACACATGAACCTTCTTTCCACTTATAGTGAGAGCATTATAGATGTGTTTGAGGAGATACGACTTACCGGTACCAGCGGATCCTGTAATGAAGACGTTCTTACCTGCAACGGCCGAGTTATAGGCCCGCCGCTGCGATGGACTGAGGGTGGAAACCATTTTACGCACACATGATTGTGTTTCAGGAAAAAATGAAGGCGGGGTCAATTTTACTGCGGACACTATGCTTAACACTATAGGAGTGATTCTGAATCAGGCTCTTCTTCCTCTTCCATATCAATCGGCGCGGCGGCCACCGCTTTCTTCGGCCGGCCTTTGTGCGCCTTGTTGTATGCGCGGGTAAGAGCGGCCTTATCCTTGGAGGCAATTTCGGCGGGCTCAAAGACGAGTTCACGCACCCCCTCCATGTAAGTATCACGGTCAATCCCTATAGTGTCAAGCATAGAGACAGCGCGTTTGGTATCCAGGGGTCCCTTTTCTGCGCAAGCTGACCCAAGGACAAGGCGGTCCACACAGGGTAGAAGGTCCAGGCGTGTGGCGTCGGCAGTATAGTGGGTTTGGAGTGCGACGGATTGTAAGAGACGGCCGTTTTTACGCCGTGTGCTGTATTTCCCCAGCCAGGAGGGGAAGATGTTATAGGGGACTTCTCCTTTGACGGCATGTGCTGCGCCGATTACGGATGCGACACGATAGGGAAGGAGAGACCAGTCCTGGGTATGTTGCATTCGTTCATTGAGAACATCCCCATGTGTAATATGTTCTGCTGCGGCGAGGGCTTGTTTGAGGCTCTTCGCCGCCCCTGTACATCCTTCTTCCACCATACATGGGACCATCATGTAATCGCTCATGGCAGCACCCTCGGCAACACTATAGGGGTTGGTCTTGTCAAAGACGGCATGTGCGGCGGTGAAGATTGTGTATGTTGCGTCTTTGCGCTCGCCAGCGTTAGCGCCTGTGGAGGCTGAGCTGAACCCCTCCAACCGCGCCATATTCAAGGCCGCTCGCGCATCCCCACGCGCAGCCTCTATAATGCGGGAAATCCGCTGGGGTGCGGCGGTTTCACCCAGGGACGAGCCCAAGATTTTCTTTAGGTCGTCTGGTGTCAGGGGCTTAAAGGCAAGCGCAGGAGCACAGAGGCTGATTAGGGTCTTGAGCTTCTGGGGGCGTTCATTCGCAATACAGATGATAGGGACTGTGGTCTTACGCAGGATATCGGTCAGGGCGGCGACACCACCGTGGTCGGCGAGTCCATCTACTTCGTCCATAATCAGAAGGAAGCGGTCTTCTAAGTATGTTTGTTTACTCGTGGCCAGTGTTTTGAGAGAGGCGACGGACCGGCCATCAGAAGCATTCCATTCTTGGACAGTATAGCCTTGTTGCGCGGCAAGAAGATGGGCAATCGTGGTCTTACCGATACCTGGCGGACCGGATAGGAATGCCGGTTTGCCGGTGCCCTGCTCCGTCCAGAGTTTGAGCCAACGCTTCAGAGTCTTAATGTGTTCGGTATGACCGACGACTTCTTCCAGGACGCGCGGCTTCTGCATTTTCATGGGAGGTGGGGAGTTGGTAGACTCTAACACTGTTGGAGTGTACCAATTTTATTTCAGTAGGAGATGCACTATAGGAGTTGTGGTTAGATGTCCTGCTGCAAGACATGTATTTGCAATATTTGCACATATATGAACGAGTGAATGAATGTAGATACTCGTTTTCAAATATCCACATTTATATACATACCATCCAAGAATGTATGCATTTACTCCAAGTCCTGTGAAAAAATAGTAGTATATCGCCATTTCAGCACCGTGTGCACAATACATATTATGAAAAAGACCGAAAAAAACACATGTCATGTCCATGTTTCGCCGACATCCATATGTTGGCTTTCGCCAATATGAGAGTGATGTAAATAGGACAAATAATGTAACTAGAGCAATGTCAGTTTGTGAATAATAGAAATATTGGGCCAAAAACGCGGGTGCACATGTCCAGGATGTATACCACAAAATACGGGCCTCCTCTTTGGAACAAAGCCAACGTTCCATCATTTTATCTAGAATTATAAATAGTTTCTAGATAAACTATTAATACCGTCTTTATATTTTCAATATAAGTTGCCGACACAGGAGGGCCACAGCTGCACTATAGGAGTGTTGGGTTGGGGTTGTGCCAAGGGCGGCGGCAATGGGGGCATTCAAGTTGAGAACTGGTTTAGCGTCAGCGCCAACGCTAGCGCCTGGGCCAGCGCCTGCTAATGAGTTGTTCAGAATGTAAGTCTGAAATGCCCCAAGAATCACACCTATAGTGTATGTTTTGGTGGTATGAAGGAGAAGAGTATAGGCGAGTTTAGGGGGCAGTGAAAAAACCGCGGGGGGTGTTTCAGGGGCGAGACTGAGCTGGAGAGTCCGAGACTCCAACTGGTCTACGACCTCTTGTTGTTTTTCTAGAAGGGCGTCCATTCTATAGAACTATAGGGGTTAGTTGTTTAGGACCAAATGTCGTGGGACTCTTCCTCTTCATCTTCAGGGTTCATAATTTGGCGGCGGTTGGGCTGAAGAGAAGGAGGAGAAGGAGCGGAAGGAGGGATGTAGAGTGTACTGGTGATGCCCTTGTAGGTCTGGAGCTCAAGGATACGGTGCTCGTAGCCTTCTACTACGTTCTTGTAGTATGCGGATTCCTCGCTCTTCTCCGCGTAAGTATAGCACAGACTTTCAATACTGTCCTGGAGGGCCTTGCGCTCATGTTCCCAACAACTATGGTCCTGTTTGAATTCCATAGATGCCTTGTTGAGGATTTCCATCATAGAACGGACCTGGCCACTCTTCTCGTGGTATTGATGCTTATACAATTCCATGTTCTGGACTGCATCTTCCTTCTCCTTGCTCACCTCATCAATCGCCTTGATGAAGTTGAGGACATGGGTTCCCAATTCGCCCTGGAGCTTCTCAAACTTCTCCTTATACTCCTTCATTTCTGAATTGGTCAGGTCATTCTGGATAGCACTGGTCTCGTTTTCGTCCTTCAGCTTCTGGATTTCTTCGCGGAGTGCAGTGAGTTCTTCTTCAAGATGAGCATTGGTCGTTTCCAGTGCGGTGATGGTGTAGACGCTTGTTGCACGGAGTTTTGCATGTGTATCCAATTCATTCTTGAGGCGCTGGACTTCCTTCTTCTCCTTCTTGAGGGAGGCTTCAATGCGCTTGTACGATTCGTGGAGACCCTTGTTTTCATTGCGGAGTTCTTCCATAATAGAGCACTGTAGGGAATCTTCTGCGTTCAATTGGGTCTTGAGACTCTTGAGGCCCTTGTACTTATCCTGGAGAATGGCGTGCGCGGACAGGAGCTCCTTGTGGTCTTCGGTCAAGTAGTCGTAGTCCTTGCGAAGGTTGTCGTGGTCGGTGTACAAATCCGTGTAATTTTTACTGAGAATTTCATGGCTCGTCTTCAGCGTGTTGTACGTCGTAAGAAGATTGCTGTAGACAAGGGGATTGATCTGGGGCTGAAGAGGAACGAAAGGAGGGTTAGGCGCAAGCTGGGGCACAACCAGAGGCGCAAACGGAGGCACAAACTGGTCCAGGTCTTGGAGCACAGGCCCGCCCTTCGGAACAAATTCACGTGCGTTGGGGTTCATCTTTCACACTTGCTGGATAGTATCTGGAATAGATACGTTTATGTATCCGCCGCGCCGTCGTCAATTTTTTCCGAGCTATCCAAACGTTTCATTATTGCAATAAACTTATTAAATGAATTCACATTATATGGAAAGTAAACTCCATAATTTGATAAAAAGCGAAGTATACCTGACGCAATGGAGGTTGCACTATAGGGATTTTCTATTCCATCAAGGATATCCTCAGCCATTGAGTCATATACATAACGCCCATAGGGCATGTATATACTATACCATCCCATAAGTTCACGGATATAGATTTTGGGGAAATCCGGTTTCCAACTATCATATATGGCATAACGTCTGTCGTCCCTATCATTTTCTATAATTGAAAATTTGCGAAATGGCATCTTCCGTTTATAAACAAGGTATGGGGGTTCTTCGGTTGAAGACGGTGCATATAATGTAATATCAAAAAAAGATACATTCCTATATCGCACTATACGAATGATGATATGATGTACGCCGGCACGTATCCATATACGATGAACATATTCATCACTCTCTATAATGTAGGTTTTTGGGGCTCCATGGACCCACCACGAAGTTTTTTCCCTTATTTTACATATGCCATGAAGCCGACCTGATGTATCAAAAAAACGATGTGCGTATAGGAAATCGTCAGGATGGCGTTTTAGATGGAGTCCAATCACTTTTTTTTCAACACCGACTTTTGCTTTCAAATCCATAATTCCATTATCATACAGTATTGTTAACGGTCCTGCCAGCTTATCATCACAATAATGAAACATTCTTTTTAACATGCCATTTGGATGAAATGATTTATACAAACCATTCTTCATCTCCTTGTCAGGAGGACGTAAATCATCATCACCAACATCAACATATTCATCCATATTCCTATAGTGTAGTCTCTTAGAAAGCACTATAGGGAAATTATTTAAGACCACGCACGGACAGGACGCGATTGACGAATGCGCTGACTGGGTGATGGAACTCCACGAGAGTGTATAGTGGCGGTGCCATGTCCTTGGCGGAGTCCTTGGCCGTAATACAGTATGTCCAATGAGCGGGCAAGAGGAGGGCATTGCCAGGGCGCAGGACAATATCCATATAGTCAATGTGGCCGAGGAGGGGGGTATCGTCGTAGGTGAAGCTGCCGAGCTGACGTCCTTGCCAGTCGGCGGGCAAGTAGGGTTCCGCTTCTTCGTGCATAATACTGACCGACAGGACACCATCCGTAGCAATCAGAAGTGAAGCGGCGGCCGTGGTTTTATGGAGGCCACGGGGGCCGGCGTAGGCGTAAATGTCAGCCTTGTAAAGGGATCCGAGGCTAGATGCCGCCTTGAAGATTGGCAAAACTGTATGCGTGGACCAGAGGGCGATGCCGGCGATTTCAGCTAAGGCGGCGCCGTCGGCCTCTCCAATTTCAGGGATATTGGTTTTCACTGTAAGGAATTCGGTGAGGGGCATTATGTCCTCCACCTTGTATGAGGCAAGTGGTGTGCGGCTGCGGACTGTATCGGCGAGCCAGAGGCCGGTAGGGTGTGCGGACTCTGTGATGACACATGGAACGCGCTCATGTTGTTGGGCAAAGGCTTCGGCCAGGGTTTCCACCTGATTAATACGGAATTCGTGAATGGCCCGTTTGTAGAAAAAAAGGCATATGATGGCGATGATACCCGCGATTAGCACTATAGGGTATATGTATGATGTGTCAGCTTGCGCTTCGGTGCCGGCGGAGGCAGCAACTGAGCCAGCAGAAGCAATTTCATGTATAACGGCTTTTACACTTGGACCAGCCACGGCCGCAGCATCCAGAATAACGGACTCTAATGCCGATTCTGACATTCCTATAGTGCTTCTTCCACGGAAGTTGATGCTGGTGAAACGCGCTCAGTTAGGCTTATTTTGGCCAGCCGTTCAGTACACAGAGCCACATAGTCCTCGTTTAATTCAATGCCGACATAGGGAAGTCCCAGTTGTTTCGCGGCGACACATTCACTTCCTGAGCCCGCGAAAGGGACAAGTACGAGACCCGCATCTGGTCCTTGGCTGCAGGACTTGAGGAGTCGCTCGCACAGGGCAAGGGGTTTCTGGGTAGGATGGTCCACGCGTTCCTTGGCGCCGGCTCCGCCGGCAAGAGCGGGAATCTTAATGACATCACGAGGGAGCGCGCCAGCGGGGTGTGCATTATAGGTGGTGTCCTTCTCCCCCTTTGAGAAACGGCCTTTGGTTGCTGCGCGCTTCTTACCAGCGGCGCCCTGTAAGAATCCTTCCGTATATGGCTCACGAACGGCATCGCGATGGAAGATCTTGTCTTCTTTCCAGAGGACGAGGATGCTTTCATGGGAGCGTTGCCAGAAGTGGAGGGAGGCGACGTTCTTATTGGTATAGTGCCAGATGAGCCATCGGCGGTTTACACTATAGGGAATGCGGGCGAGGATGAGGGCGAGGATTTCACTGAATCCGAAGATGAAGAGTGTGCCGTTGGGCTTGAGGACGCGAAGGCACTCGGTGACCCAGCGGTCGGTCCAGGCTAGGTAGGTGTCCATGGGCTGTTTATCGCTGGTGTTGCCGAAGTCTTTGCCGATGTTGTATGGGGGGTCGGCAAGGACAATTTGGACGGATTCATCTGGGAGGGTGGGAAGGATGGTGAGCGTGTCCCCATGTAGGATTTCTTGTCTTAGGGTTAGCGGAGTAAGCGGAGCAAGTGGGGCGGATGTCTGGTCTGATGTTGATGTTGACTCCAAAACCGATGTTGATGTTGATGTATGTTTGGAAAGTAAGAGAGCCAGTTCCTCCTTCTTTTTTGTGGAACATCCTTTCATACCAGCCTCTTTACAGAGGGCCAGGAGTTCTGCACGTGATTTCTTAGAATAATCCATGTTGGGTATGTGTACTCCACTCTAGAAAAAAGAGGAGGCTCAATTTTATAGATGTAGACGCGGTGTATGTTGGGGATGTCTAATGACCCAGAGCCGTAGCGAGTTCACTATAGGTATATTTCCGCTCTTTGGGTCCCACGGCCGACGCCATCTTGTAGCCGCGGTAGGCCTCCGTAATGTGGAAGTTAATCCACAGCTGGGACGACATGGAGAAGGAAATACTCATCCACGACCCATCCACCACATTCGTACGCCATCCTATAGTGCTGTCCTTCTTCTTGCCCTTGGCGCCGACCGTGGGAACCCATGTATAGGTTTCAGGGTTGAGGGCGGGGCAGGAGCTGGGAATGAGGTACCAGTCATAGACATAGGTGGTAGGGGTCTCGCTGCGCACAATGATGGAATAATAGGCGTAGTTCTTGCGGCTGTTGATTTCGGCGCAGATGGCCGTGGGGTTGGAGGGGTCTTTCTCGGAACATACGGATGTAAGACGGTAGGAGCTGATTTTGAAATTGGCGCCGTCCTTCTCGTAGGTGGACGACTTGTTGCTGATTGCGCCGATGGAACATACGATGTCGGCGCCGGATTTATGGGAGCCGTCGCTCTTGGATTCCACGGGGCAACCGGCCGCGGCGAAGATTTCGGCGTTGAGATTTTCCCAGATACTTTCCTTGATGGGGGTGTCATTGACCAAGTGGAAACCCTTTACAGTGCGTTCAAAGGCGGTGGCGTAAGCGGCACGATAGGGGGCGAGGGGGTCCATTTCTGTAGTCGTACATTTTTCGCCGAAGAGTTGAACGAGGTCGTCCAGAAGGTCTGAGGGAGTGGATTCCTCGGGTTTGGCAGGAGCAGGTTCCTGAGCTTGCACTGTAGGAATAGGTTCTTT
>JACCDW010701249.1_pt1 | contig 10143 bp, 11 predicted proteins | sample 7449781 | NCBI WGS metagenome assembly JACCDW01 (sample SAMN15323449, study PRJNA562643) | freshwater metagenome | isolation source: river surface water | place: USA:Blue River Watershed | collected 2017-08-18 | reverse complement strand
TTTTTTTGAATCTTTTGATTTTGATTTTCTTTGAATAACAATATTTTTACTCATTTCAATTGCAGTTTCTATTACATCTTTATCAAATCCATTTTGATTTAATAATTGTAAAGCAATATATTGTCTTGAAGTACCACGTTTAAGTAAATAATTGAATTTAATATTTTCATCTTTATCAATATCAACTTCAAATTTATAATTCATAAATTTTCCATTTGTATCTTTTTCCAAACAATCTAAATCAGAATAATGTGTGGTTGTGATTGATAAAGTATTTGAAAATGATGATATTTTTTTCAATATTGCATATGCACCTGAAAAACCTTCAATATAATTAGTACTTGAAAAAATCTCATCTAAGACAATAAATGAAAATTGTTTTTCATCTAAGGATTTTAATTTTTCCAAATAATCTCTAGAACGATACATTTCGGCTTCAAATAAACTTTCCTTTCCTTTACTATCAGGAATTTGTAGATAAGATTCTAACATATAAAAAGGTGTTAATTCAAATTGAGTACCAGTTGATACACACATTGTTTGAGAAAATATTAAATTTAAAATAACAGTTTTAATAAATGTACTTTTACCTGCAGCATTAGCACCAGTGATTAAAATATTATTTTTCATATTTAAATCATTTTTGGTGACATTTTTGTTGTTTAATTTAATGGTTTCATTTAAAAAAGGATGCCATACTTCTTTCATTTCAATAGATGGATTGGATGAATTTTCTATATATTTTGAATATGTATAAGGATAAGATTGATTAGAATTATCAACAAGAGAACTTATGGATAAAATAGCATCAATATAAGCAATATATTGGAAACAAGAATGAAGAGCATTTTTAGAAAGTCTAAATTCTTGGAAAACTTTTAATATAATACCTTTATGAGTAAAAATACCTGGGTCTTTATCAAAAGTGGGTGAATTAAATTGAACAATAGATTTTTCAATATTATCTTCAACTTTTTCATCTTTAAGGAAGGTATCTAAATGATGGACTTGATGTTGTTTACAGATTTGTTGAATTTCTTTAGATAATTTAATATATTTACTCATTTTATTTAATTTTTCATGGATAATATTAATAATATTATGAGTACTTCTGGCATTTTGAATAGAATAATAAACATTTTGGAAATACATAAATATATAAAAAGCTTTTGTTAAAAATCCAGCTAATGCTGTAGAACGAGATTTTCCAAAGAACATATCAAGAGGATTTAAATTATGTATTGTTTGAAGATACATTTTAATAATTTGACCAAATTGAATATTTGGATTAATTTTTTTAGTTGCAATAATAAAGAAAACTAAAGGAACTAATAAAGAGATTAAAGGAGTGACAACAGTTAAAAGAGGAGCTACTACAATTTTATAAATATTGGTAATTAAAAGAGCTCTTTCATTAGTATTTAAAACTTGATTTAAATTAAAGAAAGGAATAAAATCATAATTAAAATAAATATAATCATTCATGGTATTAATATGATTCATATTTTGAGAATTCCAAAACCAAACTAAATCATGTTCAATATTTTTAATTTCTTTAAGTTTAGGTAAAATAAGATGTCTAATTTGTGATAAATTTTTAATAATGAGTTGACGTTGTTTAAGAGTTTGAATATCATAAATGGGATGATATAATATTTTCTTTAAAGCATTTTCACCCATAACAGTATGAGTATGATTTATTTTAGATAAAACACTTAAAGATTCATTTTGATGATGATCGGAAAAAAGTTCAACATCTTCAAATACATAAGTATTCATGGAAACGGAAGGAAAATCAAGAATAATAGATTCCATTTTAATAATTTCGAGGAAAGCTGATATTAAGAAAGAATCTTCAACTTTTTTAGAAATAAGGTACATACGATCGGAACTAGTTAATTCTTTTTCATCTTTTTCTTCAGGTTTTTTTTGAACTTCTTTTTTGTTTAGTTGATTAATAACGGAAGATAAACTGGCGCCCGTTAAAATAGATTGAATAGGATTTACATCTTTTGGAGGAATGATAGGGAAATCCATTTATAAAAAATATCTAAGATATAAAAATATCTTAAATTTGATAATTATTCGCATAAATATAATAAATCAATTTTTTTAAAAAGAAAAAAATATAAATTTATTTTTAATTTATTAATGAATTATATTTTATAAAAAAATTTCTAATTAAATTTTAGGTTATACAAAAATATAATAAAGATGGCTTTATTTGATATATATTTAGAAGTAACAGATGATTATTTAAAAACAATACAAGACATATATAAATATTTTGTGATTTTAGTTGTTTTCCAAGTATTAGTTCATTATGCATATCCTAATAAAAATGTTTTACAAACAGCTTTAAGTGGTTCACCTGCCAATGATGAATTTATGTGTTTAGTTATATTTTTATTGATTGGTGTAGTAGCATATCATTTGGTAGCAGAAAAGATTATAAAATTCTATTAAAATAAAAAATAAAAATAAAATAAAAAATATTTTTTTAGATTATTATTTAATAAAAAGAAATGAATTAAATAATAGAAATAGAATATAAAAATGAGTTTTAGTGGACAATATGCTAGTTTTGTACCAGACCCTGAATTAAATAAAAGAGAATGGTATAATGATAGAGGAGGATATATAACAAGATCAAGATTTTATCCATCAACAAATGGAAATATATCAGAAGAAGATTTACAAAAGATAAAAATAAAAAAAGGAGATTGTATTGAAAGTAGGGAAATGAAAATAAATAGAATGAGGAATGAGAATAATTTGGGATATATAGAGGAGGATAGAATAAAAAATAATCAACCATCAAATTTTATAGATTTTTTAAATTATTATTTTAAAAATTTACTTAAATAAATATAAAATCGAGAGATATAATAGGGATTTAAATACAACAATGAAGAAAATAAAAAATAAATCTGTTAAAAAAGAATTAAATAAAAAGGAGAAGAGAGAAATAATGAATATGAGGGATAAAATAAAAAAAACAAATTTAAAATTTGTAAAGATGATGAAAAATCCACCTATGAAAAAGTTAAATACTTTAATAAATATACAAAAAAATATTAAAGATACTAAAGATAAAAAGAAAACTATAAAAGCAAGAAAAGAATTAAAAAAAAAAGAAAATAAAATGATACCTGAATTATTTGTAAAATTAGAAACAGAGAATGTAGAAAGTTATAAAATTCGAAAAAAATTTATTGAAAATAATTTACCAAAAACAAATGAAGAATATAAAAAAATTATATCTTTATCAATTGTTTTAGTAAATAAAATATTTTATCAAGTTAAATATAATGAAAGTATAGAAAAGGTATTAAAAGATAAATTAGAAAAAATGAATTTATCAAAAGAGTTAAAAAATAAATATTTTATAAATATTTAAATATTTAATATTTTTTTATTAATTATTTAATGAAAATAATTTATTTAAATATTTTCATTAAATCACTTACATCACGACCATTACACTTTTTGTTAAGTAAAATATAGATAATAAAATAATAAATTAAATATACACCACTAAAGAGGAAAGCAAATAAGGTGACTACAAAACGAGTAGCAGGAGATTCTCTATCATTACAAGAAAAAGCTAAATAAGCAGTTCCAAAAGCAATTATTAAAGCAATAACAATCCATGAAATAGGATAGGTATTAAATAAGGAAGATTTGTTTTCAAAGTTTTCAGTTTGATTGGAAAAGGTGGCAGTAGGAGGATTTGAAAATTTTTCAGCAGCAGTCATTAAACCGAATAATTCGAGCATTTTAATTGTTCTATATATAATAATTAGAAAAAATATTTGTTAAAAATAGAAAATGAATAAATATATAATATATTTAATTTTAGTGATTATATTTTTTCTTTTGATTTTTTATATTCAAAAAGAAATCATAAAAGAAACATTTGCAAACTCGGAACTTTATGTTGATGATTATAAAGTTGAATTACCTAAAATTATAGAAAAACAAAATCAAGAGCAAGAGAAATGTAATTTAATATTTAAAAATAATTCATTTTGTCAATGGGACCTAAATTTAAATAGATGTAGATGTAAATATCAAAAAGATGAATTAAAATATGCATTTGAATCACAACCTGATTGTTGTGATAGACAATGTTCACTTTTACCTAAAGAAAAATGCTTAATGTTATCTCCTGATTTAAAACAACCTAAATATTATTGTAATATAGGTGGAACTTGTTATGAAAGAACTGCAACTATAAGAAATAATCAAATATCAGCAAATAATTGTGGTTTAGATGCTTTAAATAATCAATTATTATTACCTCATACAACTTTACAAGAGTGTCAAGGAACAGTGACAGTTTGTGATAAATATAATGATCCTAAATATACTTTAACTGAAAAAAGAACTTTATGTTTAAGTGATAATCGTTGTGGATTTTGTACAAATAATACCAACGATGGTAAATGTATTGAAGGAACTGCTAGTGGACCATTAGATTTATTAAAATATTATTATTGTGATCCATCAAGAACAGAAGGAACATATGAATATAAATATGGAGATCAAGCAGATGCATTAAATGTATCTCAAATTAATGCTATACCATATCAAGCGAATCCAAATTTTTTAATTTAAATATAAAATTAACATTTGTGAGTAAAATCATGACGATGTGTCATACAATATAATTTATTACAATTAGGACAATTAAAACGGTTACAAAGATCCATTTTTACATTACATTTGTTTAAAGAACATTTAGGAAGTTCTATTTTTTCAGGTTCTAAATTATTTTGATTAATATTATTTTGAAGAGAAGAACAATGATGAGAATAAAGAGATAAATGTTCAGAACAAAAAATTGAATTACATTTAGAACAATTAAATTGATTGGATATTAATAGAGCCAAATTACAATTTGCAAAAGAACAGATGGGAAGTTTGTCGAGATTAAAGTTTTTGTTTTCAGGTCTATCCCAGAATTCTAAAGTTTTATGAGTTTCTTTCATTTTTATAAATAATAAATAATCTTTCTAAAATAATATAATTTTTTAATAATATATAAAAAACTATTTTTTTTAAATTAATTTATAAAATATAAAATTTTTCTAAAATAATATAAATATAGATAAATAAATAAAAATGAATATATATGATATTTTAGATACTTATGATTCTTTTAAGACAGATAATAATTATAAAGATTATGAAGAATTAAAAAATGAGGATGAAAAAGAAGAAAGAGATGAAAAAAAGAAAAATAAAAAATCGATGAGTTGGAAATCAATATTATTTTTTTTAATATTATTTGGTATTTTAATATTTGGATATTATTGTTATGATACTTTTTTATATTATTTTCCAATACATTGGGTGTTTAAATTCTTTTTTGCAATAGCTGGTTTATTAGCAATTCTTTTTCCGATGGTAATACAAAAAATAAAAGCTGGATATAATATGGATGATGTTAAAAATTTTATGATAAAAAAATATAAAAGAAGACCACACTATTATCAAAATTTAAATTCTCCTATTTTTTAAATATTGGCATAAATAAAACACAAATTATTAAAATAATAATAAATGATGAAAATAAAATGAAGTGATAAAAAATGTATAAATTAAATAAAATAAAATCTTGAAAGAAAGTAAGGATGAATTCAAATAACGATTCTATTAAGGGTTTATTAAAAGATAAAACAAAAGAAATATATGATAAAACAGAGAAGATTGTTAATAATACACCAACTCCTATAAAAGTATTAACAGCTATTTTATCTTTTATATTAACAATATTTTTTACATATTATAAATTTGATTTTTTTATGTCTGTTTCTTTGGCATTAATAACTTTATTAACTTTAGCATCAATCAATAGAATAATAGCTATAGCATTTGGATTTATATATGCTTATTCAATGTATCAATTAATAACAAAAAGAGATAAAATGATAGGAAAAGTAGTTCAAAGTACTGATATATTATATAATAAAGCTCCTTATGTTGGATTTAAAACTTCTGAAGTAATACAAGCTTCAACCTTAGAAGAAGGTACAATGTCAAATAATTTTTCATATCAATTTTGGATGTATATAAATGGTATGCAAATAGATGCAAATGAAAATTATAAAGTATCATGGGATAATTATAGATATGGACAATGGAAATCTGTATTTTACAGGGGTAATGCATTAAGTACAGATATACAAGAAGTAAAGACTCAATTAGATACTATGTTACAATATCCAGGAGTATGGTTAGCACCTAAATTGAATAATTTAAGTATAGTTTTTAAGAATAATGATGAAAATCAACCAATGGAAAGAATAGAAATAGAAGATGTACCAATGAATGAATGGTTTTGTGTGACAATATTAGTAGAGGGCTATAGTGTATCAATATATATAAATGGTTTATTAGTTAATAGTATGTTATTAAATCAGATACAACCAGGAGATTTGAATACAAAAAATATATATATAGGTAAAGATGAATTATTAAATCAATGTCAAAATTGTACAGCAGGAACTACAAAAGGAGGATGGCCTGGGTTTTTAGCAGAATTAATATATTATCCATATGTATTGTCAAATGAAGAGATAAGTGATTCATATAAATATTATAAAAAGATAGTAGATCAATATCAAAGTAAAATAAATAATGAAAAAAAATCAAAATATCCAGCATTAATAAGTAAGAAAGATATAGTAAATTTAGATTTTTTGGATAAAGATAAAATAAATACAATAACAGAAAATAATAATAAGGATAGTATATTTAGATATTAAAAAGATATGATTTTTTATAATATTTTTTTATTTTTTTTGTAAAAAAATAAGATATAAGAAAAAAAGATAGATAGAAGAAAGAAAAAGATAAATAAATTTAATAAAGAATTAAAAAAACTCAAAAAATAAATTCTAAATTAATTATATAGAATAGTTATAATGAACTCAAATAAAAATTCCTCAGGTGGTTCTTCCCTTTTATCTAAAGTAATATTCTTTGTATTATTTTTATTATTTATTTTTGTAATTTTATACATAATTTATTATGCTTATCAACGTTCTCAATTTATTAATGAGAATCAACCTATTATTATAGCTGATATCACTGATGCTACTAAATCCTATAAAACTGAATTAAGTGTGACACCTAAAGATGGTATGGCTCAATCATTAAGTACTTGGATTTATGTTAAAAACTGGGATTATAATATTGGAAAATATAAAAATATTATGTGGAAAACTGATTCATCCAATCCTGGTTCAGGAAATCCAGTACACACTCCCTCATTATGGTTATATCCTTTAACAAACAATCTTAAAGTTATTACTTCTGTTGAAACACAAGAAGGAGTAGAAAGTTGTGATATTAATAATATTCCCTTAATGAAGTGGGTACATATTGCTTATGTATTAAATAATAGAACAGTTGATGTTTATATCAATGGTAAATTAGAACGCAGTTGTGCATTAAAAGGTATTCCTAAAGGATTAGATTCCAGTAAAAACTTATTTGTAACCTATGGAAAACCTGCTGGTTTTGATGGTAAGATTGGAAAGACTCAATATTTCACTAAAGCTTTACAACCTAATGAAGTAGCATCAATGTATACTCAAGGACCCATTGGTTCATCACAATATGATGTTCAATTTTTCCAAGATGGTAAATTTATACAAGTAAAAGATAAATCATCAATTGATGAATCATCTTAAGAATAAAAATAAATAATAAATAATAATTTTGAATATAATTATTTTTTTTGTAAAAAAAATAATAAGAAAGAATAGAGATAAATTTAAAAAAATGTCTTCAAATGTGACAGCTTCAGCAAATTCATTAACTAAAAATATGACAAATGTTAAATCTCCTAAATTTATCATTTTAATTATTATTTTAATTATTTTAGCCGTATTTATTTATATGGCATGGTCATCATATCGTTCTTATAAAATAACTTCTCCTTATTTTATTTATGGAACTTTAGATGGTAATCAAAAAAGAAATATTCCTGCTGTAAAAATACCCGATCCATCAGATGGTCAATATGGTCAAGAATTCACATATTGTGCATGGTTATTCATTAAAGATACTAATTTTGTACAAACAAGTACAACAAGATCAGGTGATAATGCTTTATGTACAAAAGGAACAGGACCTTTAATGAAAGTAATAATGAATAAGGGTTCAAATGATTTATATCAAAAAACTGATTCAAGCACAGGAGTACAAACATGGCATTATCCTTTATTAAGTAGTCCAGGTGTATTTTTATATCCTGATACAAATAAATTACATATTCGTTTTAATTCATTTGATTCAGTATATGTAAGTGCAGATGTTGGTAATATTCCTTTAAATAAATGGTTTATGTTAACTATTAATTGTATAGGAAACTCAGTAGATATTTATATAAATAATATGTTAAAGAAACGTCAATATGTTGGTGTATTAAAGATGAATTATGGTGATTTAACTATTAATCCTTTTGGAGGATTTGATGGTTATATTTCTAATTTAAGATATTATAATAGATCTATTCAATCATGGGAAATAGACGAGATGTATCAATTAGGTTCAAATACTAATATGGTATCTAAATTAACAAGTTTGGACCAAAAAGCAGATTTATCTTCTAAATATTACTTTACAACTGGATTCCCCAATTCAAGTTTTAGAGGTGCAAATTAATTTTCTTTTTTAATTAATTCTTTTTTTAAGTTTTCTTTAAGTTCATTTTAATACTTAAAGAAATAAAAATATAAAATAAAATATGAATAGAAAATAAGGATAAAAGAGAATAAATATAATGAGTGAATTAAAATATACAAAAACAATTGAATCAGATAAGATTATAAAAGATAGAATAAAAAAGATAGATAATAAAAAGATAGATTTGGTACAAACTCCAACATTTCGAATATATAAGAATCCATATAGAAAAGTAGAATTAACTGAATATGCATATGTCACAATAATATTTATAAATGAAAAATATGTTCCTTCTTTATTTACATTAGGAGAAAGTTTAAGACAAACAAAAACAAAATATAATTTGGTATGTTTAATACAAGATAAATCATATAAAATGGAAGATGGTACAATAATACAAGCAATATCGGATAAAGTAAAAGATGATTTATTTAAGATATATGATTATGTGATAGGTATGGATTTATTATATATAGAAAATTATAAACCCCCGAAAGATCATTTTACGGAGAGACCTAGTTATTATAATATAAAATATTATGTGACAAAATCGAATGTATTAGGTTTAACACAATATAAAAAGATTGTATTTTTGGATGCATCTGGAATAGTATTAGAAAATATAGATTATTTATTTAAAAAGTATGATAAATCGACATTTTGTTATGATTATGAATATAGGAAGACAAATATAGGATTAAAAGGTGGTATATATGTATATATACCAGATGAAAAAATATATAAAAAAAGTATATATTTGATAGAAAATTATGGAAGTATATTTAAGGATTTATATTTTGTGAGGGGAATAGATGAGACAATAATATATTATTCGATAAATCCAGATTGGAATAAGATGTTTTTAGATAATGATTTAATATGTATAGCAAATAAAAAGATAGATTGTAAAAAATATAAATTAATATTTTATCAAAATATTAAACCATTTATAGAACCAAGAGATAAGGGTGAAGTCGAATTAATAAAAAAACATATTATAAATTATCAGGAGTGGTATAAAATAATGGATTTTATAATAGATAATAATCCAACATTAAAAATTTATTTTGATTCAGTAAATAGATATTAATAATTTTTAATTTTAATTTTAATTTTTAAATTAAAAAATCAAGGGTAGACAATAGTAAATAGAAAATCACTTGGTGGAAATATTAAATCATTTTCATATTTACTATTTTCAAATATTTTTTTTCTTTTGACAAGTATATTTTTTTCAAATCGTTTTTTAGTAAAATATTGAATAAAGGAAAATATTGATATTATAAATGATGTAATGTCTTTAATTTTATCTTCATCATTTGTATTTGAGTTTTCAATAAAATTTATAGAACGTACTAAAAATTTTACTAATGGTCCCTCAAAATATAAATTATTTGGTCCATTGGTTAGAGAATAATAACTTAGATTTTTAATACTATTTAA